>Ga0209430_1002876_pt1 | contig 10526 bp, 8 predicted proteins | sample BarGraIncub1133A_FD_184504 | JGI IMG/M metagenome (GOLD analysis project Ga0209430, IMG submission 184504) | Arctic peat soil microbial communities from Barrow, Alaska - Barrow Graham LP Incubations 11-33A (SPAdes) (version 2) | ecosystem: Environmental > Terrestrial > Soil > Wetlands > Peat... | reverse complement strand
GGCTGAGAAGGTAATCCCTGCTCATTTTAGCAGCTTCCATAGCAGGACGGCTTAGTGAACGATCTTGTTCAACAACAACAATGTCTGCTCCTGCGTCTTCAGCTGCAGCTAATATTGAAGGTATGTTCTGAATTCCATGACCAAGAGGTTTAAATTCAAAGCCTGAAGCCTCTCTGGATTGCTTTTTAGCCTTTCCAGAATTATCGATCAAGGCATAAACTGGACCACCATTAAAGTTAGCACATTTAAAGTCCTTAAGGTGTACGATAGGACTACGCCCAGTATATTTACGTACATAAGCCGCAGGATCATAACCGGCATAGCATACCCAGCAGGTATCTATTTCAGTTTGCAAAAAATCAGCTGGAACAGCTTCATAAAGACAATCTAATAGGAATTTATCTTCAAAGGTTTCAAATTCAAAATCGTGATTATGATACACTAGCTGAATATCCTCCTTCTTAAGTAGCTTTCCAACCTGGGTAATCTCTTTCACTGTACTCACGAAAGCAGGTGTTCCTGCATGTTTAGCTTTATCCATCCAGGGTATTGCACAGTATTTAGCTCCAATTGTTTTAAGATATTCAACAGATGCGGTTTCATCTGTAAGAAAAACCTCATAGCCTTGATGAACCGATACACAAGTTAAAGCATATTTGTCCAGTAATTCACGCATTTTATTAGCTGGAAAATTATAGAATCCTGCAAACTCCACATAATCATAGCCAATTTCCTTAACCTTTTTAAGTGTAGCTTCCACATTTAAATCCATGTCTTCTCTAACAGAATATAGTTGCAGTGCAACTTTAAAATTTTTCATTTAAGCCTCCTAGATTTTAGAATTATAGTTAATTAAATAAACAAAACGAAATTTAAGAGGAACAACGAACTAGAGCTTTGATGAATCCCTTTGGTTTCGTATTCATATCAGAATGAGCATTATCAAATTCTTCCATTGTATAAATTCTATTAGCAACACCTTTAAATTTCCAAAGGTCTTTTGAAAATAGGTCCATGGCATTTTGACAGCATTGGGTTTGGAAGTCCTCACGCCTTTCATGAGTGCTAATGGCAGTTAAAGCCTTCACATTCCACTGCTTGAAGTCAATGGTTCTGTCACAATCATTATGATATCCACCAATACCAAGTCTTCCATGAGCACAGGCCATATCTCCTGCCAAACGTAGAGCACTTTCTGTTCCTGCAAACTCCATTACAAGTGGAAAGCCAGTAGTAAATATATTTTCAAATTTATCTAAGGTAAGCGTATAATTAGCTGGTAGCTCATTAGGAGCATAAACTTCAGTAGCTCCAAAGCGAAGAGCATTTTCTCTTGCCTCAAGACGAGGATCAACCACGATGATTCGCCCAGCACCTTTCAATTTAAATAGTGAGACCATTCCAAGACCCATATAGCCGGCGCCAACAACAACAACTGGATCACCGGGAACAAGAATTGGCATTTTGCTTGCCACACTTAGAAGGCAACTAAGAGGTTCTACAACAGAATCCTCGTCACAAACATTATCTGGCACATGAACGGTCAATTTTGAATTCATTATAATATACTCAGAGTATCCACCACCAAGTCCAGTCACACGGTCTCCAACTTTAAAGCCTTCCACGTTCTTGCCTATTTCTGCCACTATTCCAAAGGGTTCGTGGCCAAGTCTTTCTCCTTTTTTAGCCACTGTCCAAGGGAAATAGTCGGAGTGGCACACACCTGTATAAATTACTTTAACAAGCAATTCCCCCTCCTTAGGGAATGGTACCTCAATTTCAATAACTTTACTCTTTGAAGGTCCTTCCATTATGATAGACTTCATTTATATTTCCTCCTTCATATTTGTATTAGTTTTATTTAATAATGCACGAAGCCTGTTGGTTCCTGCAATAATTCCCAATTGAGGATCGAATATACTGGAACTACCAGCTACAAAGGTGTCGGCACCTGCCGCATACATTTTAGGTACATTTTCATAGCTACAGTTACCGTCAGCTTCGATTGCTATATTACAATAACCAAGGTCATCTAGGTATTTTCGGATGCGGGTGATTTTGTCCAAGGACTGAGGTATTAGCTTTTGTCCTGCAAAACCTGGGTTTACAGTCATAATAAGTATCATAGAAATATCATCTAGCAAATCACGGCAACACTCAATTGGAGTAGAAGGGTTAATTGCTAAAACTGCATTTGCACCCTTTTCTTTTATCATCGATAATACACGTTGAACATGAGGAGTACTTTCCCAATGGACTGAAACCATATCGCCCTCTTTTATATTTAAAAGTGGAATGAATTTTTCTGGGTTCTCTACCATGAGGTGAATATCAAAAGGTAAGTTTGTAGCCTGTCTGATCGCATTTAAGAGCTCAATTGGTAGCATCAGATTTGGTACAAAGTGGCCATCCATTATATCAAAATGAATATAGTCTATTTTCGCTTCCTCTAGCTTATACAAATCATTTTGTAAATAGAGCATATTGGCACACATGATTGAAGCAGATATTCTTGGGGCCCTCTTACCTATAATATCAGATTGCAGCGCAGCTCCAATCATAGGAGCATCATCCCCAAGGGTAGCTTTTCCCATATAAAAACCTTCACCGATAGATATATTGTAGCTGTGTTCATAGATATATTTCATTAGAGGCTCCAAGAAAAGCTCCTTTTGATTGCTCATCCCTCCACTAAATAGTAAGGCATCTGGTGAGATAAGGTTTACAACTGAAACTAAAGCATTTCCCAGCATTTCCACAGCGTCGCCTAATATTTTAAGAGCGATTTCACTGCCACTTTGAGCCATATCGAAAACATCCTCTGCTGTGAGGTTACCGCCCTTTTCAGCCATTAATTCATTAGCTGTCATAGCCAAGCCTTTACCAGCAACGTAATTTTCCAAGCAGTCTTTTTTCCCGCAGCCACAGGGACGGCCATTAGAGGCAACAGGGATATGGCCTATTTCTCCAGCACTTCCTAAAATACCATCAAATATATTGCCATTCATAACAATACCTGTACCAATACCAGTTCCAAGGGTTATGCACACTACTAACTTTTTTCCTTGGCCTGCTCCAGCAAGATACTCCCCAAAGGCAGCAGCTCGTGAATCTTGAACTAGCTTTGTTGGGATATGGGTAAGGCTTTCAAATTCCTTAGAACAATTTACATTTTCCCAATGAAGATTAGGAACTTTAATTACTCTTTTACCATCTTGACTTACAGTTCCAGGCACACCCATACCGCAACTTTCAATCTGATTATAGGTAATAGTGTTAACTATAAGTAACTTATCCAAAACGTTTTTAATATAGGATAAAATATTTTTATATTCTAGATTTGCAGGAAGCTTTTCAGCATGCTTAAAAACAATTCTTTTGTTTTCATCGATTATTCCAATATTAACCTTTGTGCCTCCTATATCAATACCAAGCTTATATGACATTCTTTCACCCCCTTGAGTTTTCGATTTCGGTAATCATATCAATACGCTTCTGATGTCTACCACCTTCATATTCTGCTGCAAGAAACTCATCCACTATCATTTGTGCTAGAGCTCTTCCTACAACAAGAGCGCCAAAGGCTACTATATTAGCATTGTTATGTTGCCTTGCAAGTCTTGCACTATAGGGTTCACTACAAACCACCGCTCGAATTCCGTGAACCTTATTTGCTGAGATAGAGATGCCTACCCCTGTACCACAAATTAGAATCCCTTTGTCGCAACTACCGCATGCCACAGCTGCTGCTACCTTTTGCCCATAGATGGGATAATCAACCCGCTGGTCGCTAGCAGTTCCAAAATCTATTACCTCATAACCTTTGCTACCTAAATATTCAATAAAATATTGTTTTAAGGGAAAACCCATATGATCGCTTCCAATTGCAATTTTCATAACATATCCTCCAATCAACTTAACTAAGTTATAAATTAAAAACGTTTTTAATTTATAATATAATTCTATACGACAAGATAATTCTTGTCAATATAGAATGGGTAAGAAATTTATAGTTTTACAGCTTTTACAATTGTTTTTCCATCAGTCAATACTGTTTCTGCAGACCATTCATCTCCCTTAGATGCCACGCAACCCTTTTGGATCCAAGTAGTTTCTCCAAACAGAAAAAAGGGTTCATCATAGCTCGTGTAGATATAATTACCATTTTGGTAGAAGTTTACATGATCGATTCTTTCAGGATGCTCTGCTGCAAGATGAATCCATCTCTCTCCATTAGTTTCAGTAGTAGCTTCTAAGCCTTGAAGATAGAATTGATCCTCAAAGGGTAATTCCAAAACCTCTATTCCTACAGATTTTGCCATTCTTCTAGCAAAGTAAAAGTCTTGTCCAGGTGTAATGCTCCAGTCGCAGGGTGGCTCTTGTTTTGTGAAATTGTCATAGTGTCCCCAGGAAGTATGGGTAGCTTTTGCTATTTCGATTCTTGAGATACAAGGGGAATCCTCATTACAAATAACAGGCTTATTCCCTGAAAGTTTCTTAACCTTGCATATAAAATCAAAATACTCACCACGGGTTAGTCCATTGCCATGAACCAAAACGATATCACTTGAGTCAATCACCTCAGGGCTAAAGGTACCACCACCTCCGCTGGTACCCACAAGCATACCCCCGGATTCCTTTCTAGCAATTTCCATGAGAAGTTGAACACTCTCAGAAGAATTTATAAGTGGATGGGGCTCCCAAGATGAAATATCATGCTCATTAGCTAGGTCAATAAACACATTTGTATAGGCGCCATTTTTTAAAAAATTGGCAGCTCTTCTAGTAGCCTTTACAATTGATTTTTCATCTTTTAACCTTAGAGTTTGGGACCAATAAAGAAAATTAACGATAACTACAATTCCTAAAGAGTCTGCTGCCCTGATGATTCTATCCATCCTTTCAGCATAAGCTTCATCCAATTTAAGACCATCTTTACCAAACGGGTTGTTATCAATTGTTTTTACATCAACAGTAAATACTGGCCATCCCCCCTGAAAACCAACTGTAATGGCGCGAAGGCCATGTTTGTACCACTCAGGTAAAGCAGCTATGAGATCATCAGTATTCTTATTTGGATCAAAAATCTTTCCAAACCTATTAAACCGGGAACTATCATTTTTGTCATCAAAGACCCCTTGTATGAATCTGGAATTCATTAGTAAACCCTTTGAATTACCTGCTCCTGTAATTTCGTCGTATACAATCCTTCCATTGATATAAAAATTTACTCCTCTAACATCTAGACATGTTTTTCCCATTATTCTCCTCCTTGTGATATTCTGATAATCGATTTTCAATACATTCTGCAATTTCTACTACTTGTAGACAGGATTCTATAGAATCCACATTTATTATAACTTTCTTTACATTGTTAAAAAAAGTATAATTTTCTGAGTAGAAGCCATTAGTTTCAAACATTTCTTCCCCACCCCCTAGCTGGGAACCAAGAATTTCCTCTTGAAGCTTTCCATCTTTCACATGTACAAGCTTTCCGGGTGTATCAAACCCATCCCATATAGGAGTATTTAGAAAGAAGGTATGATCATAGGCATTGACAACTGCTCTCTCTAGGATAACACCTGCGCAGGGGCAGAAATTAAGTCGAGCATGTATACCATTTTCAAATATACAGTCAAGAAATATATTAGCTACATTTTTGCCTAAATACCCCAGTTCCTGGTAGGCAAATTTAATTTCCTTGTAATCACTACCTGCAATATGTTTTACAGCATCAATTCCGTGAATGGCAGTTGTTTCAAAATTGTCCTCAGCTCTTCGGTTCCTATAAAACTCATAGAAGATGCTCTGAGGTGTGCCATCTATATGATAGGAAATTTCCTCTTTTAGCTTATTTATTAGTGGCAAATATCTTCTGTTGAAAGCTACTTGATTTATAACACCTGCCTTCGCTGCAGCTGCAGCCATTCTCAAGGTCTCACTTTTATTTAAACCAGGTGGTTTCTCTATAAGTACAGGATACCCCATTTCCATAACAGCTATAGAGACTTGACATACAGCTTTTTCCGGTACGATTATACATACAGCATCTGGCTTTTCAGCTTTTAGCATTATTCTAAAATCATTGTAGCTTTTTCTAAAGCCAAATTTCTCTTTAAATTTCAAGGCGTTTGCTTCATTAAGGTCACAACAACCTGCAAGGACGGTATCCTTCATTACCTGGGCATATTTTTTATAGGAGGGTCCATGAACTTTTGAAGCATGCTCTCCACATCCAATAACACATATTTTAAAACTCAATATTCTCACCGTCCAAAAATTATTTTACCTGAAAACTATGGTTAACTACCAGTGGCAACCACCCGATTTTATAGTATCAATAAGTTCTGATAGCTTATTTAGATCCGGTATTTCATACTTTTTTTCCTGAGGAGCTCCTATTATTTTGTATAACTCTGGCCTTCTTTCACATCTCATTCTTTCCTTTACACTTTTAACTCCAGAGGTATGAATTGGGAAGTACCAATCGGGTTGAGTTTTCTCTATATCTAGATCAATATCTTTATATACAATTGTATTTTCAATGAAGCCTGCATCTACTAAAACTTCTCCCCAAAAGTTAATTATGCTACTTTTGCCTGCATGATTAAAAACATTGTTTTTTGAAGTTACTATATACACACTATTATCATTGGCTCTAGTCCTTAAGGTTGCTTCACCTATACTGTCATACCAGCCGTAACCTGCCGTAGGATGAAAAATAATTTCTGCACCCTTTAGCGCCTGGACTTGTTCAACCTCCGGAAACATCATATCATAACATATAGAAATCCCAATCTTTCCAAAGTCCAATTCAAATACTTCAATGTTTTCGCCGGCTAGGCATTGATGCTTTTCATCAGAAGGCAATTGTATTTTTTTATAGCAACCCATAATAATGCCCTTTCTACTGAATATTGAAGCCACATTATAAATGTTACCATCAATAAATTTAAAATAGCAACCTATGACATACATATTATGTTGCTTAGATATTCTAGAAAGCTCTTCTTCAATTATCTTTTGTGATAAGGTTACAAGCTCTGAAAACATAGTTTTCTCTGGAGCATCTATAATAAACCCATATATCCCTGCTATGTTTTCACAGGTAGTAACGATATCGCAGTTCTTTCTACCAGCTTCCTGGAGAAGCTTAAAGGTTACATCTAGCTGAGGTAAGACAAAGGCACTCATAATCTCTTTCAAATTCTCATTATAATTATTTCCTAAGCAATGGTATTGCTCAGGTAGAGGTAAATAATTTGGTTGTATTGCAGCAATTTTCACATTCCTCATATTAGTATTTCTCTCCTTTTCCTTAAATATATTAGGAATAAGAACGTTTTCAATTATTAACTTAATATTATACGGGGGACTCATACTTGTCAAGGTTGTAAGGCTCTTGCCTTTTAGGTAAAAGTTATTCATAAATTAACATTGCTTATAAAGGAATTATATGCTAATATTAATATCGTTATATACAAATTATTAATGTAAAGGTTAAAAGGGAGTAGCTGCCTTATATAGGTGATAAAGTCAACATACTGGTCTTAGGACCTGGCTTTATACGGCTGAATTTAGTCAAGTGAGACTTTTAACACGATGTTTCCATTTTGCTTAGAGCTTTTTAGTGTAATTATTTATACTAGAAGGTTCTTAAGGAAGATAGAATTTCATTGTGTTGAAAGTCTTTTTTATTGTAATCTAATTTTTAGGGAGGAATGTAATGTCAGACTTAATTAGAGCATTATTACTTGTGGTGGTAGCAGAGATGGGAGATAAAACTCAACTACTAGCTATGGCTATGGCAGGTAAGTACAAAGTAAAACAGGTAATGTTAGGGGTTTTAGTTGCAACAATTTTAAATCATGCCCTTGCTGTAGCAGCAGGAACTTATTTAAGTACAGTTATACCTATGGATAAAGTAAGAATTGTAGCTGCAATATCCTTTTTAGTCTTTGGTCTTTGGACTTTAAGAGGGGACAAGATAGATGAGGATGGTAAAAAGAAAAGTAAATTTGGACCAGTTATAACAGTAGCTATCGCTTTTTTTATAGCAGAGATGGGAGACAAAACTCAACTTATGACAATAGCAATATCTGCAGATAGTCACAATCCCGTATTTATACTTATGGGAACAACAATAGGTATGTTAATTGCAGATGGTATAGGTATTATAGGTGGAGCCTGGATGTGCAGGTATATTCCCGAAATATACATAAAATGGGTAGCTGGATTTGTATTTATGATATTTGGAACGATTACTATTTATAATGTTGCCCCAGCATGGCTTCTTAATCCTTTGTACATAATCCTATATTTCATAGTACTAGGAGCACTTATATATGTAAGTGGTGTCAAATTTGCATATCAAGGACAAGCCTGCGATATAACCTTAGCTAATAAGGAAATTGCAAGCGACACCAAAAAATAATGCTTAAAAATTTTCATGCGTAATCAACAAAATCACAGGGTTAACCCTGTGATTTTGTTGATTTTATTGATAAGTTTCCTTTCATTAATGCAATGGGAGCTTTACTATATAAATAATAAATTTAAAAGAAGGATTGCTTAAGAGTTAAGCGAATATAATAGGTATGAAATGTACCATACATTACATACATGAAAAGTAAAAAAATATAGTGAGGCGAGGTTATCATGGATAAGCATCCCATTCTACAAGGACAATTAGCAGAAGATAGTGGAATTCCTTTGTATTATCAGCTGGTGGGAATTGTTAAACGAAATATTACCGGGGGCATATTAAAACCAGGGGATAGGGTTCCTTCAGAAGCTGAGATCTGTGATGCTTATCACGTAAGTAGATCTACAGTTAGACAAGCCTTAGGGGCACTAGAAAGTGAAGGCTTTATTATACGACGAAGAGGTAAAGGAACTTTTATCGCTAGCCCGAAGCTTAAAAGAAAGCTACATACCATATATAGCTTCTCAGCTGATATGCTTGAGCAAGGGCTTTCGCCTAGTTCAAAAATTATAACCTTTGAAAAGTTAGAACCCTCTTTAGATCTTATAAAAAACTTAAAATTGGTTTCTAAAGATAATCTTGTTTATAAAATTATTAGAGTTAGGCTTGCAAATGAAGAACCCTTACTTTTAGAAACAACCTTCATCCCTGTGAAGTTTTGTACTTTTCTAGAAAAAGAAATGTTAGAAACGGGCTCCTTGTATAAGCTTTTAAAAGAGAGAGCAGGAGTAATTCCATTTAATGCTACAGAAACCTATGAACCTATTATTTTAAAGAAGAGTGAAGCTGAAATTTTAAAATGCAAATCAGGTATGTGTGGTTTTTTTGTTCAAAGAATCTCACATCTAGAAAATGGAGAAGTTTTCGAACTTACACAATCCTTTGTTAGAGGGGATAGATGCAGGTTTGAAGTAGAACTTTATAAAGACAGTGTTAATTTTATAAGAAAAATCAGCGAAATATAATAAATAAGGGAGAGAGAATTATGGAAGTTTCAGGAATGTTATATTCACAAATAGGATATGATTTTGGCGATCCAATGCGTGCATTAATAAGAAGCACTGATGGTAACTATATAAAGCCAGGCACTGTATATGAAATAATAGATTGTAAAAGTGGACAAGTCATTTTAAAAGGTGAGGTGCTACTTTGGGGAGAAATTTGGCATAGTAGTTGGTGGGAAATAGATTTTTCCGCATTGAAAGCCCAAGGCGAATATAGCATAGCCGTATTATTTGAGGGAGTAGAAGTATTATCTAGTGAACCCTTCACCGTTGGAAGCTATGTATTATGGAAGCAATGTGTTAAGACTGTTGCTATAGACCAAATGGAAGAAAGAGCTAGCATGGCACGAAATAACAATGGTTGGAAGGATTGTGGATCATTATTTAGAGAAGTGAATAGCCATGCTTCAACAATTATTGGATTATGTGACTTATTGAGTTTAGGATACCAATGGCTGGAGGGGGATGAAGTAAAAAGATTATCAGCTCAGATTATTCAGGGCTGTGATTATATAGGAATGTGTCAAGATAAATCGGAAAAAGTAGGGCACCCTAAAGGTTCTATAATTCATGAAATTCCTAATCATATGGTGGTTATACCTGGAGATGTGGCCCAGTCAGTAGTTGCACTGAGCTATGCCTCAAGATTAATTACTGAACTGGATGAAAAGAAAAGTGATGAATATTTAGAAAGAGCGGTAAAAGCTTACGATTATTTAATTAATGAGGGGAAACCCTATGGTAAGGATGGTTTCTCCCAATGGAATCAGGGAGCCCCTGAAGATTATGAAGTTCCAGAGGACTTTATGACTAGAGATCTACTTATGATTATGTGGGGTGGCATAGAACTATGGACATCTGGTAAAATAGTCTATAAAGATTATGTTATCACTATAGCAAGAAAAGTATTAGCTAGACAGGTAACACAGGGAGAAAAAGAAGGAGATTTTTATGGACACTTCTATACTTTCGATAAATGCAACTTTACTGAAAAGGCTAATATACATCATTATGTAGGCCATGATTCGGGTGGAACC
>Ga0209430_1002870_pt1 | contig 10539 bp, 12 predicted proteins | sample BarGraIncub1133A_FD_184504 | JGI IMG/M metagenome (GOLD analysis project Ga0209430, IMG submission 184504) | Arctic peat soil microbial communities from Barrow, Alaska - Barrow Graham LP Incubations 11-33A (SPAdes) (version 2) | ecosystem: Environmental > Terrestrial > Soil > Wetlands > Peat... | reverse complement strand
ATGAAATCTTTAATGGAACTGTAAAAATAAACTTTATATTACAATTTGCATTAACGATTTCAAATTACCGGCAGGGGTATTGGTGGAAATATTTACGGTTAACTGAAATTTTTCAGCTATAAGTAATGGACGTTCCCTTCCAATCTCCTGCTGTCTATTTCACAGGGTTGCCTGCGGGATTGAAAAAAAAAATAATTTTAATAGCTTCTGTCCGTGATATAGGGGCCTCCCTACATTTTACACATAATGCCTTCTGATGGATATTCATTACAGGGTTCTGCGGTGGATGTTTTGCTTACCTTTGCAGCCTTAAAAACAGAGGATGGGAAGTTCGGATCATTTGAAAGGTGTATTGTATGCACTGGTTGCAGGAGTCATGTGGGCAATTTTGGCTGTTGCGCTCAAAATTACTTTAAATATCTATGCTTTAACGCCCTTCACCATTGTATGGTTCAGGTTTTCGATCGCTTTCTTTATTTTAGGTGCGGTTTTACTGGTCAAACACCCTTCACTCTACAGGGTCTTCTATAAACCTCCATTGAAACTGATCATTGCAACGCTTTGCCTTGGCTTTAATTATTACGCCTACATGAAGGGGCTTGACAACTCCACCCCTTCAAATGCTTCGGTATTTACTTTGCTTGGTCCGGTTCTGTTTGCAATCACCGGTATTTATATCTTCAAAGAAAAAATCACATGGATGCATATCTCCGGTTTTCTGATTGTGATAACAGGACTTTGTCTGTTTTACTGGGAACAGATCGGAGCCATGGCTGATCAAAAGAATTATTCTATCGGGATTCTCTGGATCTTGAGTAGTTCAGTTGCCTGGGTGATCTATGCGCTTCTGCAAAAAGATCTTTCTAAAAAATATTCTACCAACCAGTTAAATCTGTTTATATACGGGATCTGTTCGCTTATTTTCCTGCCGGGAATGCATATTTCGGGATTTGCAAGTCTGGATTTTCCGGGATGGTTGCTGGTTGTGTTTCTGGGACTCAATACGCTGATAGCTTATGGCGCTATTGCGCTTGCCTTCAGATATCTCGACTCGAGTAAGGTGAGTGTTGTGCTGACAATGAGTCCCATTATCACTTTTCTGATCATGTATATGTTTTTGGTAATGAATATCACGCTTATCAATGCTGAGCATTTTTCACTGTTGAGCATATTGGGAGCAGCAATTGCGCTTTCGGGAAGCGTGTTTGTGATTCTCTTTACACGGGTAAAGGAATAATTAGATTTCATTGCTTTTCTGATCCATCCTATTTATATTCGAAGACTTTTAGGAGCGCTTTTCTCTATTTGTAATTACCTGAAAATCAATTTATATTTTCAGTTTAATTTCAATAATTGCCTACAACTATCTACCTATGGATGTCAGTTACTCAAGAAAAGCCTTTTTAGAACATCCTTTGTCGGGTTTTCTCTTCATTTTTCTTCTGCTTTTGATCTCTTCAGGACTATGGGCGCAGACCGTGACACCACAACAATGTACTGAAAGTCAATCATGGATTGCCAGATGGACGATACCCTCAATAACAGCACCTAAAACAAACGGAAACATTTTTAGGTGTTTCCGTTTGAAGATTACAGGTTGTTAATTCATGGTAGCCTTTTTGGCTTTTCTGATGTCTCCAATTTTACCTTTTATAGTATCACTATACTCGGAAATATCTTTTGAAATTGTCTCAAACTTACCTGAAACACCTTCAATAAATTCATTGAATTTATCCTTTACTGCTTCTGCATAATCTTCACTTTGATTTTTAATTTTCCTCCGTGTTATTCTCCCTTTGTGTGGTGCAAATAATATTCCAAGCACTGCACCGGCAACGAGTCCTGAGGCTACGCCGATCAACAATTTTTTTGTACTCATGGCTTTAGTTTTTAGAGTGATTAAATAAGGGCAATTAATTAGTAATTCATAAATCATTAAAACAAAAGAACATGCTTTAATTTTTTTTGTTTTAATGAAGATATTACCCTCCTTGTTTTTAATTAAAACAATTGAATTTTGATTTTGATTATCATTCTACCAACAAATATTTTTTAAATCAGGAACTATTTTAGACTACTCATTTGATTCGTAAAGTCGTAGCCTGTTCTTTAATGCTATTATTTCGCCCTGCAAATCATTCATCCTGTCCAGTAAATGATTGATCGTTTCGATGCCTTCAAGATTTATTCCCAGATCATAATAGAAACGGACAATTCTTTCTAATTGAACCAACTGGCTATCATCAATGTATTCAGTTTCTTCTATCCGAATGATCTCTATCAGTCCTGTTTCGTGAAGGGAACTGATAAAAGAGATCTCAATTTCATGGTTGGCACAAAACTCTATTGCTGATATTAAATGTTCTTTACGCATCGGCTTGATTTTTAAAATGAGTTAACGATAGTTCTTTGAGTAACTCTTTTTGTTCTTCGGTTAATCCTGTCGGGATCTTAATGTTGTAAGTCACGAACAAATCACCATATTGACCTTCATGTTTGTATACCGGAAATCCCTTACCCTTGAGTTTTACTTTCGTTCCATTTTGGGTTTCAGGTTTAACGGTTAATTTAACTTTACTACTCAGTGTTTCAATTGTTATTTCACCACCCAAAACAGCCTTAAACATATTCACATCTATAATTGTAAACAGATCATTCCCGACACGCTTAAAACGAGGATGATTTGCAATAGAAAATGTGATATATAAATCGCCAGCAGGTCCTCCATTTGTTCCCGAACCTCCATGTCCGCTGATTTTAATGGTCTGCCCGTTTTCAATACCGGCAGGAATGGTTATCCTGATTTGTTTACCATTGACCGTTAATGTTTGTTTTTGAGTAGTATAAGCATCCATTAGATTGAGCTGTAACTCGGCATTAAAGTCTTCTCCACGGAATTTAGCCTGCCTGGTTCTCCCCTGTCCTGCTGCACCCCCAAACATAGAGGAAAAAAAGTCAGAGAAGTCACCATCGAATTGTGGTTCGGAATTTTGAGCTCCTCGCCTATAGGCAGATTGTTGTTGACGGTTTGCATTTTCGAACTCATCAGCATGTTTCCAATCTTTGCCATATTGATCATACTTCTTTCGCTTTTCGGGATCGCTTAACACTTCATTTGCTTCGTTGATCTGTTGAAATTTTTGTTTAGCTTCTTTGTCATTTGGATTCAAATCAGGATGGAAATTTCGGGCTAACTTGCGATATGCAGTTTTAATGGCCTTAGGATCCGCTCCTTTGTCTACTCCTAAAATCTTATAATAATCAATAAAATCCATTGTATTGGTTTTGGTCAAAGTTTACAATATTTTGAAACAATAATTCATCGATTAAACAGCATTTCTACGAAAAAGTTAATTCCACTGAAATTCGATTTCCTTATTTAATTCTACATTTTACCAAAGGTAGATGATTTCATATCTATTTACTTTACTTTTTTTTATTGCCATTTTTAACAAAAAAATAAACTTTTGTTTTTTTTTTAAAATTTTGAACATTAACATAAAGTATTAATAATTAACTCTATATTGTCGAACAATTAAAAACATTAATTCAAGTACATAAATGCCTGATAAAGAAGAAACATCAAAAAATAGTTCTAGAAGAAAATTTCTTCAGAGTATTGGATTAGTAGGTGCAGGTTCTGTTTTGGCCGGAGCAACCCTTTTTAGCAGTTGTGAAAATCAAAATAAAAAGAAGGTTGGAGACAAAATAAAAATTCTCACTGCAAACAATGAGCTCCTGGAAGTCGACAGAAAAGATGCAATAAAATCTTTTAAAAAGACCTCTTTAAATCTCACCGAATACCAAAAACTGGGTAGAGAAGGAATCAAAGGCAAAAGGTGGATTTGGGTAATAGATCTGGCAAAATGCAAGAATGCAAGAAAATGCATGTCAGCATGTGTTTCTGCTCATCATTTGAGATCAGAACAAAGTCACATCAATGTCCTGAAGATGGAGGAGTCAAAAAATACTCCTCCTTATTATATGCCAAAACCTTGTCAGCATTGTGATAATCCTCCCTGTGTAGCTGTTTGTCCGGTGGATGCTACTTTCAAACGTCAGGACGGTATTGTATTGATTGATAATGAACGGTGTATAGGTTGCCGGTTTTGTATAGCTGCCTGTCCTTATGGGGCTCGTACATTTAACTGGATTGCTCCTAAAATGGAAAAAGAGGATAAAGACTTAACCTATAATGTTGAATTAAATTTACCTGAACGTCTTGGTACTATTACAAAATGTTTGATGAGCGCCGACAGACTTCGCGAAGGTAAATTACCTTATTGTGTTTCACAATGTCCCAATGGTGTATATTATTTTGGCGATGAAAACGAAGATGCAGTTACAAATGGTACTACCAAAGAGACTGTCAGATTAAGCAAACTACTCGCTGACAATGGAGCCTACCGTTTGATGGAAGAATTGGGAACCAAACCCAGGGTATATTATTTACCTCCCAAAAACAGGACTCAACCATTCCAGGAAAAAGACAGAGCAGAGACAGATGAAATCATAAAAGAATCAGATCTTTAATAATTAATAAACCATGCCCGAACACAAAAATTTCGATAAACTCACTTCAGACTTATTGAAACCTATCAGGCTTAATACAAGCTTTATTATCTGGATGGGGTTTCTCACCATATCATTACTGATATGTCTTTATGCTTACACATTGCAATTAAAAAACGGACTTGGCGTTGCAGGAATCAGAGACTATGTCTCGTGGGGTATGTATATTTCCGATTTCGTATTCTTTGTAGCAGCAAGTCTAATCGGTATGCTGATCAGTGCCGTTCTGGGATTGCTTGGAATCAAATGGGCTCAACCAATTGCTCGTATAGCTGAAATTATTGCGCTTGCATTTGCATCTGTATCAGGTATAATAATCATTACCGATATGGGACGTCCCGAACGTTTACTTAATGTATTTTTTTACGCCCGTATTCAGTCACCCATCACATGGGATGTGACGGTGGTGATCACCTATGTTGTTATCAGTGCCCTGTTACTTTATTTACCTTTGATTCCAGACATCAAGATTTGTCACGACAAACTGGATAAAGTTCCAAAGATTCAAAGAGCATTCTACAGAATACTTGCAGTGAGATGGAGTGGTTCATCAGACCAGTTAGCTATTGTCACTAAATCAATCAGAATATTGATGGTGCTTATTGTTCCTGTTGCATTGGGGATTCATACAGTGACATCATGGTTATTTGCCAGTACCACACGCCCGGGTTGGGACAGTACTATTTTCGGTCCTTATTTTGTTACCGGAGCTTTTGTTTCAGGTTGTGCTGCAGTGATTATAGCCATGTATTTCTTCATGAAGAGTTACAAACTGCAGGAATACATCACAGAAAATCTGTTTGATAAAATGGGAAAACTACTGGTTCTGGTTTCTCTGGTTTATCTCTATTTCAACATCAACGAGTTTTTAGTTCCGGCATATAAAATGAAGAAATTTGATGCCATTCATATCAGGGAATTATTTACCGGTTCGTGGGCATTGATGTTTTGGTGTGTCCAGATATTGGGTCTTGTTATACCAATAATATTACTTCTCTTTAAAAAGGCGCGGAAACCATTACCTATGTTGGTGATTGCTATTTTCGTTTTAGTTGGGGCCTGGTTCAAAAGATACATTATTGTTGTTCCAACTCAATTGCACCCTTATATGCCAATTCAGAATGTTCCTGAATATTTCAAATCCTATACTCCAACAGTTATTGAGACTTTAATAACTCTTGGCGCATTCATTATGGTACTCATGATTATTACTGTTCTGTCAAAGATCTTTCCTATAATCCCTATAAGTGACCCCATGCATGAGAATGAATCTATTAACAAGTAACGACAAAAACCGATCACAGATGAAACTATTTATATTCACTAAAAAGTCACTCTTTTTTATCTCATTACTGTTATTGGGTTTTCAGATTGCGAATGCACAAAACATAACAGTACCTGCTGCCAATAAGGTCAAAGCAAGTCCGTTTTTATTTACGGCAGCAACAGCAAAAAAAGGTGAAGCCATCTATAAAATAAATTGTCTTTCTTGTCATGGTGACCCCGGAAAAGGAAATTTCCTTCCTGCATTTGTCCCCCCTCCTGCAGATCTTGCTACTAAAAAAGCACAAAACCAGACTGACGGAGAGCTTTTTTACAGAACAAGTGAAGGCAATTTGGTTATGCCAAAATTCAAAACTACACTTTCTGCTGATGAAAGATGGAAGTTGGTATCCTATATCCGCAGCTTTAACAAGAGTTATGTACAGCCTCCCGTTGTTAAAGTAGAGAATTTGCTGACCAAAACGGTACAGCTGGATATCAAATATGACAGTATTTCAAATAAGTTATCCTTATTGGCCGTTTCTGTAATAAAGAATGATACCACTCGTATAAAAAAAGCCGAAGGGTTGGTCTTTATCAAACGCTTATTTGGAGGTCTTCAGGTTGGCCCTTCAGCTAAAACAAACGATAAAGGCATTGCTACTTTCGACTATCCTAAAAATCTTCCCGGAGATATAAATGGAAATATTGATTTTGAATTAAGGTTGAATGATACTATCTACGGTGAGGTCATTAAAACGAAAAGTTTAAAGATTGGTGTCCCGACAAATGTTCCCGGCCTGACTGAAAAAAGAGCAATGTGGAATGTTGAATCCAAAGCACCGATCTGGTTACTTGCCACCTATTTTTCTATACTTGCAGGTGTTTGGTTAACTATTGCATACATCGTTATTTCTATTTTCAGGATTAAAAAACGAGGTATTAAAATCAGAAGTTAAAATACATAAAGCTGATTTTAAAATAATTGCGTTGCTTAATTCAAATCAAACAAACTCTCTAAAAAATATTTGTTAATTTATTCATAATTAAATCAACTTTTATGCGTTTTGAATTCAAGTATTTATTTACCTTTTTACTTACAAGCTAATTATTATCATAATTACAATGATAATTACAAAAAAAAATGACTGCTAACATTTAAAATCAAACATCAAATTTTTATGAAAAAGACTAATTCGCTATTTAACAAAATGAAACTGATAGGTTTCATTCTAGCAGGTACTACATTGTTTTGTCTTTCATTTACTTCAGTGAAAGAAACAACACAGGACGCTCCGTGGGTAGCTCCGAAAGAAGCTGATTCTCTAAAAAATCCTATGAAGGATAATGCAGCAGCAATCACAAAGGGCAAGGCACTTTATACACAGATGTGCGTAGTATGTCATGGAGCATTAGGGAAAGGCGATGGTGCAGCAGGTAAAGCGCTAAAGCCAAAACCAACTGATTTCTCAAGTCCGGCAAGTTCTTCTCAAACAGATGGTGCTTTATATTGGAAATTAACCGAAGGTAAAAAGTTAATGGCCTCATACAAGAAAATCCTAAAAGATGAGCAGCGCTGGCAACTTATCAGTTACATGAGAGAACTACAAAAGACAACTGTAGCCAAATAATGAAAACATCATTGTCAAATAAAACAAGAGTAAAAGTTAACACTAAAAACAAAATCAATTCTAACATGAAAAAATTTACCGGGCAATTATTTGCAATTCTGTTTCTTCTGTCAGGAATCATCTTCGGTCTGACAAATTGCACAAAACACGACCAAACACTCGATTTGACTGTACCTGCTGTTGCAGATCAAGGAGATACTTTAACCGCAATTAAAGTGACTACAGCTCCAACTCTAATCCCAATTGGAGGAGCAGCATGGGATGGAACCATTGAAACATCATGGGGTAATGCGAAAAAACTTACAGTATCTGCAACTGTGCCCGATTTGGGCAATGGTACTTTCGCAGGTTTTATTGGCAACCAGACCGATATTACAATGCGTGCAATGTATGATGCAACGAATATCTACTTCCTTTTAGAATTCAATGCACCACAGAAAAACGTTAATACTTCACAATGGTATTATAACCCAGTTACCAAACTTTGGGCACAGGAATCAGGAGTTCCGGCATTAAATAGCAATGGTTCATTCAGACCACCTTTTATTCAGGATCAGATCACATTGTTGTTTAACGCAAACAACTCATGTCTCAAATTTAATTCAACATCATGCTATGCAGCATGTCATGCTAACACCACCTTCTCCACAACGGCAACGACAGGTGGAGTAATGCATACAAATGGACCAAACGAAATACTCGATTGCTGGAGAGTACGTTTGAATCAGACAGTGAATTGCAATCAGGCCAATGATACCTATATCGATTGGGGTGGCGGAGTCTTAAATGTAAATGAAGTTCACAATGATCTTCAGGTAAATAATGGACCTGTACCAATAGCCGATGGCGGATTCTCAAATGTCATCAAGAGCATGAAAACCAATGGTAAAGTGAACAACAAAACCATGAATGTTCCAATGTGGGTTATCCCTGCAGGTGGCTATGTCAATAGTGCAATCCTGTTAAAAGACACACTTGCCGGAGGTAAAGCATTAAAAGTTATTGCAGTTGACTCTGTTGGCGTACTCACGCTTAGCAATAACTCCAAAATTGATCCATCAGTAACAACAGATTACCAGCAAATTGGAAATGGTGATGGAGCAAAATGTATTCCCGGAAGCATCGTAGCACCTTATACAGGAAGCCGTGGTGATTTAACAGCCAATGCTTTCTATACAGGTACCGGTTGGAGGATCTTGGTAAAACGTGCATTAAAAACGACTGATACGGTTAATGATGTTGATTTTTCTACTTTAACTGATCAGCCTTTTGGAGTTGGTGCAATGTTTAATGGTGCAGATAATCAGCATGCCATTGCAGCAGGTCTTATGTTGCGCTTTAAAAAATAATAAGTAGCCCTATCTAAGAAGTGGCAGGTATGACCTGCCGCTTCTTTTCAAAACAATATTTAAAAAGAAAAATCATGTCCATCCAAAAAATAATAAGAATATCGGCAATGTTATGGGTCGTGCTGCTTATGGTGAGTTGTGGAAAAGACACCACACTAACCATACTGCCTCAACCTGTAGTAATTGCTAATACAGTTTATTTTTCAAAAGACCTGGTCCCGATTCTTACTAAAAATTGTGCTGTAAGCGGTTGTCATGCATCCGGAGGCATTAAGCCTGATTTGTCATCTGACAATGCATACAATGCATTGATAAATGGAAAATATGTTGATTTAAAAACACCTGCTAACAGTATAATCTACGAACGTTTAATCGGTAAACTCAGTCCTTCAATGCCAATGGGGCAGACAAATAATCCATCCAACATAAATAATCTGATGTTGGCCTGGATTAAGCAAGGTGCAAAAAAGAATTAAGCAATTTTTAAATTGTTAAAAAATGAATTTAAACTTTTTACAAATGAAAAATATAATCAGATTACTTACATTTTTCAGTTTTCTGTTTTTAATGTGCAATGTAGTCCAGGCTCAGGATACTACTGCCCGTGCAAAAAAGAAAGTAAAACTGGAAGATGTAACGAATACATTTGCCGGAAATTTTGTACTGGACAACCAGTCTGTAACCGTCCCCGGTAAACATACACTGGACCTTGCAATTCAGCACCGTTTTGGGACTGTCGACAATGGATATAAGGATATGTACGGCGTCTTTGCACCTGCAAATATTCGAATTAGCGCTGCATATACCCCCATTGATAATTTAGAAATTGGAGTTGGTCTTTGCAAAGATCGCCTCCAGTGGGATGGTACCGTTAAATATTCCATCAGCAGACAACATGTCAACGGATGCCCAATAAGTCTTACATATTTTGGAGACATATCTATGGATAGCCGTCCTAAGGCAGGTAATTTTGTTAGTGATATTGACCGTGTTTCATATTTCAATCAGTTGATTTTTGGATCCAAAATCTCCGATAAATTGTCTCTTCAGGTTGCACCCAGTGTTTCATATTTTAACAATATTCCGGGATATTTGAGTTCAGAAGGAACAATCAAACCTAAAATGCACAATGCACATCTTGCATTTGCTGCTTCGGGTATTTATATGATTTCACCACTGTCAGGAATTATGTTCAATTATGACCAACCGCTGACGCAACATCCTACCAGTAATCCACACCCAAATCTGAGCATTGGCTTACAGGTATCGACTATTACACACACCTTCCAGATCTTTTTAGGGAATTATCAAAGCATCATTCCTCAAAACAACAATGTATTCAATCAGAATGATTACACAAAAAATCAATTCCTGCTTGGATTTAACATCACCAAAAGATTCTTCTATTAATCAAATATTGACCTCACAAAGAGGTTTTTAAGATTAATTCTTTTAATTATCACAAAGAAAGTTTAAATTAAAAGATTATTTTGTTAATAATTTCATAAAAAGTTGAAAGTACAATAATATAAAAGGTTCAATCCAACTCATCTAAGTATGAGAAATATTTTAATGTCATATTCCTTTTGTCAAATCCTTACTGGTTACATTCACTGTTTTTGAATCCCGAAGGGATGACATGATTATAGCATTGACATGATATTTATTTTGAATCCCGAAGGGATGACATGATTATAATGCTTTATTTATCAATCATTTCACCC
>Ga0209430_1002867_pt1 | contig 10555 bp, 11 predicted proteins | sample BarGraIncub1133A_FD_184504 | JGI IMG/M metagenome (GOLD analysis project Ga0209430, IMG submission 184504) | Arctic peat soil microbial communities from Barrow, Alaska - Barrow Graham LP Incubations 11-33A (SPAdes) (version 2) | ecosystem: Environmental > Terrestrial > Soil > Wetlands > Peat... | reverse complement strand
TCCTGAGGATAAAAAGGTATTAAACGAGATATTCAGATCTGCTCATACAATAAAGGGCATGGCAGGAACAATGGGTTTTACGAAAATGACCAAATTGACCCATGATATGGAGAATGTATTACATTCTATTCGAAACGATGAAATTAAAATAACATCAGACCTTGTTGATGTTTTATTTAAATGCTTAGACGCACTTGAGAACTATGTAAATAGTGTTGTTACAACTGCAGGAGAGGGCGATAAGGAATATAATAATGTTATAGTATCATTAAACCAGATATTAGAAAATAAAGGTACAATAAGTCACTCTCCAACATCCAAAGAGCTTAATAGCCAAACTCCAGTTGAAAATGATAAGTACATAACTGCACGACTTGATATCGATGAATTTGAGCAGCATGCTGTAAACAAAGCTATCGATATGGGAATTAATGCTTTAAAAATAACAATAGTGTTAAATAAGGGGTGTTTATTAAAATCTGCTAGGGCATTTATCCTATTCCAAACATTAGAGAGATATGGCGAGATTATAAAATCGCAGCCTTTAGTTCAAGATATTGAAGACGAGAAATTCGACTTCGAATTTACTGTTATTGTTGTTTCTAAAGAGGATGGGAAGCTGTTTTCCAAAGAGCTCAACTCAATTGCAGAGATAGAGGAAGTAATCATTAGTAAAATGAGCAAATACGAAGATGAAGGTTCTGTTCATAGTGAAAAGGAAAAAAAGGCTGAAGTGGATTTCAAGGCTGGTGAATCTCTAGAGGAAGTAACTACTAAACAAGCAGTTCCTCAGGACACAACTAAGCAAAATGTAGCAAGAAAAACTCAAAGAACAGTGAGAGTTGATATTGATAGATTGGATGTATTGATGAATCTGATTGGCGAGCTAATAATAACAAAAACTAGATTAGAAGGAACAGATATTACAACTAAACCACAAGAATATCATGAGACGTTAGAGTATTTAGACAGAATAACTACTAACTTAAATGATTCTGTTATGAAAGTCAGAATGGTACCTGTAGAAACTGTATTTAACAGATTCCCAAGAATGATTAGAGATATTTCAAAGGATCTAGGAAAAGAAATAGAATTAGTAATGTCAGGGGAAGAGACAGAGCTTGACAGAACTGTTATAGATGAGATTGGAGATCCTCTTATTCACTTACTCAGAAATTCCTGCGATCATGGTCTTGAATCCATTGCGAAAAGAAAACAACTTGGCAAATCTGAAGTTGGTAAAATAAATCTTAAGGCATATCAATCTGGTAACTACGTAATTATTGAGGTTGCAGATGATGGAGCTGGTATTAATACCGAAAAGATAAGGGCAAAGGCCATTGAAACAGGTATAGTTTCAAGGGAAGCTGCTGCTGCAATGTCCCAGCAGGATGCTATTGAATTGCTATTTATGCCAAGTTTTAGCACTGCGGATAAGGTAACAGGGCTCTCTGGAAGAGGAGTTGGACTGGACGTTGTTAAAACAAAAATTGAGCAACTTGGAGGAACCGTAGAGGTAGAAACCTCGATCGGTAAAGGAAGCAAATTCATGATAAAATTGCCTCTTACTCTTGCTATTTACCAAGCATTGCTTGTAAATGTCGGGACTGAGAAGTATGCTATTCCTCTAGGATCAATTTACCAAATATACAATTGGCAGGCACAAGATGTCAAGACAGTTCAGGGGCAAGAAGTTATTCTTTTAAGAAATATGGTTGTTCCAATTACAAGGTTGGCAAATTCATTAGAGGTTCCAAATAGTGATTCGAAATCTCAAAAGCAGCTTAAGATTGTAATAGTTAGAAAAGGTGAAAAGCTCACGGGTTTGGTCGTTGACAGCGTAATTGGGCAGCAGGAAATAGTTATTAAATCACTAGGAAAACTTTTGACTGGAATAAAATATTTGGCAGGAGCTACTATTCTTGGAGATGGAAATGTTGCACTAATAATTGATGTAAATTCTATAACATAGAGAGGGGCATTCATATGGCAGATTCACAGATTCATGAATTTGAAACAAGACAGTTTATCGTATTTAGCCTTGGTGAGGAACGGTTTGGTATTGATTCACTCAAAATCACCACAATCGATAGGATGAAAACTATAACTCGGGTACCTAAAACACCTGACTATATCAAGGGAGTAATCAATTTAAGAGGAGATATAATTCCTGTCATGGACTTGAGAGCAAAGTTCAATCTTCCTTTAGCCGAAGAAACTGAGGATACACGTATTATTATTCTTAAACTGGAAGAGATATCAATAGGTGTTATAGTAGATCAGGTAATTCAAACAATTCAACTTGGAGGCGAATCAATTGAGAGTGCATCAAGCTTGATAAACAGTGCAGCCTCTGATTACATATTTGGTATTGGTAAGGTAGATGGAGAAATAGTAACACTTTTAAACTTTGAGAAAATAATTAAGCTTTGATTAAAAATATTTGAAATTGAGGTAAAAGTTATGTCGATTAGTTTTGATGAGTTAAATAATGTCCAGCTGGATGTACTAAAAGAAATTGGAAACATTGGAGCAGGAAATGCAGTAACTGCTTTAGCTAAGATGATAAATAAGAAAGTTGATATGGCTGTTCCCAAGGCTAGAATTTTGGGATTTGATAAGGTAAGCCAGATTTTAGGTGGAGAAGAAATTCTAGTTGTTGGTATACTTCTGAGTATTTCGGGTGATTTATCTGGTAATATGATGTTTATTCTTGACATTAATGCTGCTAGACAACTTGTAAATATTCTTTTAGATGATAATAAGTTAACTAGTCTAGAATTTAGTGATTTTGAGCTGTCAGCCTTGAAGGAAATTGGTAATATATTGACTGCTTCATATTTAAATGCACTTGCAGGCTTAACAAATCTTAAAATAATGCCATCTGTACCGCAACTAGCTATTGATATGGCTGGCGCTATTTTGAGTGTTCCTGCTATAGAGTTTGGAAAAGTAGGGGATTCAGTTTTATATATTGAAACAGAGTTCAGTGAAGGTGTTACAAAAGTATTTGGGGACTTTCTTTTGATCCCGGATGTTGATTCATACGAGATATTACTGAAAGCATTGGGAGTTATAGAATAATGGGTATAGAGATATTAAAGGTTGGTATGGCTGATTTGAATTCAGCACGTCATCCTTGTATGATAACTACGCTTGGACTCGGTTCTTGTGTTGGTGTTGCATTATATGATTCAGTGGCAAAAGTAGTTGGTTTAGCACATGTAATGTTGCCTTGCAGTGAACAAGCTAGAAATAATAATAACGTTGCAAAATTTGCAGATACAGCGATTATAAAACTTTTAGAAGATATGGTTAAGCTTGGAGCAAAAAGGGAGAGAATTGTTGCAAAGCTTGCGGGTGGAGCTCAGATGTTTGCTTTTAGTCAAAGCTCTGACTTAATGCGAATTGGTTATAGAAATGCAGTGGCTTCTAAGGAAAAATTACAAGAACTGAAGATACCAGTAGTTTCAGAAGATACAGGTGGTAATTATGGACGCACTATTGAGCTTTATTCCGACGATGGCAGACTCATGATAAAGACTATCGGGTCAGGGGTAAAACAATTATAGTTTTATTTTGGATTTTAACTAAAAAAAAGAATGCAGAAGTTCTTTACTTTCTAGTTTAATAACAGAAGAGGTAAGAATGGAGACAATTATGAAAATTCCTTTTCTACTTGCGATGCTGGCAGCTCTTTTAACAGGTTTTATTTGCCTAACTAACAGTCTAGATACGAATCAAACTTGTATTAGAATGATTATAGCTATGGTGGTTTTTTACTTAATAGGGGTATTTGTTAGTTCTACATTAACAAATGTTGTCGAAGAGCAAAACAAACAAAAGCTTGAAGCTGAAAAGCAGAAGTGGGAACAGGAAAAGTTGGAAAAAGAAAAGCTTGAGAAATTAAATCAGGAGAAACATTTGGGTACTAATCTAGATTTGGTTACAGATAACAAGCTAGACGACGGATTTTCTCCACTAGATTTATCGCAAGCGATTAGGACAAAAGTAAATTAATATTACGATAAGTGATATATATAGCATATATTAATTGGGGGGATATACATGTCTAGTGTAAATAATAGTCAGCTATGGAAACAGTATATTGAAACCAAAAACCCTGCCTTTAAGGAAAAGCTTATAATTGAGTATGCTTATTTAATTAAGTACGTGGCAGGTAGGTTGAGTATATACTTTGGTTCAAATGTTGAATTTGACGATTTGGTTGGATATGGAGCATTTGGGCTTATTGACGCTATTGAAAAATATGATATCACAAAGGGAGTTAAATTCGAAACGTATGCTTCTTTTAGGATAAGGGGCTCTATTATAGATAGTATTAGAGATTTAGATTGGGTACCAAGGTCGTTAAGGCAGAAAAACAAAGAACTTGAAAGAGTTTATGTTGAGATAGAAAATGAAGTTGGACATTCAGCTACAGATAAAGAAGTTGCTGAGAAGATGGGAATCAGCATGACAGATTTCTATAAGCTTTTAAATGATGTCAATGTATCTTCAATGATGTCATTAGAAGAGTTTATGGAGCAAAACTATGAGAGAGGCTTGGAAATACTAAGCGATAGTACTGAGGACAAGCCAGAGGCTGCTTTAGAAAGAAATGAAATAAAGGAGCTGCTTGTTGACTCAATTAATAAGTTACCAGAAAAAGAGAAAACAGTAATTTCATTTTACTATTTTGAAGAACTGACCTTAAAGGAGATAAGTGCTATAATGAATGTAACAGAGTCTAGAATTTCTCAATTACATACAAAAGCGCTTCTTAGAATGAGGGGAAAATTGTTTAGGCATAAAATAATGCTTGAATCTTAAAGGAGAAATGATGGCAGATCATAACGATCTAAAGGTATTAGTAACTATTTCGCCAGATGAACTAAAGGCTTTTATTACCTTATATGCAGTAGAGGCGAGTGCTCCAGCTAGCAGGGATGAAATACACAGTGCCCTTGCAAATCAACAAGTCACATTTGGTATTAAGGAAGAGGCTATTAATTATTTTTCTGAAAACCCGGTGTACAAAGAGGCATTTTGTGTAGCCGAAGGTATCTCTGCACAAAATGGCAAAAATGGGTTTGTGATATATCATTTTGATACTACTGTTAATAAAACGCCATCATTATTTGAAGATGGAAGTATAAATTATAGAGAGTTAAATCTTATTCAATCAGTAAAAGAGGGACAAATACTTTGTACACTTGAGCCTCCGATAATGGGAACTCAAGGTAAATCTGTAAAAGGAAAAACGTTGCCAGCGGTTAATGGTAGGGCGGCAATACTGCCGAGGGGCAAGAATGTAGCTATATCTGAGGATGGTAAATCTATATATGCTACGACTGCTGGAGAGGTTGAGTATTTGGAACAATCAAAGGTCAGTGTATACACTAACCATGAAATCCCGGCAGATGTGGATAATTCTACTGGAAATGTCAGCTTTGTAGGTAGCGTTATAATAAAAGGAAATGTATTGTCTGGCTTTAGTGTTGAAGCTGGAGGCAACGTAGAGGTCTATGGAGCAGTTGAAGGGGCAACGATAAAAGCTGGTGGGAATATAGTCCTCAGAAGAGGAATGCAGGGAATGGGGAAGGGATCACTCAGCGCAGGTGGAGATATTGTAGCTAGATATATTGAGTACAGCAATGTTGAGGCAAAAAATAATATTCAGGCTGAAGCTGTAATGCATAGTAACGTCAGGTGTGGTAACAAGCTGGAATTAACAGGAAGAAAAGGACTACTAGTTGGGGGGACCTGCAAGGTTGGAAAAATTATTGTTGCAAAAATAATTGGCTCGCATATGGCAACAGTTACTGATCTTGAGGTAGGGGCTGACCCAACGATAAGAGAACGATATAAAAAGGGAAAAGATGATCTGGTATCGATGGAGAGCGACATAAAAAAGGCTAATCAGGCAATAGTTATTTTAAAAAAGATAGAGAGTATGGGCGCACTTACACCAGATAAACAAGAGATATTGACTAAGAGTGTACGGACAAAGATATATTTATCATCAAAACTAGAAGAAGTTAAAAAAGAAATGATGATTTTGGATGAGAAGCTTCAGCAAGAGGGTAATGGTAAGATTCGTGCATTAAGCTTTTTATATCCAGGAGTAAAGGTTTCAATTGGCTCGTGTATGATGTATGTAAAAGAAACTCTTCAGTACTGTACTCTGTATAGAGAAGGTGCAGATATACGTGTTGGAGCGATAGACAAGTAAAGAAAACTTGGCTTGTGCCAAGCTGCAAGCGATGGCAGAAGCCTAGTTGCACTTATGCTTTGTTATAGTATAAAGAAAACTTGGCTTGTGCCAAGCTGCAAGCGATGGCAGAAGTCTTAGTTGCACTTATACTTTGTTATAGTATAAGGAAAATATAAAGCATAGGAGGGTGATTATATGTCTATAAAGCCTATGGACTTTCAGGTAATGTTTCCAAAGACATCTGAAGTGGCAAAAACATATAATGATGAGACCAACAAAAATCAAGCAATAAATCAACAGCAGGCATCATCAAATCAAGAAAGAATAGACAACAACTTAAAGCAGGTCATAGCTAGAGAAAATGTTCAACACGGCAGTATCACTGAGAAACAAGAAAAAGATAATACTAAACAAAATGACAAAAAAAAGAAACAGAAGAACACTCCAAATACTCCAACTATTGATATTAGGATTTAACAGCTTGAGGTGAATATGGAAGCATTTTATGTAAGCATAATTTTTTTAGGGGGTTTATTAGTAATTGGCTCCCTTCTTTTTATTGTAATGGATAGGGTAAGTGGAAAAGACTTTTTTAAGGAATTTGATAGAAAGAAAGACGAAATGTTTGGCTTGATTCAAGATTCGGAAGAAATGATACAGGAACTAAATAGAATGTCTGATTATGTTGTAACAGTAATAGCTGAGAAAAATCAAGAGTTCTTTAATAAAAGTACTAATATTAATATTAATGAGACAGCAATAGATAAAGAAGATTCTGTTCAGTTGTCAAAAGAGATGAAGAATCAGGTTCAAGAAACACTAAATATACCAATTTCCGAGAAGGTGAATCAAAGTGAGATATCTGAGCTTGAAGCTCAAAGGTTGGTTAATATGCAGTTCTCTTATAATAGTGAGAGATATAACAAGGACTTGTCAAATGATGGAAAATCTAGACTTGTTTTAAATAGCAAGAGGAGAGAAGCTTTGCAAATGATTGAGCAAGGGCTAAGTAATGATGAAATATCTGATAAATTAAAAATTGGTAAAGGTGAGATTGGTCTTATTCGAGGATTGAGTAAATAGTTATGACATTATTAGTTCTATATTAGTTATCGCAGCCAAATAGGAGAATACAGATGAAAAAAGTGCACGAGAAAAGTATTGTTTTAGGGATAGGAATCGGAATGATTATAACCGCTATTTCCGGAATGATTTTTTCTGCCGGAACTAATAAGGAACTTAGCAAGTCGGAAATAATTAGTTTGGCTAAGGGATATGGTTTGATAGAACAGGTAAAATTTATAAATGACGAAAATGCTTCAAACAATAGCGGAAATGCATCTGTCAACAGTACAACAGATGAGAGTACCGTAGCTGACAGTACAACAGATGAGAGTACCGTAGCTGACAGTACAAAAGATGAGAGTACCATAGCTAACAGTACCGTAGCTGAAACTACCACAGATGTTCACAGCAGTGAGAAAAATATTATTATTGAGATAAAGGCTGGTCACACATCACAGTATGTTATCGATGAATTACTTGAAAAAGGAGTTATTGAGAGCAAAGAAGATTTTATCGCTGTGTTGGATTTCTACAAAGCTTCAACAAAGATAAACATTGGAACTTTTAAGTTCAAAAAAAATGAAGAGTTGCACTATATTGTAAAGACTATATGTAAGCTCAAATAAAGTGCAATTCATCTATAAAAGAGAATTTTTTCTAATAAACTCATTCTTGATTATCTTAAACCCAATTGGTGTGAAAATCAAAGCGCATACTATTTCGGCAACAGGATAGCTATACCAAACACCCTGCAGTCCAAAAAGCCTCCCAAAAATAAATGCACAAGGAAGTATAAGCACTAATTGTCGAAGCAGGGACATTACAAGTGATTTAAAGCCATGCCCTATAGCCTGAAACATCGTAGAAACAATAATACCAAAGGTCGCAGGAACAAAGCAGAGGCTTATAACCCTGAGTGCATAAATACCAGCATCTGAGTTCTGGTTAAATAGTGAAAGTAGTCTATCTGGAAATACTTGAAATATGAATAGTCCGATTAACATAATGATAAATGAAACTGATAACGAAAGATAAAAGGTATGATAAAATCGATTCTTTTTATTGGCGCCAAAATTATATCCCATCATTGGCATCGCACCTTGAGTTAAACCAAACACAGGCATTAATACAAAGGATTGAAGCTTGAAGTAAATACCTAGTATCGAAATTGCTGTCTCTGAAAATGACATAAGTATGACATTTAAACCGGTTGTAGTCACAGATGCAATTGCAGTCATAACTATTGTTGGGGCTCCTACCTTGTAAATGTCAATTACAGTTTCTTTCTTAACCTTTAAACCACGGAGAGTTAAATGAATATCATGACTTTTTACTTTGAACATAATAATTACATATGTCATTGCTGTCAGCTGCCCTATGACAGTTGAGATAGCAGAGCCAGCGATACCAAGCTTTGGAAAACCAAGCAAACCAAAAATCAATAGCGGGTTTAAAATTATATTAAGAATAGCTCCTATTAACTGAGAAATCATAGGTATCATCATATTCCCAGATGCTTGTAGAGTCTTGGAGCAAAGGATTTCTATAAACATTCCAGCAGAAGCGGCTGTTACAATTGTTAAATAAGTTGTACCCAAGGCTATAACTTCAGGGTTATCTGAAAACATAGATACAAAGGGTCTTGAAAAAACCAAACCTACAACAACAAATATAGCTGCATTGATTATTGCTAAGAACAAGCCTGTACGCGCTGTAACAGTGGCTTCATCAACTTTTCCCTCACCTAGTTTTCTAGCGATGAGTGAGTTTGTACCAATGCCAACACCAATTGCAAAAGCCAAAACCAACAGCTGCATTGGAAATGCAATAGATACAGCTTCAAAAGCCTCTTTCCCTAGTTTTGAAACAAAAAAACTATCTACAATATTATATAGTGATTGTACAAACATTGAAAGCATAGCTGGAACTGACATTACAGTAAGCAATCTTCCTATGGGCATTGTACCCATTTTCTCTGAACTTAATATATCTTTTCCCACTTAACCTCCACGAGCCTCATAACGACCAAAAAATGTAATGAAACAACTATTCAAATCTGATTCTATATAAATCGAACTAATTGAATGCATTCAACTATCAATTTTAACAAACAAACTACTTGAATGTCAAATTAATATTAAGAAAACTTAGTTCAGACGTTTTCCCATATATTTTAGTATAGGATAGTGTTTTGTGTGAAAAAATAATGTATTATTTAAATAGAATATGTTATTTATAGTTAGGAAGGGTAGGACGCTAAAATGGAGTATAACAAACTGGATAAGAGAATTTTGGTTTCTTGGAGACTTGTAAGACTGATTGGCGTTTTTATAATTGAGGCTATTATGGCTACTACAATGGTTCTTTTGTCTAAGCAATCATTTTTTGAACCTTATATATTTTTTGCATATATGTTTATAGGAATTACCACAGTATATATGCTAATGGCACTTTACCTATTCCCAGCTATTGAGTACAGGCAATGGGGATATATTATTTCAGAGGATAGAGTAGAAATCAGGCATGGAATATTTTTTGTCAAAAATACCGTTATTCCAATTGTAAGAGTACAGCATATAACAATTTCACAAGGACCAATAAACCGAAAGCTGGGTATTTCTGTTGTTAATATACATACTGCCAGTGGGCAGTTTGGTATTGAGGGAATTTCAAATGAAGATGCAAGCTCAATTGCAGAGGGTCTTAAATCAAAGCTATATACCAGACTTGATTCACAGGATAAATGAACTTGTAATCTAAAAATTTATAAGAAGCAATGCAATATTGCAATAAGATTGCATTGGAAATTTGGAGGATAAATTGGAATTTAAACATATACGAGGAAACTGTCTTATCTTATTTGAAAAAGTAATAGAAATACCAGCTATTATTATAGGTGTTATTTTTGGTGTATTTCTTGTAAAAAGTTTAGACGAACAGGCATTGATACCAATTGCTTTTATTTTACTAAGTCCTATTTCTAGACTGATCAATTATTTTTTCACGTATTACACGTTAAGTGAAGACTATCTAATAGTAGAGTCTGGAGTTTTTACTAAAAAGAAGACAGAGATTCCGTTTTCCACTATTACCACTGTGGATTTGTCTCAAAACATTATATTCCAGCTTTTTAGGGTATATAAAATCAAGGTAGATAATGCGAGCCAAACTAATGAGGTTGCAAATAAATCAAATGTAAACTTGACTTTAAAGATTGATGAAGCTATTAGGTTTAAGCAAATAATTACTAATAGACATAATATAGAAACATCA
>Ga0209430_1002865_pt1 | contig 10569 bp, 6 predicted proteins | sample BarGraIncub1133A_FD_184504 | JGI IMG/M metagenome (GOLD analysis project Ga0209430, IMG submission 184504) | Arctic peat soil microbial communities from Barrow, Alaska - Barrow Graham LP Incubations 11-33A (SPAdes) (version 2) | ecosystem: Environmental > Terrestrial > Soil > Wetlands > Peat... | reverse complement strand
GAACAGGCCTATTTGCTCCAGGGCGTACGATGCCCTAGCTTTGTCCTCCTTCAAAGCTTCTTCAAATCGGCGCCGGCAATGCGCCCAGCAGCCAATGGGAAGAACTCCCTTCTTATTCTCGTACATATCATATACGGCATAACCATCCGTCTGGATTACTCCCTGATAATCCTTAAATAATTGCAGTGCTACTTTCTGCGCCCGGGAACCATAATCATAATGAAAGAAGACCAGATCCCGCATCACAGCCCGGACCATCCAGATATATCCTTTTACGGTCTTGTGCTTTTCATTATTGATAATCGGGATCGTGGTTTCATCACTCTGGATATAGTCAGTACTTAGCACTATGTCCATAAGTCTGTAATAAACCGGTCTCATCAGATCAGTCACATCCTGGAACCACCCGTTGATGGTGGCCGGGGAGATGGTTATGCCTTGCTGCTGAAACATCTGGATATGGCGGTAGAAAGGAAGATGATTCACATATTTGTAAATGCTGATATCGGCTAAAAGGGTTGCTCCGGCATAGCTTTTGGCGATTGGCAGTGCAGGCATAGGAGCAGTAATGATTTGCTTCTCCACATCCAGGCTCTTGTCCTTTAGTGCATATTTGTGACGAATGATAAACAAGTATACGTCTCCATCCTGAACGTTTCGCCCCATCTGATTGGTTACCATTCCGCTCAGGGTATAAAAGCTCCGGCGCATATCCGTAGGATAAGCATACAGATAATACTGCATTGTAGAAGTAAGGCAGAACATCCTACTGATGCGTTAGGAGCAACAGTGACTGCAACATCTCGGGGTCTGTCAAACCGTTCAGTTTTACACAGACACCGTTTGGATAGCAAATCTCACAGGAAATCGTATTGTTTGCCGCGGTCGGATCAGAAAAGGCCTTCGATTGGTTCTGTATCGGGGCCGGAACCCGGGAGGTCCGAGTCGCTTTCCCATTATCAAAAACAACGGGGACAAATCCTCTTTTAGGGGGCAGTTGACCTTTCCTTGTTCTGCCAATAAAAGAACTGGGATTCTTTCATGTGCTGGTTGGCGCAATAATCACGAACGGTTAGACTGGATTCGACAAACCCCTCATAGATGGATAAAAATTGTCTCTCTTTTAGCATCGCTTGTCTTTAAAATGAAGCCCAAACTTAAAAACCAAAAGAGCAATTTAAAATACGGGGTTCACCTAATGCTTACGTTGGAGCAAACAGAAAGGATTACAGGGCATAAACCAAAAATTGGGATTGTGGACAGAGGATACAAGAGGAGAAAAGCTATAAACGGGTATAAGATTGTAATCCCGGCAAAACTACCTGCATCTGCCAACAACTATTAAAAACTAAAGATGTGAAAAAGGTTTTGGGGTCTGGGTTTGTATCGAGTCCATTATGGGTCATCTTAAACAAGACTATCGGATGAGCAGGAATTACCTGTTAAATGAACAAGGAGATTTGGTCAACACCCTGCTGGCAGCGACGGGATTCAATCTAAGAAAAATGCTTCAGCGATTAAAGCTGAAGCAATGAATATTTTTGCCGAGTATATCCTCCTAATCTTTACTCTGATTAGGAATCCAAAATCCAAAATATACGTTTTGAAAATTAGATATTTTTAAGTCCGATTAAGTACAATTTTCAACATTTACAATATCGTTACAAAAAAGAGGCCATCTCATTTTTGCATTTGAGATAGCCTCTTTCAATTATTAAAATCTCAGATACTATTAATATTCACCTCTATTATGTTTATCCAGAGTGAGATCAGCCTAAATAAGCCTATGTAAAGTTGTTGCCAGGTACTCTAAATCAGGAAAATATTTGAAAATTGGAATGAATTTCGGATCAATAGAATTTCCATAAATATCATTTGATTATTCTGCATAATAGGCTTTGTTTTGGCTATTATAATAATTGCCGGTACCAAAATTCTCTCTAACTGCATCATTTAAAACGAGGGCAAGATTTGGTAGTGTTTTCTTAATTTCGTGTTCATTTATAAACTGAAGAACATTTTTGTTGCTGTAACGAAAACGAATCACAAAAAGGTTTACATCTGCATTAAGTCCAGTGATCGTCCCATCTGTAACCAGTGAAACAGGTGGACAGTCAAGGATAATATAATCAAATTTGGATCTTGCTTCTGCCATGAAACGTTCAAAGGATCCATTCTCAAGTAACTCCGCTGGATTAGGAGGCATAGGGCCCGATGAAACATAGCTAAGATTGTTAATCGAGGTCGTTTCTACAATATCATCAAATTTGTCCTGATTACTCAGGTAAGTACTAAGGCCTTTTTTATTATCTGATTTTAATGCTTTGTGAAGTTTTGACATACGCATGTCCACACCTACAAGTAAAACTTTATAGTCGTTTAAAGCCAATATTGAGGATAGATTGAGCGAAATGAATGATTTACCTTCGCCAGCTATTGTTGATTGCACAGCAATAACTTTTTTGCGGTCCTCGTTAAGTATGAACTTAAGGTTTGTTCTCAATAACCGGAATGATTCTGTAATATTCGATCGGGGATTCTCCGAAACTACCAAATCATTTTTGCTTTTGTTATGAATGATCATTCCAGCTATAGGTAATTTCGTCATTTCCTGAATTTCTTCTTTCGATTGAAATGTGTTATTGAAAAAATCGCGCAATAATATAATTAACAATGGTATTAAAAATCCCATTATCAATCCAATTAAGAAGTTTACACCTTGCATTGGACTTACTATTTTCGATGTTTCAATCCGTGCTCTGTCTAACACTTTTACATCTGGTTGGTTAGAGGCATAAGTAATAGCACTTTCGGCTCTCATCTTTAGAAGAAATGTATATAAATCATTATTCAGATCAAAACTTCTCTTTAAAGAACTGAACTGTTGTTCTGTTCTTGGTAAAAGGGATAATTGAGAGCTAAATCCTCCGGCTCGCCGTGCAAGATTGTCAAGATCTGTTTCAGTTGCAGAAAGTAGAGTGTTTATATTCGATGATAGTAAATTATGAGTAAATTGGATCTCTTTGTCAAGTAAAATTAATGAAGGTGCTTTCTCTTGAACAGAAAACGAAAGAACTTCCCGTCTACTGTATAGATCACTTAATTTAGTTACTAAATTATTAATAGTTACGTCAGTAATGCCGATAACGGATGGAATAATAGTCTGTTTCATTCGTTGCGCATCATTCATATCCTGGCGAAGATTACGAAGATATTCCAACCGACTTTCGAGAATTGCTCTTTCGGACTCTAAATTTTCCTTCTTTTGCATTACAATTCCACCTTCCTGATTTAAATCGACACTCTGAGTATTTGTGCGGAAGGTGGCAAATTTGTTCTCTGAAAACGAAAGTGAATCTGTTACACTCTTTAGCTGATTGTCAATAAATTTTATAGTGTTTTCTGCTACAAGGTTCTTCTCTGCTAGGCCAAATTCAACGTAATACTTGGTAAGTTCATTTAAATAATCAACTCCTCTTCGGACATTATTCTCATTTAATATTAACTCTATCAAATCTGGTAGCTTATCATTTGGAATTATCTTAATGTGCTCCTGAAATCGCAAAACCAGGCTGTTAATATTATTGATCGTAAAGAAGAACGATGAATTTGATGTATACTGGTTTTTAGAGTCTTCTATAATAAAAGCAAAATATTGATTATTGAATGGCTCACCAAATTTTATTTTTTGTTTAAAAGAAACTTTAGTTGACATGTTACCTTGCTTATATTTCGCATCTACCATAATCTCACATTCTGTATCTGATAATTTTTTGACATATATAGGTATTCCGGTAATATTTAATTTATTGGGAATAAGATTAACCTTAAATGGTTCATTACCATATATGTCTTTGTTATATAGGAGGGTTTCCTGATACCACATGATATTCCATCCTAGATTTTCAAGGACTTTTTGATTCACAACAAAAGACTTTAATCTAACTGCGTGGTTCAAATCAAGTGCACCACGACTATTATCATACGAACCCTGAGAGATATTTACTTTTGTTGATCCATTATTAATATTGTTTATTATTATGGATGAGTTAATGTTGTATTTTATTGGCATATAAATATTGAAGAACAATGCTATAACAAGTCCTGTAAATATGGATAATACAAACCAATGCCACTTATTTAAAAAATGATAAAGTGATCTTTTTGAATCGAATGTGTTGCTTTCTTCCTTGTAAGAGTCGGATTTGTCCATTTCTAGTCCCATTTGTAATAATTATTGTACTGAATTATTTATTTATATAACTGAGGATTAATATCGTTGTTGATACAGCCGCTAGTGCCAATGAAAACTTGGTGTTGTTTATGTTACTATTAATGTATTTGTCTGGTTCGATATATATTACATCGTTTGGAAGCAGATAAAAGGCTTCAGAGGCCATCATTTTTTTTTCAGAAAGGTCTAAGCGATAACTTTTGTTGCCGTTCGGAGTCGATCTTAAAACCAACACCTTTCGTATACTTGCAAATTCGGTAGTCCCATTTGCCAATCCCAATGCTTCAAGGATGGTAATGCTTTTGTTGTAATTATGATAGACACCTGGGTTTTTCACTTCTCCCAGAATAGTGATTTTGTAGGTCAATATCTTTACCTTAACAGTAGCATCCTTAAAATATTCATCTACCTTTTTCTGTATCAGATCTTTGGCTTCATCTTCTGTGAGATTGGAGACATTAACCTCTCCTATTACTGGTAAAACGATCATTCCTTTCTGATTTACCTGATAACCATTTAGATATTGGCTTGATACCTCTCCAAAATCGGATTGTGTACCCCCACTATAGCTGGCTGATTTTGTTGGACTGAAAAGCTGACTTACTTCCAGATTCATAGATTGAACATTAACATAGAGGTTGTCGCTAGGTTTAATCTGATATTCTGGAGCATTTGAAGGTACACCTTGCTTTATCTCGTTATCATATACATCTTGCATATATTTCATATTTCTCGTTGACCTACAAGATAGAAAAGTCAGTGTAGAAACTAAAATTAAAACGACAAAGAAGAAATTTTTCATAGAATTTAATTTAAACTTTTAATATGATTTTGTATACTCAAATTTAGTAATTAAAGTTTCAAACATTATAATGTTTTTTTAATGTTGATTGGTTTTATTTATTGACTGCTAGTTTTAATACTAATGTTTCCTTCATTAAGTTAAATATTTTTTTGCCATTTCATTGTCTCGAAAAATTTTCAGAATCGATTTAGGACATAATCGTTTTTCTATTATTTTCAAAATACATTTTAACGAGTCGATTATTAATTGCAGCTAAATTAATTTCACCTTTTTTCCAGAGGAACTTAATTCCATTGAATTTTTAAATACAACATAAGTAGGGACTTTGTAACTTGAAAGTCGTTTTCCACAAAATTGTTTAACTTCCTCAGATGTAATTATCTCCCCATTTCCATTTACAACTACTGTAACTTTAATCGCTTCTCCAAGCAATTCGTCATAAATGGCTTCCACGTTACAATCAATTACACCTGACATTGTAACTATTACTTCTTCAATCTCTTTTGGACTCACTCTTTTACCTCCAACCTTGATTATCTCTTTTTTTCTTGCTGTTATATAGATATATCCATCTTCGTCAATTGTTGCCAAATCACCCGTATATAGCCAACCATCCTTTATTGTATCAGCTGTTGATTTTGGATCTTCAAAATACCCCAACATCACATTTTTTCCTCGGGCCAGAATTTCTCCAGTCTGGCCTGGGAAAATAAAATTGCCAAGTTCATCTACAACCTTTAATTCAACTTCAGGTATTCCTTTTCCAAGAGAACCTAACTTGTTTTTTAGCTTTGGCGGGGGAAGATAGGAGAGTCTGGCTGTCGCTTCTGTTTGGCCATACATTACGAAAAACTGAATTTCAGGGAAAGCATCTAAGAATTCACTGATAAACGCATTGTGCAGTTTACCACCTGCCTGTGTTACATAACGAAGAGTAGGGAATTTTGTATTTTTAAATTGATCTGTTTTTCTTAATATAATTTGGAAATGACTGGGAACACCGGCAAAACCTGTACAATAATACTTATTTAAATTGTTTATTGTTGATGCGAGAAATATGAAGTTGTTATTCAAAACCAAGGAACCACCCACCCGGATATGGGTATGAAGCAGAGAGAGACCGTAACAATAGAAAAATGGTAGAACGACCATCATAATATCTGCATCACTTAATCCAAGATACTCGACAATTGACCCTGTATTCGCTATAATGTTGTTGTGAGACAGCATCACACCTTTTGGTATTGCAGTGGATCCTGAAGTGAAAATAATTTCCGCAATGCGTTCACCGTCAAATTCTGGCTCTAATGCCAATATTTCTCTTTCATAATTAATGAAATCGTAAATATTAATTTCACTAATACATTCTAAGTCAGGTTGAAGTTTATTTTTAACAACTTCTGAAAGAAAACCAATCCTGGAGTTGGTTTTCTTCTGAATGAACTCGAAACTTTCCTTTTCAATATCAGGGTTCAAAGGAACACAAATATTACCTGATTTTAGGATTCCCAAATAGGATACAATGAAAAAAGTACTATTCTGGGCTACCAATAATATTTTATTTTCCTGACCTAGCTTATTCCTTAAATAGTTGGCGAGTTTGGAGGATTCTTCCGAAATAGATTTAAATGATTTTGATTCACTTGGACCAAGTATTAAATCCTTTTCAAGGCTTGACGAATTTTCAAACAGGAAATCGAAGATGTTCATGTTTTACAAATTTGTAATTTGCGTAAACTGGAATGTTAATAAGCAATTAATAAAATTACTCTAGCATAGAGTTGGAAATTAATAATCGCGGATTGGTGCCATTCTAAGATATTCTGTTGTTTTCTGCTTACGTTCAAAATTTTTGAAATTTTTAATGACCAGATCTTCAGAAAATCCCAAGACTTGAGCTACCACCTGAGCATCATATTTATTTTCCCAACCATACCACAGCAGGTCCATTTCTTCAAAGGGCAGCTGGTAGAAAAATTCCTCCTGTGTCTGTTCAGCGGAATATGTGTCAGTTGTTGGAGTTCTGCGGATAATCTCCTCTGGAATCCCGAGATAACGTGCCAATTGATAGACTTGCGTCTTGTATAGATCTCCAATCGGCATAACATCTGCACCTCCATCGCCATATTTGACAAAGAAACCTTGTTCGACTTCATGTTTGTTTGGAGTGCCCAATACAGCATAGTGAAGTGTTTCAGCATAATAATAAAGCATGGACATCCGGCAGCGTTGTTTGAAGTTTGAGGCAGCTACAATCTGTAAATATTCATTTACTGGAAGTCTTTTATTTTCCTGCGTTCCGTTAGCGAATATAACGGTAACATGAAAAACGGGGGGCAGATTTTTTTCAATAATCTCCACAGGAATTCCAATTTTCATTTTATCTGTTAGAGGGTTATACGCAGGAATAATCCGTTTAACAGCTTCGTCACGTCTTGAATAACACTGAAATCCATAAAGAGCTGCACTAATATCTTCAACAACAGTTTTAACACCAAACTTGTCTGCCAGTTTTTGTGCCAGCATCCTACTTTCGGGGTTTGAATCTTTCTCAGGTAGCATGACCCCGATTAGATTCTCTGGTCCAAACGCTCTAACTGCTAATGCTAAGGTGACAGAAGAGTCAATGCCTCCGCTAATACCAACAACACCACCTTTGCGACGCAAAACATGAATAACATCTTCCTTAAGTTTGGTGCAAATATTATTGGCAACATTTTCAATATCATTTAGTTGAATGATATTACGTGAAAATTGGTTTTTATTTTCCATTTTTTAATCTTGTCTTAAGAGTTATTTTTTATAGTTTCAGAATTATTTATGTGAAAATATATTTTAGTACTAAGAATTGAAATTTCCGAATACAGTTTTAACAATTCACTTAATTTTCTACTTTAACATCCCTTCGCTTATTTCTTACCTGGCCTTTTAAAATTTGCTGGGCTTTCAGAGGTATGAACTCTTTGACAAACTGATTGAATAGTAATTGAGTTGATAATACTCCAACTATTGCCATATTGTCCACCTCAGATGGGACTTGAGCTGTTTTAATCTTGTTAATTAGATTGCTTACTGAATCAGCATTAAAAACTCTACTTGCCATTATGCTGTCAGTAGAGAGCATATCATTGACATAATCCGGCACTTTTGAACCTATAAAAGCTTCAAGAATTGGTGCCCGATAAGCTTGTTTATGTCTGTTTATAACAGATTCAGGTAGATTATTCTTCATAAGTTCCTTTAACAGAAACTTTTCATTCATTCCTTTAAGTTTAAATTCATCCGGTAATGAAGCTGCAAACTCAAGCAATCTGTAATCCAGAAAAGGATAACGACCCTCAACTGAGTTTGCCATTGACATGCGGTCTCCTTGAGAGGAAAGCAAATAGCCTGACATAAAAACATTGGTTTCAATTAACTGAGCTTTTGCTAGTGACGAGATTCCTTCAACCTCAGGTCGGATCATTTCTGCATATTGTTCGATTGGATTGTAATTTTTTAGATGTTCGTTCAAATCAGTCGTAAAATGCTTCTGAATATTGCTAGTATTTTGCCATCGTAATAAATGAGAATAGACCGGTGATTCAGTTTCTTCAAGCTTGTAACCAAAAAACATCCTAAGCATTCCATTGCTGGCCTGAGTCATATTGGGAAGGTAAGGGTATAGCTTTTTCAGTAAGAGCGGACGAATTTTAGATTGAGGTTGCTTTGCCCAAAATTGTCGTATTAATGTTTCTTTGAAAATATTATACCCAGCTAATGCTTCATCTGCTCCTTCACCGGTTATTACTACTTTAATTCCTTGTTCATGAACCAATTTTGATAGTCCCATCATTGGGGCAGGGGAGGTCCTTAATAATGGGATCTCTGAATGCCACACTACCTTTGGAAACCAGTCTGCAATATCTAAAGCGGAACAGATGACGCTTTTATGATTTGTTTGAAAATACTGAGAAACTTCATTCTGGTATTTTGTTTCGTCAAATACATTATCTGCAAAACCAATGGAAAAAGTATTTAAATGACCTGGAGCCACATTTTTAATTAGTGCCGTTGTCGCACTTGAATCCAATCCACCGCTCAGGTAAGCAGCAACTGGTACATCAGAACGAAGGCGAAGTGCTACGGAATCGGATAATAGAAATCTGAACTGATCAAGCGCCTCGTCAGCAGTTCCGTTAAACAGAGTAGTAGTTGTGGCATACCGAAGTGACCAAAACTTTTTTATTTCCAAACGACCATCTCTATAAAATGCATAATGTCCGGCAGGTAACTCCGAAACCCCTTCAAAGACCGTATTTGGCGAGAGTGTCGTCCAGAACGTAAACACCTCTTTTAATGATTCTGGTGAAAAATGCCTTTCAATTCCCGGAAACTCAAAAAGAGATTTAATTTCAGATCCGAAAACCAGTGTGCCATTAACATTTGAATAGAATAAAGGTCTGATTCCAACACGGTCACGGGCAAAAAAGCATTCTTTCTTTTTTGTATTCCAAATTGCAAAAGCAAATTGACCATTCAGATAATTAAGTGCTTCAGCACCATATTCCTCATACATGTGAAGGATCACTTCTGTATCACAATGTGTTTTGAACTTATGCCCCTTTTTAATCAAATCATCGTGCAGCTCAATATAATTAAAGACCTCACCATTATAGACAATCCATAAGGAACCATCCACGTTGGATAGGGGTTGATCACCGCCCGAAAGGTCTATTATGCTAAGTCTAACATTTCCCATACCCATTCCTGGCTCAATATATAATCCGCAATCATCCGGTCCTCTATGATTTATCCGAGTCATCATTCGGTTCAGAATGGCCTCACCTTCTGCTTCATATATAGATTTTCCGGAATCAATAAATCCTGCAATTCCGCACATATATTCTTTAATTAAGTTTTCTTTCGAGATATGAAGCTATTGCGTCAATTGATCCAAAATTGGCAGCGTCCAATTCTGAATCGGCGACCTTAATGTTAAAAACTTCATCAAGAAATGAGATCAAATTAAGCAGACCCATCGAATCAAAGATTCCCTCATCAAAAAGTAGTGTTCTATCATTAATTTTCTTTGGGTCACTGAAGGTCGTTTTACATACAAACTCACGTATTTGCTCTTTCATATCAATTAGTTAAACAAAATGATTTTAAAATAAGTAAAAATAGTAATATTTATTGTTCAGATAATAGTGAAACTTTTTTTCAAGATATGTTCTTAAATTAACCAAACGATATCGTTGCAGTCAAACAATATTTCTGGGTGAAGAAAATTTTAATGTGATTGCCCGTTGAAATAATGAACTTAATTAACTACACTAATAGAATACGGTTATTGAGTCTATATTGTTTCAAAATAGTCTGATTAAAAAAAAATGTTTAAGGGAGCTTCTAAAAATTCGTTTTTTTAATATAAACGTTAAATCCACCTCCTTGGGTGGTGGTAATGTTTAAATGGCTATGCCTGAAATTATTAATTTGAAATGAGTAGTTTTAAAACTCTGTCAATTCTGATTAATAATTAAGAACGCTT
>Ga0209430_1002864_pt1 | contig 10571 bp, 6 predicted proteins | sample BarGraIncub1133A_FD_184504 | JGI IMG/M metagenome (GOLD analysis project Ga0209430, IMG submission 184504) | Arctic peat soil microbial communities from Barrow, Alaska - Barrow Graham LP Incubations 11-33A (SPAdes) (version 2) | ecosystem: Environmental > Terrestrial > Soil > Wetlands > Peat... | reverse complement strand
GTTCGGATCGTGAGGTGCAAAGAAAGAAGACTGCCAGGCATTCGCTTCGCGGTACATATATTCGTAGTAAACATACGTCGGATCAAACTTCTTTATCCACTCACCATTCGCCAACTTACCTCTCATAAAGCCGGTGGACGGGTCAAATACGTTTTTATAGTTGCTTGTTCGCTTCATCAACATTTTGTAATTATCCGTATCACCCAGTTCTTTTGCAAGCAGAGCCACAGCATAATCATCATACGCATATTCAAGCGTTTTTGTTACGGCTGCATTGGCTACAGTTTGAAGTCTTGGATTTTCCAGATCTTGTTCCGGTACGTAGCCTTTCTCAATATATTCCAATACATGAGGCCTGCTTTTGTTTTCGAGTGTAGCATTGCGCAACATCAGGTTATATGCGCTTTTAACGTCATATTTCCGTAGGCCTCTTAAATAAGATCCTGTAATAAAAGGAGATGCATGATCACCATGAAAGAAGGTAGGCATGACTCCTGTTTTTTCACCTTTGTCTATTAAAGACTGAATCACATCATTGGTAACATCCGGAGAAAGCATCCCCAACAACACAAGTTTATTCCGATAATCATCCCACAAAGAAGGCTCTGTATAATAATTAAAACCTTTGTTTACAACTTTACCACTCTGATCTGTAAAGTCTCCGTTACTGTCACTTCGTAAAGCAGGCCAAAGGAAAGAGCGGTATAAAGTGGAATAAAACAATCCCTTCTGCCTTTCAGAGCCACCGGTCACTTTGATCTTAGACAATAAAGTTTCCCATGTTTTTGTTGCTTCCTGTCTTACTTGTGCAAAGCTTTTTCCAAGCATCTCTTTCTCCAGATTCTCTTTTGCATTCTTAATGCTTACAAAGGAAAAGCCAATCTGAATCTCCAGTGGCTTGGATTCATCCGCAAAATTGATAACAGAAGCTACTGATTTGCCCTCTTTTTCCAACAAGTCGATTCCTTTTATCTTGTGATTAGCTACTGCATAAAAATACATCTTCTCACCTGTTTGCTGATAACCGGTAAACACATTCTCCCCTTCCTTTTCGAGATGCCAATCCCGAACTCCTTCATTTGACTTAGAAAGATTGGCAAGGAGTTTTTTACTCTCCCCTGCTTTGAATGTGTATTTATGATACCCACAACGTAATGTGGAGGTTAGTTCGGCATTAATCCCATATCTCTCAAGATAAACCTGATAATAACCCGGGTGTGCCGACTCATTGGTATGACTGTAAGTAGAACAGTAATCATCCGGCGATACAGTGCCGGTAACCGGCAATAATGGGATATGACACAAATTCCAATGACCTTTACTGGTATGGGCAAAGCCATAAATGACCGTATCTTCATACTGATAACCAGAACCACTTCTAAACTTAGTGACCGGAGTTAACTGAACCATAGCGTTCGGTAGTGATGATCCGGGAAATGCTTCTGCTCCCCAGGTTCGGTGAGTTGGCTTATATCCGATATCTGTACTGTCCCATAAGGTAGCTGTACCTAAGAATGGGTTCACATAGTCGGTGAAGCTTTTTTGTGCTTGTAAAGACATTGTTACAAACAGTAGAAAAGCAATGGCTGCAAAATTTCTTTTCATATCTCTATCTATTAATGTTTACTTTTTTACTGGTAATGGTTTGAGTACACACATGGCTTCCATCAACATACAACCGGACAACTGTGGAGTTAGTCCTACAGCATCTGTAGTACCGGGTGCCTTATGCCAATCGCCTCCGTAAAGCATTGTTTCCTGATTAACTCCTTGTTCAGCCATTACGGTAGCACAATGTGTAATATATTGATGAAACTTTGCCCGAACAGTATCATCCAGATCTGGTTCATTTATCAATCTGACAAAATAGCGGAAGAATATTCCATTGAATAAGCCTCCATCACCGGAGGTAGCATTGCCAAGCACACCCTCATTATTCGACATATGATCAATAACATAATTAGTTGCATTCACGGCATCGCTTAGGTACTGTTTGTTTCCGGTAATTTTATATAATTCATGAGCGGCTCCGATAAAAGTTCCCTGGTTATAAGTGAAAACCGCACGACTTATATCACCGTTTGCGTTCATATTGTCATATACTTTCCCTTCAGCAGCATCATACAGATTCTTTCTTAACCACGTATATATCTGAATGGATTCATCCAGATATGCTTGTTTGGATTTCTTCCCGGGTTCTTTAGACAGATCATACATGGAGTATATTCTGGCGGCAATAATAGCAGCCGGTCCGTTTGAGCAAGCATTTTTCGTCTTCCGGACATCCGTTTTCCATGTAATTCCACCATACCAGGGTGCCGCATCTTCCGGTCCCCATGTTGGCCAGATCCAATCATTATACATCTGTTTTGCCTTGGTAAAATACAACTCATTTTGGGTCGTTTCAAACATCCGCAACTGAGCCAAAACAATCCAGTCCATATCATCTACAAAGTCGTTCCACCAACGATCTTCCGGTTTGCCGGAAAAGTTGTATTTTGGTGCTCCTACCCACCACAATGGATAAAAGTCAAGATAGTATTGGCTCTTAGTACGCATATAAGCATCTACAAGTACATCCATAGCATGAGCTTGCGGCCAATAATGATTGGTAGTCATACTCGACATGTCACTCCCGTAATTGAAATAATATCTGTCTGAATATCCTTCAAACTTTGCTCCCCAAAAATGATTGACCAGAGCTTTGCTCATTCCCTCTGCCATCTTCTCCCAATAGGCATGGTCTTTTATGTTTTCTGTCACTTCTGCATTCTGTTCGGCAGATATAGTTTCTTTATTACTGTAAGAAAAGCTCTTTCCTTCTCCCCGTGAAGAAACGGAAAGTATTGTCAATGAAAAAAGCAAGATGATTGTTTTCATATTGTTTATTTATTTGTTTCAGATAAATCGTAATGGCTTTCCAACCAGGCGAAGCGTGCCAGCATTTCCAACATACCCCCTTGTTCCACAAGATTATATAGACCATTTCTCCCCTTAAACAGCCCCTGTTCGTTCTTCTCATTTGTTATAGCATTATCCAGACATTTCTTAAAGCCCATGATATACTTCATATCTTTGTTGTATTTCAACAGGTGCTGGTAGGCTCTCAACAATACGGCATTAAACCAATAGCCGTCTCTAAACTTATCGCGGCCATAAAAGAAGGTAAGAGAACTATCTGCAATAGCTTTTGCATCACTTAAATATTTCTTGTCACCCGTACATTCATACAGATACACGCAAGACTGGAGCATCGTTCCTGTATTATAAGACAACGTATTTTTATCAACGCTGCCATCTTTTGTTTTGATATTGTCATAGTACAATCCCGAAGGTGCTTGTAATTTCTCTTTCGTCCAGTTGAATAGCATTAACGCAGTATCCAGATAACTTTTCTCTTTTGTAGCCTGGTATAATTGAAGTGCTACAAGAACACCCGGTCCATTGGAACATGTATTCTTACTACTTTTTGAGGTTTCCACCCAATACAATCCACCACCCAGCACTTTGTCGTAACCTGTCATCATGAAGTCATACATGGCCTTACCTACTTTTAAGTCGGATTTCTTCTTTTTCCTTGCATAAGCATCCAAGGCGGTAATGCCAATCCATTGGTTATCGTCAAAATAACGCTCTCCCGGTTTCAACTTCGTGATATAATCAGAATAGCCGGGCTTAGGAGGTGCAGCATCATAATAATAGTTGATATTCTGAAGCATTGGCTCCATCAGTTTGGCCTTCTTGTCCACCTTTTCAATTTCATTTGTAGCCTGATACATGGCGCATAGAGACCATAAATAGGTATATTCCCGATAGTAACCATTTTTTGTTTCTCGCTTCGCACGATCTAACTCCACAAAATAATATCCGGAGGCTTTATCATAATAATTATTCTGAATAGCAGCCAGATGTGATTGCATCTCTTTTTTGTAAAAGTCATCATTCGTTTTCACGCTCTTTTGCGCAGAGATATGACTTGAAAAAGCTGTAATTAATAAAACAAGGAAAATACTGTTTCTAATGATCTTCATACTTAGTAATTTATATTTTGTTGTTGAGAGCTATTACTTTGGAAACTACACTACTTATCGTAGAGTAGCTTCCACTACTTTGCTGCGGTCTGTTAATGTTCCGATTGTCCGGGAATCTCAGGAATGCCCGGATCATCCAAAACTTGCACGCTGGTTACCGGGCCGAAGGTCTTCCAATCCTGCAATACCCATACTACTTTCTTATCAGGAGTAACCTCCACCATTTGCGGACCATTGCCATCATTGTCACCACGTGACGTAAAAATGGTATTCCCATTGGCCAAACGGGTACACGTCTGCGGTGCAGAGGCAAAACGGTAAGCTTCGGGTAGATCATTTTTGGTGCTGAATTGCCATATGGTGTCTTTCTTGGAATTAAGTTCTACAGTAAGGTTATCGGCCTCGTTCGTAATTAAGGTATTGCCATTCTTAAGGCGAAGTGATGACCAAGGCAGTTTGCATTTCACTCTCCAAATCTCGTTAAAGTTTTTGTCGTATTCTGCTACGTAACCCAATCCAAAAACTGAAATAAGGTAGGTTCCCTGTGCAGTGATGCGAGCACGTCTGTATTGACCGTGAATGCCATCTGGATTTGCCGGTAAGGTATAAGGAAGTTCATGTTCTACCTCTGTTTTTCCAGTTTTAATATTGACAATCATCAATTTAGGCGGCAAACCATTCACAATAAACATAACCTTATCCAAACCAATGGGCTGACAGGTATGTATTTCTGTATGCTCGGGACTGCCTTTAGCCGTTTTACAATCAAATCGCCAAATCACTTTTTTATCCGGAGTTATTTCAGCAATGTATTCCTGACGGGTAAAAAGGATATTACCGTTGGAAAGCATCCACACATCATCATATTCATAACTGGTTCCGGTGGAATAGCTCCAAATCTCTTTTCCATCTTTAATGAGGGACATTTTGTCGTAATTCTCCCCTACGACGAGCATGGGATGCTGAGCTAATCCCTTGCCGGGTAAATTGGGTGGAGTTACTCCTTTCGTCCAATTACCAACTGGTGCAAGGGTTTCGTCCGGGCCCATAACGGGTACACCGGGTGCAGTAAAGAGATCAAGTACATCCATGCAGGGTGTCGAAGAGGATTTATCTTTTGATATACCCGCTGCTTTCATGTTCTTTTGTGCAGAGAGACCGTTTGAAAGAAGCATTAAAGCCAGAACAAGAAAGAAACCATTTTTGTTCATAATCAAATCTTTTTATATAAATATTTAAGCAACAAGACCTCATTGTTGGATCAGGTCAAATTTAAAGCATGAAACATCGCAATCCGCTGTTCATGCAATGGATCATTCATCACCTTGCTTTCATTATTGAAGACCATCGTGGGACGATCTGTCACATTAAACTCAGGCCAGTGAGGAAGTTTTGGTGTATTAGGATTACCCGTTCGCGCAAATGCTATCCATGCATCACTGACTTTATCAGCCAGGGCCATTGCTTCAGGTCCCCCACCCGTCAGTTTGGCACATATCTCAACATTGTCAAAAGCAAATGGCCATTCGATGTTATGTGGTGATTTCAGCAAACCATTCTGCACGGGAGATTCCCAGGTAAAATAGTACATATAGACCGGTCCCCTACCCAGCAACGCCCGACGTTCTGCAACTTTCATGGACGGTGCTCCATAATTGAAGTCGCTGGCTATCAGAAAATAGATGTCGGTTGGGCTGGTATTTGGATTATGCTTGCGATACAAATCTATCATCTCTCCCGATTGGTCTCCGAGTAATTTCTTAACTTCTGAACGCATTCCATCCTCATCCAAATGCCAGAGGGCAGCTTCAGTTGTCATACCCGTCCATTCGGTACCTGTATGACCGATCAATACCGGCACATCGGCAGACAGTGGCGAAGCTGTAGGATGAAAAGGATGTTGTGGAAGAATCAAATCATCAACAGATGGTGCAAAGCCCATTATATTAGCATCGCTAAAATCACGTGCAACAGCAAAATAGGCCGTCATAATCTGATCGAGCGGAAGCTTCTGGACTTTATGTACATCCATCTTGGAAATACCCAGTTTGGCAAGTAACATCTCTGCGTTTCGGATGGCGACATCGCGATCGACAACTTTAATGGCAATACCACTTTCTATTGCGGCACGATGAAACAAACCTTTTGCTGAGGGCATAGCAAGAAGCGTTTCCACCTTTCGTCCCCCACCAGACTGTCCGAATATCATCACACAATTCGGATCACCTCCAAACTGTCCGATGTTCGTGCGTACCCATTTAAGCGCATGAACGATGTCCAGCATTCCTGCTTGACCGGACCCGGCAAAATCCGAACTGAATGCACTGAAGTTTGCAAAACCGCAAACATTGAGACGGTGATTGATTGTTATTACCACCACGTCCCCACGCAGACAAAGATTCGTTCCGTCCCATCCGGGATTGGATCCGGCTCCTGAACCAAAACCACCACCATGCAACCAAAGCATGACAGGTCGCTTGCGGCCATCATTGATCGCCGGTGTCCAAAGATTCAGCACAAGGCAATCCTCTCCTTCACCTGTTGGCTTGTCTCCGGGAACTCCCAAAGCATTGAAGATAGAAGGTCCGGAAACAGGCTTGACAGTAATTGAAGAATCCTTTAGAGTCGGTGAAGTTACCTTTGAAACAGTGCTTAAAGTTGTGCTTTTAGGAATACTTTGAGGAGCACTATGACCATATTCAAGAGTGTCTCGCACTCCAGTCCATTCGACAGGATCGACGGGGGGCATAAATCGGTTTGCTCCACCAGTATATCCGCCATAGGGAATGCCTTTGAATATTTTTATGCCGCGTCTTTCTATTCCCCGTATCTTTCCAAGGTTTGTCTCCGCAATTACAGACTTCAAGTTTTGCTCTTCTCCCCAGGTATGATCGAGCAACACAAAACTGGAAAGTGCAAGAATAGAAGAGCGTCGCAAGAAATCGCGGCGACTCATGCCTGAAGTACTCATTATTGTTCTTTCTTTTTGATTTGGCTATATCCTTTGGGGATATATAGAGTTACTTGTATCTATACAGTTTTACTTTTTGAATCATATAGTAGTCACCACGCAGACGAATGCCACTACCGGAGAGGATCTGATCACCATTCAATCGACGACCCGCAATCCATTTTCCATCCTTGTAAACGCCTTCCTCTGCTGATATTATACCAACAATCGGATCACCGGGAGTGTTCGGTTTGAATTTGATGGTCATTCCTCTGCCGGCCACGAGATATTCGTCCGGACCAGTCTGAATAAAGATACCTGCAGGATATTCCGGAGTCGTGAACGAATAATGGCGTGCTATTCCCAGTTCGAGCGTATAGTCGCCAACCTTCAGTGATTTCGTCTGATGATCCTTATCCAGCAATTCACCACCAATCAATCCCTTGCCCTGGTGTTCGAGAATCACAGGAGCTATCTGTCCGAGAAGTTCATAACTTTTGCCAATCTCTTCTGAAAAGTCCGGCAAACTTTCCATTCCAAATGGAGAGAAACCCATAGCGTCAAACTGACCAAGGGCATAAAAGATAACACTGCAAGTGCGCGTTTCTCTAATCATTTCGGGAATGAAAAGCGGATTATTCGGACGTGTGTACAGTGCACAACGTTCTTCAAAGTTACTGTAAATGTCGGGTGCAAGTATATCAATCTGTGGCGCACCTGCATTCCATACATCCATCACGTAAGGTAATGGGCCACCGCTCGGATAAGAGCCCGGCTTCATCGGCGAAGCCACAGTCCAGTCGGCCAACCATACATTTGCAAACATAGGTAGTGGATACTGAGCTTTTCCGGTTTCTGCCACCTTACCTACATAACGAGCATAGTTCCATGCCATAAAGATCTCATCAGTTGATTCACTTGCACCGAATATTTCTTCCCAGCTTCCGGAAGTTTTGAATCCACCTGTCTCCCACTTCTTGAGAAACCCGGGTACCAGCTTTTCTTTGTTTTTCTTCAGATAATCCATCAGTTCCTTTGGCACAGGTGACTGAAATGCCTTATTTGCCAATTCAGAACGGTCACGCGATTCAGAAAGAACACCTACCTCGTTCTGCACTTGAATCATCATAACGGTGTGATGGTCACTATCCACTTCACGAATGTGCTTCATAAGTGCCGCAAAAGCACGGGCATCAGCTTCCAGGTTTGCATCGCTAAAGGTAGAAAGGATCTCCAGGCTCTTACCTTGTTTGTTCTTGGTACGAGGAAATCTTTTCAGGTCTGTCTTCACCCAGGCAGGAGCATACGTGGAAACAGCGTTCTTCCAGCTTCCGAACCAAAGAATAACTAATTTCATATTGTTGCGTTCCGCTGACTCAATGGCTCCATCCACCAAAGTAAAGTCAAACTTTCCCTCCTCCGGTTCAATCAGATCCCAGCATACAGATGCAAGGGCGGTATTGAGATGCCCTTTGGAAAACTTTTGCATGATAGGTTCCATGTAGGCAAGACTGGAAGATGTGGAATTGTGCAGTTCGCCTCCAAGAATCAGATAAGGTTTCCCGTCAACGATTAGTTGAGTAGCAGTGCCCTGTTTCTTCAGATGAGGAATCTGTGACTGAGCCAAACCATCAAGACAAAATATTGGCAGCATCAAAAGGCCAGCCAGTATCATATAGCAAATGCGGTTAGTGTTTCTCATTGGTGACAGATTATCTTATATAATTTATCAATGAATCTCTCCAAAGAAGACATCCTCAGTAGTACGGGGCTCATTTAACGGTACAATAATGGTTGAAGGACCCAGATTTGTTGGTTCATCCCAAGCACGTAACGCCCAAACAACCTTTTTTCCCGGAGTTACTTCAATAGCTTGCAGCGGTTGGTTGTTTTTATCCAGAGTATCACCCCATTGATTAAACCAGTTGCCGATAAGTGTATTGCCATTTGCCAGACGAATAGATACCTGCGGGGAGTTAATCAGAAAACCGGCATTGCTCTCAAGCGGGTATTCCCACACAACCTCAGATTTACTATTTACTTCACTTACTTTATTTCTGGTGGTAATCAATATATTCCCGTTTTTTAGTGATTCAACACCCCACACGCCAGGAGCATCTATCGTGAGGAGCTGTTTTCCTTTAGAATCATATTCTGACACTTTACCCATATCCATGTGTGCTACCAGAAGAGTACCTTTAGCGGTAAGTCGGGCATGACGCAACTGACCATGCGTACTGCTGGGATTACCGGAAGGTATCGCCAATTCTTTGATTATCTTGCCTGTCACTTTATTGATTACAACAATCTTGGACGGATTGCTGTTTTGCACAAACAAGACAAGTTCTTTACCTATTGCCTGAGCTGTATGAATCTCTGCACCTTCGGGTGTATTATAGTTCCATACCACCTTCTTGTCTTGACTAATTTCAGTGACACCATACTGATGCGCAAAAAGAATGTTTCCATTTGAAAGCATCATCGCGTCACTGATCTCCCCTTTGCCATCGTGCGTATACAACCATACGATCTTACCACCACGGACGATGTACATATTTTCTTGTTTTGCTTCACCGGCATAAAAGAAATCAAAGTGTGACAAACCATTACCGGGCAAAACTGCGGGTGCAAAAGGCTTGGCGACTGTTGAAGCAGGTACTTGCGACACGACTTGTTGGCTCAATCCAAAAGCGAAAACCGGAATTAAAAGTCCAATTTGCAATTGAGATTTGAAAGTGGAAACGAATGATGTTGTGTTCATGGTTCAGATTTTTATTGTTTGCTGTTTTATTTGTTTCCTAAGGGAATAAAGATGAACTCGACACCACGACCCTTCTTCGGATCAAGGTTTCTGGAGTACTTCATTTCAGTATCATTGTTCCAATGTTCAAAAGTACCAAGACTCTTGACAGGTTTGCCACCTTGCATATACTTCGTACCTGATGGTGCCTTATCAGGAGTGGCCATTTCGCGAAGGAAATCATCCGCATTCTCGCGCACCAATATACGTGGCACATTGTGATAGGTCGGTTCGGTGTTGTTCTTGCTTTGAGCATACATGATGTCAAGTCCCACAGACTGTATCGCCACTCCATCCAGTGAAGCCAGGATACAAGCAGGCCATTCCGGGTTTTCATAGGGAACCACCTTGTTGTTGAAAGGAGGATTGGGGAAATGGAGCGGGTAACTGCGCCATTTGCGACCGCAATACAAACCGTCCAACATATATAAGATGGTCTTTCCTCCTAAATTGGGGGAAGCAGCCAGATCAACCAGTGGAGAATATGCATTCTTTTTTCCTTCTTGTTTGGTGTTAAGTATCGGATGCAATTCAGGAGTACCCTTTATAGAACCTGCATGATTCTTGCCGGTCATCGTCACTGCTGTCTGACCTTCATCACCATCTTCCATATAATTATAGGGGTACGCATGCAATTTCAACATGGCCATATTAATAAGGTAAGTCGCATCTTTAATCTGACGGGATATTAGTTTGGCATCTTTATAGTTACCGGCTGAATAACTGACACCTTCCACCCAATCAGCAGCTTCGATGCCGTGATGATCTCCATAAGCAGGGTTGAGGGGTT
>Ga0209430_1002862_pt1 | contig 10578 bp, 8 predicted proteins | sample BarGraIncub1133A_FD_184504 | JGI IMG/M metagenome (GOLD analysis project Ga0209430, IMG submission 184504) | Arctic peat soil microbial communities from Barrow, Alaska - Barrow Graham LP Incubations 11-33A (SPAdes) (version 2) | ecosystem: Environmental > Terrestrial > Soil > Wetlands > Peat... | reverse complement strand
CGGCCACACAGCGGGTTCCTGTGACAATCAACACGACGATTATGGAGGAGAACCTGAATGAGATAGAGGACATGGTGCGGTTGGCAAAGGAATTGGGTGCCGGAATATCCGTCTCCGTTGCGCATGCGTACTCCGACGCCGAGGCGTCTGCAATCAAAGCTCACGAAGTCGCAGAGATAGCCAGGAAACTCGTTGATATGAAGAAAAAAGGCTACCCGCTCGTTAATTCGATTAATTATTTTAAAGTGATAGCTAATGAGAAGAGATGGAGGTGTAAGCCCTGGGCGGTCATTAACGTCGATCCGCAAGGAAAATTGGTTCTGCCTTGCTATGTTCGCAACGAATACACGGCTGGCGCTTCGGTGTTAGAAACTGGTATAAAATCTGCGATCTCCGGATTTGACTGGAAGGGAACACGGGACTGCGTAGAGTGCAGCCTCCATTGTTATGTGGAGCCTTCTCTGGTGCTTTCATGGGATTTACCAACTTTCATGAACTACGCTTATCGACGGGGGAAGTAGAAATTCTAGAAATGGATTTTTAATGGATTTTAGAGCGATATCTGTCAAAGGAGGTGAAGGTATATGGGCGTCATGGACTTAGTATGGCTTATTATCGTGATTATAATCATAGTCGTAGTTCTGCGTTTTTTGGGTATCTTCTAAGAGGATAAGACAAGTAACAAACTGTTACTTTCGCCTTCTACGCATCGGTTAGATAACTAGCGCGGTCGCTATGTTGTTATTGTACACGACTTACTGCGTAAGCTGCGAGCTTTATGTCAAGTGTAAGCGATGCGGCGACTATGATCGCGTTTCGTATTACTGCGAGTTATGCCGCATCCACGCCGCAAAACATACGACTTATCTTACTTAGGGACTTAAGTAAAGTCAAGGATTTACTGGCTACACGGCGATGTTATAGCATACGCGGCTTATTGATGATTTAGAGCACGAATCTACTAAAAACGCCTAATACGTTGCGCGCGTAGGGGACAAGAACAATGACACGCGGAATCGAGCGCGACCCCGTTATTGATGGAAAAGCCCCACGCGTTATCTGGGCCAAAGGGCACTATAAACGCTTCGTAGCGTGTCACACCGCTATAGATGCTACTTCTAAGTTTTGCGGCGACTGCGCGAAGCGATTAAAGGCGCGCGATGATTTCTTTAAGTTCATATTCCGACGACGCGATCAATACGCGTCATAATTTGTCTAAGAAGAATAAGGGAGTAAAAAATATGGGTAAACATTCAACCATAAGCGACGTATTATCCGATGCCATAAGCGAGATAGATGATATTTTACGCAGTGATAGTGATAGATATACAGGAACGCTCCGCTTTAGGATTCTATGGGCGCGGGCGGTGATGGATTTAGTAAGAGCTGAGTTAGACATGCCGCCGGAGTTTTGACGAACGACGACGAATAACGCCGCCCTGGCGCTAACGTTGATAGTATCCGGTCTATTAATCGCGTCAATCGTGGCGTTTATCTTTATAGGGTCGTTAAATGCTCTTTTCTTTATTTTTCTACTTTTGATTGAGGCTGTATAACAATACACCAATGCGGATCTGTGTTCTAAAAAAATGATAAAGCCAGGAGGTATTCTGACGATCCTCCTGAATTGATGGCTTCAATCTATTGAGCGTTTTCGGTAGAAGCCGCAAGTTCACGATTACTTAGGCATCAATACCGAATCAATGACGTGGATCACTCCATTGGTACACTCGATGTCGGGATGAAGCACTTCAGCGTCATTTATCTTGACGCCTCTGTGAAACAGGCGATGAACTTCTACCTTCACCGACTGGCCCTCGACTGTCGCTATTAATTTGAGCTTCTTCACATCACTTGTCATGTACTTCCCGGACGCCACGTGGTACGTCAGTATCTTTGTAAGCTCTTTCTTGTCTTGCAACAAGCTGTCTAACGCTCCTGAAGGCAGCTTTGCGAACGCAGCATCAGTTGGTGCAAAGACCGTGAACGGCCCCGGTCCGCTCAGCGTATCTACAAGATCTGCGGCTTGCACCGCTTTCACCAGCGTCGTAAAGTTCTCGGCGTCAATTGCGGTTTCCACGATATTTTTCATTTTTCAGTCTCCTTTTTGCACAAAGGTTGTGCCGCTACAAACTCTAGATAAGCAACTATAGTTCAAATTCCAAGTATTTCAAAGCATGGCAAGGAAACAACCAGCGATGGCAGTCACCGCTTTGACAGACGGATTCAACACAGGAACCAGAACCTAATACAGGCTCCGACTCACCAGACGCAATGCATGTTAAAGATTTAGAACTAAGGGTACGGCTGTATAGAGGCCACTGCGCGATGATCTGCGAAATGATGAGCCTAAGTTAAAACAGAAGTCATTCGAACGATGGCTGAAGCAGCAAAAATTCAGCTCTCATACTGCGATGGGCATTTCGTGCCTAGCGATTTTAGAAAGTACTGTGAGCAGCAAGGCGACATACTGCATGGGATCAGTCGAACAGGAACTATATACTCACTCACGGAGTTTCGGGAGTAGACTGGCGGTTCTATAAGCATCCGCTACCTGAGCACGTTTACGATGCGCATATAAAGTACTGGGGGCCGTCGATCTACTTGAGAAGACGTTGCACTCAGTTAACTCGGTTTATTCATCGAGAAACAGATTATAATAAAAAAAGAGAGAGAACAAATTATTTTAGTTTTAATTTAGTCATTCTCTCTTCAGGTATGGGCGCTCTCTTGGGTATCGTAAGCTTAAGGAGCCCTTTCTCCATGTTCCTTCGACCTTTGCGGGGGTGCCCGATGAGTCGATTGCTCCATACATTCTCAAGGCTTTCAGGACTGTCGACTCGCGTCTATCAATCCGCTCCCATGGGAGGGTCCGAGCCGGCTGGGTTCATCGTTAGTTCCTGTTTTGCGTGGGGAGAGTGGAGGTGTTGAAAAAATAATAAATAATAACTAAGGCTGTCAACCGCTCCGCGCACCCGTAAAATAGTCACATGAACTTCTTTAGGCCCAAGCATCGACCTTTTATTACCCGGTGCGGTTTCACAGCCTTAGCAATTGTAGACCGAGGCAAAATATAGATTAGTTAGGAGCTATTTGAACGTTTATAACAAATTTCTTACGTTACTGGGACCTCTCTTGGCTTCAGTTAATGACTACACGTTAGATAGAGAACTGGCTTGACAAGCTAGTTGGGGAGATTCGAGCCAAGAGGAACAACAAGAAGTGGGTCGGAAACTTGGCTCTGATTCAGGGATTATCATTCAGCGAAGCGGCCAAAACTGAGTAAACTACAGAAGGCTTAAGCTTTTAAGCTCCTCAACTATTCGATCGACTGCATTAGCCGCGTCTTCGGGCTTTCGGCCGCCGGTTATAACCAGTTTGCCGGAACCAAACAAAAGAACCACCACTTTAGGATCCGATACTCGGTAAACGAGGCCAGGAAACTGTTCGGGCTCGTACTCAATGTTCTCAAGCCCGAGACCGATGGCAATTGCGTTCAAATTCAAAGTGGAGTGAAGATCTGCTGACGCGACGATGTTTTGCACCTTAATCTCTGGCGTTCCCTTGACGTCGATTCCGATATTTCTTAGACTTTGAAATACGTTTTCAATGCCTTTATGAGCCTCATCTATGCTCTTTGCACCCGTGCAGACAATTTTTCCCGATCGAAAGATGAGTGCGGCGGTCTTCGGGTCCTTGGTGCGGTATACAAGGCCAGGAAACCGTTTAGGGTCATAATCTGCGCCTTCTAACCCAAGCGTTACTTGCTTGAGGTCTATTTCTTGTCCAATGCCGGTGGATGCAACTACATTTACAATTTCAATAGTGTCACGCGGTTCAGTCATCTTCCTTCTTCCCTGTTGTTTTAAAAGCCTAAGCTTGAGAACATGGAGAGCAACAAGGACGGAGACTAACGGACTGCCCTACGTCCAGCGTCATTCCCCAAAGTCAATATTTTGGGAAGCGTCCACTTCGTTCCTCCCACGGTTCAGCCATGACTCAGCGCCGCACTAGCGACAAAAGACCACTAAGTTGGAGAAACAGTGCGTTAAAGCTTAAAATTTTCTCTTGTGCCGGCAATGCGAACGCCCTCTGATCCGAACTCAAAATGACTTCTTGGGCGTGGCCGAGATAAGGGGTTCATTTGAGCGTCCGTGGCACATAAATTATATCAAGTCGGCGCGGAAGGAAGCCCGACACCACCCCAACGGCAACCACGTGCGGCTCGCGTCAATTTCGAAGGCGTAGACGGGCGTGCGAATACAAGCGCCAAGACCCTCCTGCCGCTAGCTATGTCGACCCCACCTAAACGCTTGAGCTCTCACGTACTGCAATTTCACGTGTGAAAGAAATATACGCTCGGAAACCAACTTTACTAATCGTCGTAGGAGAGAGCAACCATGCACAGCAAAATCGCTGACGCGATAAAGTTGCGTAACGATCCGGTCGCTATTCTATTGACCGATCATAAACCCGATGGGGCTTTAGAGTTCACGCAAGAGGGCAAAGAGAGGAACCGCTGCGTAATACCGTTGTTCGTCGCGGCAATGAACGGCCGCACTACCGTGCTCGAAAAAGAAACTGTCCTCTGTCCCGGGGGAAAGGTAGGGTTATGTTTCGCCCCATATCAGCTCGGCTATATCGACTACTTCCTCTCAACCGGAAAGGCGGGCCAGTTTGAAGGCGAATACCGAAAGAAGACCCCGGAGTTGGTGCGGGAGTTCATCAAAAACCACCCCCCTATCATGCTACCGACGCGCTACGTCGTTATGAAGCCGCTCGCTGAGGTCATCGATGATGAAATTGATGAGACAGCAATCGTCGTCTTCGTCGTGAACGCCGACCAGCTTTCGGCGCTTGCAACACTCGCGAACTTCGATCGACCGACTAACGATAACGTCTCGACGCTTTTTGGTTCTGGATGTGGGAGTCTAGTTATGCAAGTGCTCGATCAAGCGCGGGAGAAAATGCCAAAGGCCGTAATTGGCCTCACTGACATAACCGCGCGCAAGTACTTCGATAAAAGCGAGCTATCCTTCAGCGTGCCCTTCCAGCGGTTCCTAGAGATGGAAGCGAACGTCGATGAAAGCTTTCTTATCAAGGGGAAGGATTGGCCTGCAATCGTACATCGGCTCTGAAATTCTTAGCAGACGCAAAAAAACCTATAGAGAGATTTAAATATTGTACATCTGGACTCAAGCAGATCTCAACAGGCACCTTCGTAAGCTTGTCAAAAGACAGGGCGTTTTTTGCCGAATTGCCTTCTTGTTGTGGAAAGCTATATAATCAAAATCCTGCATGTCGGAAGAGATGTTTCTCCACGTGTCGCTTTTGCATGCGTCGGTCGCATCACCATATTTGGGCAGTCTTGATTACGATATCACCCACTTCATAAGGGCGCTCAGTAGCGGCGGCCTCCTAGACACCCTCTTCTGGTGGATCACGTTCACCGGAAGCATCATCTTCATGGCGCTCATCACCGTCTCTCTCTATCTCGCTGGTGCCCGCAAGGAGGCACTCGTCGTCGCGATCGTCCTTATCATCACGAACGTGGTCTCGTTCGGACTTAAGTACGTCATCGCGCGCCCCCGCCCGGCTGATTTGGGCGTTACGCCTGAAAACCAGCCATCGTTTCCAAGTGGTCACACCGCGAATGCATTTGCGTTCGCCACGACGCTATCGTCTTACCATCGGAAGTTCAGCGTCGTGATGTTCTCGTGGGCTTTGCTAGTGGCATTTAGCAGGGTCTACCTCGGGTTTCACTACGTTACCGACCTCATAGGCGGGGCGCTCGTCGGTATCACAATAAGCATTATCGTCACTCGTGCTGCGAAACGCATCGACGGAGAAGTGACGCGCATCGCGAACACGCCGCCTCCGCCGACGACTTGGCAGGGCGTCGTCAAACTGCCGCTCGCATTCGTCACGCAGCTGCTTCAGGTAGGTTACGCATTAGTTGAGAGGCGTAGGTAGCAAGATTTGACTCGACGTTCGCCTTGACGACGATATCTATTTACGTGTGCCCCGGTATGGGGGATGGTGCATGTTGCTCACGCAGCTTATCTTGGCTCAAAGCTTCAATATCATTGAGACGCTCAGCAATTTTATTATCTCTGTTATTGAGCAGCTTGGATATGCAGGCGTCTTTGTCGGCATGACGTTGGAGAGCGTTGGTTTGCCGATCCCAAGCGAAGTTATTATGCCCTTCGCCGGGTACGTCGTGTGGGAAGGGGGGCTGACCCTCATTGGCATCACCGTCGCAGGCACACTCGGCTGCCTCGCTGGGTCATTGATCGCCTACTATATCGGCCTGTGGGGCGGCAGACCTCTGCTCGAGCGCTACGGTAAATATGTGTTAATTAGCAAGCGCGAGCTCGATTTGGCAGATAAATGGTTCGAAAAGTACGGAGATCGCGCTGTTTTTGTTAGCAGGCTGCTTCCAGTTGTCCGCACGTATATTTCGTTCCCCGCTGGCATAGTCAACATGGATGTAAAGAAATTTTCGCTCTATACGGTTTTAGGATCACTTCCCTGGTGTTTTGGACTTGCCTATATCGGGGTCCTGCTAGGCCCTCACTGGGAGGATATTAAAGGGCTCTTCAGATATCTCGATATAGCGGTCATTGTAGGCATCATCGCCCTCGTTGCGTACCTTATTTATCGCCGGGAGCGAATTATGTCGCATATACGCTCGTAGGACGAGTCACTTCCTAGGTGCGCTGCTGTGACAAGTTAGGGCGTTCTTAGTGGTATGAGTGCCTTCAGATGAGCGTTCAAAGCGCGCAAGTGCAGCAGTCTGGCATCATCTTCGAGGATGTTTTTTCCGCGCTCAAACAACGACTGGGTAAAGGCGAAATGGCAAGGCTGAGCTGCTCACGAGAGTGTTATTCCTTTTCATAACGCTTTATAAATCACTTTTGAGGCTTCGAATAGCACGAGGCTGCCCAGTCCGACCGCTACGCTCGCAATTGTCGCCGCGACGGAGAGTGGGGCAAAAAGAAACACCCCTTGCAAAGCCGGTATGTAGAGCGCCCCCGCAAGGAATACAACTGCTCCACCCGACACATACCACAGCGCCCGGTTCGATCGCCGCACAGAGTCAACTAAGGTTTCCGTCCACGATCTGATACTAAGTATGAGACACAAGTTTGCAATAACGAGCGTTGTGAACGCCATCGTACGCGCTTGATTTTCATTGCGCCCGTAAGCGGTTGCCCCGATATAGACGAGCATTACTATCATCAAAATACCTATACCCTGGAACAGATTCACGCTCAGTTGCCTCCGCGTAAACAGAGGCTCGTGCGGATTGCGGGGGGCGCGGCGCATAACGTTGGGATCTGCGGGCTCCGCTTCAAAAACGACTGATGATACGGGATCAATAATAAGCTCTAGAAATGCGATATGGATCGGCAAGAGGATGAGAGGCCAGTGGAGGAGCACAGGAAGGAGTGTCACACCTGCAATAGGGACGTGAATCGCGAGGATGTACCCCATCGCCTTCTTAATATTGTCATAAATCCGTCGCCCGAGCCTTACTGCGTGTACGATAGATGAGAAGTCATCGTCCAGTAACACCAATGACGACGCCTCACGGGCGACGTCGGTGCCTCTTTTTCCCATGGCCACGCCTATATCTGCTGCTTTCATTGCAGGAGCGTCATTGACGCCATCACCGGTCATCGCAACGACTTCGCCGTTGGCCTTCAGCGCTTTCACTATGCGGAGCTTCTGCTCAGGAACAGTTCGAGCAAAGATGCACGCGGTTTTGATGCGCTCCTGAAGAGAGCGATCATCGATTTTTTCGAGCTCCGGCCCTGTAATGATCTCTTCGCGTGGAGCGAGTCCGATATATTCTGCGACGCTGCGCGCGGTCCCGGGATAGTCACCAGTTATCATGATCACCCGTATTCCTGCATCGTAGCACTCCTGAACTGCCTGCTGTACCGTGGGCCGCACGGGGTCAATGAGACCGATCAATCCGAGGAACTCAAATGCAAAGTCGTGCTGTTCCACTGGGAGCTTTTCCGGCCGGAATTGCGCCTCCGCCACGGCCAACACGCGCAGTCCTTCATTCGCGAGCGCAGAAATGTGCCGCGCGAGGTCTCGCTCTTGCGCATCAGAAAAATGGCACAGATCAGCTATCGCTTCGGGTGCGCCCTTAGCGGCGATGATGTAGTCCCCCCCGCTAGGAGATCGCCATACTCGCGACAGTGCCAGCAAGCGCTCAGATAGGGGGTACTCTCGTTCAAGCATCCAATCGGCGTGGAGGTGCTCAGTCGCAGCTAAGAAATGCTCGCCTAACACCTTAAACGCCTTTTCCATCGGATCGAACGGGTCTATCTGACTTGCTAAGATGCTGAACTCGACGATCTGGTGGAACGATTCAGGGAGTACCTGTCCCGAATCTAAGTCGACATCGTAAAGCTGACCGTTCGCAAAAAGGGTTTTCACCGTCATGCGATTGAGCGTAAGGGTGCCCGTCTTGTCAGTGCAGAGAACCGTCGCAGCCCCAATAGTCTCGACCGCGCTTGCGTTGCGGGTGAGCACCTGCTGCTGAGAGATACGCCACGCCCCGAGCACCAGAAACACGGTGAGAACGACAGGGAATTCCTCAGGCAGCATTGCCATTGCTAACGCAATGCCGGCGAGAAGCCCATCAAGCCAGTTGCCTCGTGTTGCTCCGTAGATAAACACGACAGCGAGGAATAATAAGAGCCCAACGAACGCAATATTGCGAACAAGTCGTTCGGTTTGAACCTGAAGCCCCGTCTTTTCGCTCTCAAGCGAGCGAATGGCCGTTCCAATCTTTCCTATCTCAGTCCCAGCCCCTGTGGCGCGCATCTCTGCCACGCCGTTTCCACGAACGACGAGTGTGCTTGAATACACAAACGGCGTTCCTTCGCCGCCAGCACGCTCCATTTCCGCCCCTTCGCCGCCCGCCTTTTTTCGCACCGGCACCGATTCGCCGGTCAACAACGACTCGTCGATCGACAGATTGATACTCGAAAGCAGGATGCCGTCTGCTGGGACGCGATCTCCTTCGTAAAGGACGACGAGATCTCCGCGCACTACTTCGCGACCGGCAATCCGCCGTGCCTCTCCCTCGCGAATTACAAGGGCGCGCGGGCTTGAGAGATCGCGAAGCGCTTCTAACGTGCGTTCTGTCCGCCGCTCCTGGTAGAAGGTGATTCCCATGATCACGAAGACGAAGCTTAACAAAATGAGCGCCTCTTGACGGTCGCCGACCAGCAGGTAGACGGCACCCCCACCTAGAAGGAGCAGAAACATAGGCTCGCGAATGACCCCAAGCACAATCGCTAGGATGCTGCGCGGCTTTTCGGACGGAAGCTCGTTGTAGCCTTCCTTCTCGAGTCGTCTCCCCGCCTCTTGGTGCGAAAGTCCTGAAAGTTCACTTAAATCTACGTCAGGCGTCATTCTTACCTGTGTACGCGCGTCATCACTTATATGCGTATTTTTGAGAGCTTGCGCCTACTAGTCTGTTTATAAGATGACGGCGTCCCCCTACGCAGGGAGCCTCTGCGACTAGCATAACTATATGCGATAAGTAGGATTGGTAAGATTAGTAAGATTTAGAAGGTTTACGCATGCATGCGCTGAGGGACTAGATCGTGACAGGTCATGGGCTTGAAAGAATGAAGTATTATGGTGACACCGTCATCGGCGAGCGAGGCCAAGTGGTAATCCCTGCTGAACTGCGGAAAAAATTCGGTATCGAAACGGGAGACCGCTTTCTCGTTATGGGGGGCGAACAGATGGGTGCGTGGGGACTTCTTTTAGTGAAATCAGACGTGCTCTCACAGGTCGTCCAAGACATCTTCGGGGGGAAACTCGAAGAAGTGCTCGGGCGGGAAGGACGCACAGAAATCCCTCGTGAACCACCGACCGAATGATGATCAAGAAAACGGTGAAACGCATAAACATCCCAACCGCAGAGGTTGGTGATTTTGACGAATGTTCTTTGCGAGAGCGAGTTTTTTCCTATCTTTGTTCCAGAAACGTTCAAATACAGACGTAACTACATTATATCTTTAGATATATCATGTAACTGGCGTGAATTGAAATGAACGACGTAGCAATCAAAGCCACAAACCTCGTTAAGAAATTCGGCGACTTTGTCGCCGTCGATCATCTCTCCTTTGAGGTAAACAAAGGCGAGATATTTGGCTTTTTAGGACCAAACGGCGCGGGCAAGACGACGACGATTCGGATGCTCTGCACGCTGAGTAGCCCTACTGAAGGATCGGCGACCGTTGCCGGCTTTGACATTGCTCATCAGGGTAACAGGGTGCGCGAGCACATCGGACTCGTATCCGAAAAAATGATCATGTATGATCGGCTCACAGCGCATGAAAACCTGCGCTTGTTCGGCGAGCTCTACGATATCCCACGAGACACCCTGCGTGCACGCATCGATGAGTTGCTCCAAGTCGTTGATATGGAAAAGTGGGCAGACCATCAGATCGGCACATTTTCGACCGGGATGAAGCAGCGCATCAATGTGATCCGCGCTCTCCTCAACGAGCCGGAGATCCTGTTCTTGGATGAACCAACGCT
>Ga0209430_1002861_pt1 | contig 10580 bp, 9 predicted proteins | sample BarGraIncub1133A_FD_184504 | JGI IMG/M metagenome (GOLD analysis project Ga0209430, IMG submission 184504) | Arctic peat soil microbial communities from Barrow, Alaska - Barrow Graham LP Incubations 11-33A (SPAdes) (version 2) | ecosystem: Environmental > Terrestrial > Soil > Wetlands > Peat... | reverse complement strand
CTTGCTACTGTTACTAAGTTATTTACAATTACCGATATAACTGCTGTAATTACTGGTACAGTGGCTGCTTGGGTTGATGGTGAACATATTCTTTACGTAAAATATGCTGACACTATGGATTCTAGTTCAGTTCTTGACAAAGCAAACTATAGATTGGGTACTGCTGAACTGGCTGACAGTGTTAAATTGACAATGTTCTCTTCAAAGATTGTTAAAATGCAATTTGCAAGTGATACAGTTGACCTTGTAGCTCAAGACTTAGTAATTGGTAGAGTAAAGGATGCAGCTGGAAATATAGTTGCTGCACTATCAACATCTGTTGAAATAACTCCTGAAATAGCTCCTAAAATTACAGCAATTAAAAAGATTGCAGAAAATAAGTTTGAGTTGACAGTTGATCAAGATCTCAAGTCAATCGCTTCTGCTTCAATAACGGTTGATTTTGATGGTGCTACTACTTCTGGTGCTGCTATTGCAAATGCTTCGTACAAGTTTGTGAACGATGGAACTGATACAAAGATAACAGTAACTGTTCCAACAGCTCATATATCTGAAGGTACAGAAGCAGTTACTTCACTTTATGAAATCTCTATAGTTGCAAATGGCATTAAGTCTGTGACTGGTGTTGCTATTGCCCCAGTTACATTTATAGCTGGTGATGCTGGTAATACTGCTAAAGGCTTAATAGATGATGTTAACTTTACAGATGGTGTAGCTCCTGAAGTTGCTACTCTCAATGATGATGCTGTAATATATGCATATGATAAGACAGCTAGTGATGCTGACACTCTTATCGATCATATAATCATCAAGTACACTGAAGATATCAATCCTGGTACAGTTTCCAAGTACACTTATGTTGTAGACGGATATGATGTTTCTTCTGTTACAGTTATTGATGCAACTGATATGGACGATGCAAGAGCTTCAATCGAAGCTGGGTCATTAACATCTTTAGTTGGAAAATATGTAGTACTTACTATTGCTGAACTTGACGATGGAACAGTACTTGATACAGATTCAACACCTGGAGTAACACAGAAGTATTCAATTGAAGACGTGGCTGGTAACGTACTTGTGGCTCAAGATGGAGTAGATGCTATATCTGCTGCAGCTGCAGCTGCACTCAATCCATAAGAATTAAGAATATGGTGCTTGTCACAAAGTAATAAACTAAATGGTGTATTGGAGCCGAGGGATTCGTCCTTCGGCTCTTTTTATGAAGTGAACCCCAAAACCTCATCTAGCTGCAAAACTTAGCACTTTCCCGCTGCAGAACTTCTACTGCTCAAAGCACTAGAGCAATATCCCCTGCAGCAGAACCGTTCCTGCCTAATCAGTCCCACAGAAACTCACTGCAGAATTCAAATACTGCAACGAGTCATACTTTCCGACAGTGCCTCAGATGCTGTCGGTGTTGGCTGACAAATAACAGAATTCAGATAAATAGGCTCGTCAGGGAACTACTCCTTGACGGGCTATTTCTGTTTTAAATAACAGTGAAAATATATATTATATTGGTATATATTAGATATTCATATAGCACTAAAAAGCAAATGCAAACTACTGACCTACTGGGGACAACTCCTTAGTAGGTCTTTTTGTCGTGCAAAAAAGAGGAGGAAAGCAAGATGCAAGCAGAAAGCACAGGGCAGGAAATTGTTCAGCAGTTCAATCAGTATCTGCAAGAAGATGGCAAGGCTAGCTCCACGGTTGAATCCTACGCTGGTGATGTAGCAGCTTTTGTAGCGTGGTTAGAGGAAAAGGTGGCGGTGTTTGATGGAAAGCTAAAGAGATTCCATGTAACTAGCTATCGTTCACATATTCAGCAGGAAGGATTCTCAGCAGTAACTATCAACAAGAAAGTGAACAGTATTCAAAGCTTCAATGCCTTCTTGATAGATGCGGGCTATATCAAAGAAGTAGTAGTTGATGTAAAGAGGGATAAGGTTAAGATAGCCAATGGTTCAGAAAAGGAAGTGGAAGTGCTGACAGACCGAGAGTCAGAGCGGCTAATGTTCCATGTTATGGACAGGAAAGTAGTGTGCGCTCGTGACTGCTTGATAGTGAATATTCTTCTATTTTCTGGGGTTAGAGTAACAGAATTAGTATCACTTAGATTAAAGGACATTGACCTGTTGTCATCAACATTGACTATTGCTTGGGGGAAGGGTTCAAAGTACAGAGAAGTTCCACTTAGGCAGGAAGTAGTGGAGGTAATTAAGGAATACATGGGGTCAGAGAGGAAGGAAAGTGAATTTAACACTAGTGAATATTTGCTTCTGACACAGCGGGCTGGACGAATGGATAGAGATACCGTTAACAAGGTATTGCATAGGATGGGGAAAGAGCTAGGGATTGAAATGTACCCACACAAGTTTAGACATACCTTCTGTACGAGGCTGGTCAAAAAGGGAGTTGACTTAGCAACCGTAGCCAAACTAGCAGGACACGCAGGAGTCAATACTACCGCTGCTTACTATGTCAACACGAGTAGGAAGGACAAGCAGGATGCAGTAGCTCTTCTCTAGGATGTAAATACGATTTGCATACATCTAGGAACATACATGGAACAAAAGAAAGGGATAAATTGATGCTAAAGATAGAAAACATGAGGGATGTTAATGAAGTTAGAAAGAAAGGATTGCTGCAAGATGCTTACATTGAAGAGGTTGAACGGTACTTCAAGGAACTCTGTGAATCTCTCACAGGACAGGAAGATGCATGGAAGAATCACAGCATGGAACAGAGTGGTTCAATTCTCATCCTGCAAAACCCAGTAGACATAGAGCAACTCGAGGATTACGGAATTGAGGGATGGGGTACAGATGAGGCTGCCGTATTTCCTGAGTTCTGTACTATAGTTAGACTAGAAAATGAAGGTGTTAGCTTTAGACTAATAAAGGTGTTTGTGCTACTAAATAATGAGTGCATGTTAGTAATGTACATAGAAGAAGGATTGCTGGATGAGGGGGTTGAAAAATGGCTCAAGGAATTTGTTATCTGAGGGAAATATATAATGAAACGGAGCTCAAAGGGAATAAACCTGCAAAGAGAATTGATATAGTTAAGACGGAATTGATACGAGATAGAACAGTACTGTATGCAGGTAGAAAGATTACTAGACCAGAGGATGGTGCAGAGATATTTAGGAGTTTCTTAGGTAGCTTAGACAGAGAAGCCTTTGCAGTAATGTGCTTAAGTACGAAGAATGAACCGACAGCCTTAGGAATAATTAGCATGGGTAGTCTAAATGCTTCCTTAGTCCATCCAAGGGAAACTTTCAAGATGGCAATTCTAGCAAGTGCTAACAGTATCATCCTGTGCCATCTACATCCAAGTGGTGACCCTACTCCAAGTAATGAGGATATGGAAACGACAAAAAGGCTAGTGGAATGCGGAGATTTGCTAGGAATAAAGGTCATTGACCATTTGATACTTGGTGATGATTCATTTGTTAGCTTGAAAGAGCGAGGGTTGATATAAATGCTAAAGATTAACAGGAAGGAGGAATCAATTGACAGATAATCAACGTAATAAATGCCATGCTATAATACACGGGGCATCAACCGCAGCAGCTTTGGCAGGAGGCGGATTTGCACAGCTTCCAGGCGCAGATAGCATTGTAATTGTCCCCATCCAAATAGGCATGATTGTTTCACTAGGTGCGGTGTTTGGAGTAAAGCTAACGGAAAGCGCAGCAGCTTCAACGCTAGGAACTGCAACTGCTACGCTGGTCGGGCGAGGTATCTCACAATTTCTTGTTGGATGGATTCCATTCATCGGGAATGCTTTGAACGCAGCGACCGCTGCTGGGGTGACTGAGACTATTGGCTGGTCAGTTGCTGCAAGCTTTGACAGAAACAACTAGGTATAAAGATTGGAGGGCAAAGGGGGAGGGAGAGGTAAGCCCTCAAAGCCCTCTTTTTTTCTGTATAATTGTATTTTTACTGAGAGATAACGGTGTGATATAATCGAATTTGATTATATTATTGAATTAAAAAGGGGGCGAAGAAATGGAAAAAGAAAAGACATATTTACTATCAGAAATAATCCTTGAAATATTCACCGAGGAAGGAAACACAGATAGCCACTACAACGATTTTAAATTGTACTATAAGGAGCAGAAAAAGAGGCTTATACAGATTATAACAAGTCTTGGAATTGAACCAAGTACGCTGAAAGAAATTGATGGTGTTCGATTTTGTATATCAGAGAAGGGCAAGGGAATTATTAAAGATTTACTTTCGAAGTATAAAACAAAAACAATGAAAGAAATTAGGAAAAGCAACTTCAAGAATATTTCCTTAGAGGAACTTACACCTATATTGAAACAGGCAGAGCAGCTTGTAGGCACCAAACTGGATGGCGAAAGACTTAAACGTGAAATTGGTGAGATGTATGTAATTACACGATTTGAAATGAAAAAGACGTTGGAGGAAATGCATAAGACGGTATTGAAGCAAATAACTGATAATATAGACCGTCAATTTCCCATAGTAACAATGAAAAACTTGAATGATTCCGACAAAATACACCTTCTGCAATTATATAAGCAAATGCTTACTGAAACATCAAAAAAGTGGAGTAGCATTTTGGACATTGTTAGTGAATTACGGGCAAAAGAGATAGAAGAAATCAGTTGGGGGATGGCGGAGAGTGAGGAACCTCTGACGGAAGAGAAGTTGGACAAGCTAATGCCACTGATGTTTGATGAAATAGGGAGTGTCATTTGGGATGCAGTAAGTATATATAACCAAGATATTAAGGAAGAAGCTATGTCTCCTGTTCCAAAGCCCAGCTTAGATGAAATTGAGAGGGTCATGAAAATCATAGAAGAGATGGAACTTGAACGTAAACCGAATAAGTAGGTAGCTAGAAAAGAGGTCAGAAGCCATAGCGCTTCTGATCTCTTTTGTCAAGGGTGGTAATATCAGTTGTCGTTTTTCAACCTATGACAAGTGGAAAAATGAGTATAGAATCTTAAACTATAGAGAGTAACAAAACTCAAGATACTAAGAAAGCCCGAGCCATACAACTATAGGAATGTACATACTTTCGAAAATTAATAGAGGAGGACAAAAAATGAAAGATAATTACAGTAAACAAAAAAAGAACGGTGGAATGGCTCTAAAACAATTTGCAAGAATGGGATTTCCAGTTATTCCATTCAGGAGGAGGGCACGAATATTAAAAAACTGGCAGGTAGGCTCCAAAATGGAGGGCAAAAGAATTAAACGTAAGATTGGTGAGATGTGTGTAATTATACGATTTGAGTTAAAGAAGGCATTTAAGCAAATAACTGATGACATAGATAGTCAATTTCAAAAAATAACTATGAAAAGCTTTAATGATTCCGACAAAGTATACCTTTTAAAGGTATACAGGGAAATGCTTAGTGAATCATCAAAAAGGTGGAATATCATATTGGACATTGTTTATGAATTAAGGACAGAAGAAATAGAAGCAAATAGTTGGGGGATGGCGAAGAGTGAGGAACCTCTTGCGCAAGAGAAGTTGGACAAGCTAATACCACTCAAGTTAAAAGAAATAGAGAGTCTGGTTCTGAAGGCATTTAGAATATATAACCAAGATATTAATGAAGAAGCTATGTCTCCTGTTCCAAAACCCAGCTTAGATGAAATTGAGAGGGTCATGAAAATCATAGAAGAGATGGAACTTGAACGTAAGAAAGCCCAAGCCATACAAACTTTAGGAATGTAAGTACTTTCAAAAATGACTAGGGAGGTTAAATTATGAAGAAGAATGAAATGATTTCCAACTGTGAAAGAGCTCTAAAACGATTTGCAAAAATGGGATTACCAGTTATTCCATGCAAGGGAAAGATACCTGTATTAAAAAACTGGCAGGTAGGAGGCATTCCTACATTAGAACAAATTGAACAATGGGGAAAAAATTACGGAGACGACTTGAACATTGGTCTTGTTCTTGGCAAGGTATCTGGAATCATAGGGATTGACATCGACGGAGAAGCTGCAAAATTAAGACTTAATGAGCTAAGTTTTGGTGATTTGCCTGTAACTTGGACATTTTCAACCCCAGGAGGTGGGAAAAGACTGCTTTACCGTTTGCCTGCAGGTGTGAACGCAAAGAAATATGTGGAAACATTGGAAGGTGAACATAGTGAGCTGGCACTACTTGGAGATGGTCAACAGACAATACTTCCTCCATCCATACACCCTAATGGTAACCAATATAAATGGTTTAAAGGCAAAAAGCCTGGGTTGATGGAGATTGCAAATGCTCCAAATTGGATACTTAAGCTAATGTCAATGAAAAAGACTATCGAAAAGCCAAATAAGGCAGCTGTTGTACAAAAAAGTGGCAATTCCGAGAAAGTGTTTGCTAGGTTAGCTAAAAACTGCGAGTGTTTCAAAAAGGTACTAGAAAAGCAGAAAGTGGGGGAAATATCGGAAGATGATTGGCACTTTTGGAGTAGGCTTTTGGTTTCAGCAGGACATGGAGAGGCGGCACTGGATTTCTCAAGACTTTCCTGCAAGCACGATAAAAGGAGTGAAGAAAGAATTAAACTACTTGTAGAGGATTATCAATCCGATGAGGGGATGATTCGATGTACTACCTTTAGATGCAGTGAAGTGGATATCGAAAAGTGTTTCCCAAAAATCAACGAGGATATAGATGGAAATCCTACAAATAGTCCAGGAAGGTTTATTAAGGAAATGAATGGGATTATACAACCAACACATCCAGCATATACACCGTATTTGAATGCACTAGAAGATATCACTAGCTATGACGTGGATGAGAAAGGTAACCTATGCAGTTTTGACAAAAAGGGTAACGCCTTTACTGTAGCTAATTTTGTGGCTAGACCTGTGCTCGAAGTGGTTAGAGACGACGGTGAGTCAGAACAAAGGACTTTTCGTATTACAGGTCATCTTGCAGGAGCAAGGACTCTTCCAATGGTTGATGTGACTGCTACTGAATTTGTTGCTATGAATTGGGTATTAAATGCTTGGGGAATTGAGGCAGCAATCGGAGCAGGTAGTGGGAAAAAAGATATGGTTCGAGATGCTATACAAAATATGGCTCCAGGAGTTGAGCAGCTAAGAATATTTACACATCTTGGGTGGAGAAAGCTAGACGATGGTAAGTGGGTTTACCTGCATGCGAACGGCTGTATTGGAAGCAATAATATTGAAGTGGAAATAGAAAAGTCCCTGTCTCGTTACTGCTTGCCAGATAAGGGAGTTTCGCTAGAGGTGGCAGGAAAGGCAAGCCTGTCGCTTTTGAATCTGGCACCAAGGGAGGTAACTATACCACTACTTTCATTGGTATATCTGTCGCCATTGACAGAAGCCTTTAAACGGGCTGGGCATGAACCAGAATTTGTTCTGTGGATGTATGGTGTCTCTGGAACCAGAAAGACCTCGATTGCTAAGATTTTTCTGTCACATTTCGGTAACTTTGCCACAACTGCACCTCCTGCCAGTTTCAAGGATACTGCAAACGCATTAGAACGGAAGGCTTTTGCCACAAAGGACAGCCTCTTACTCGTTGATGATTATCATCCGATGGCATCAAGGACTGAAGCAGACAAAATGGAACAAATAGCGCAGAGGGTTTTGAGAATGTACGGTGATAGGATTTCACGTGGTAGGCTTACTTCGAAGATTGAATTTCAAAAAGAATACCCTCCTAGAGGTGAAGTTTTGGTTACGGGAGAGGACTTACCTAGAGGTTTTTCCACTGTGGCTAGATTAATGGGAGTTGAAATTCTGAAGGAACAGGTTAATCTTGAAAATTTGACAGAGGCTCAGAGCCAGCCTCATCTATATGCGGAAGCTATGACAGGCTACATACGTTGGATTGCAGAAAGAATGGAAAAACTTCCTCCTAAACTTGCTAAAATGTTTAAGGAGGAACGTACAAATTTTCAAGCTGGGGCTGCACACGGTAGGCTGGGCGATGCTGCAGCTTGGCTGTACATCGGATTCGAGATAATGTTGTTGTACATGGAAGAGATAGGCATTTGCAGGCAGAAGAGAAAGGATCGTTTGCTATTGAGGGCACGTAAGATTCTGATTGATATTGTTAAAACTCAGGGAGTAATAGTTGAAGAAGAAAAGCCTGTCGACATATTCCTAAGGGTGTTGTCAGAATTGTTTGTTGCAAAAAAAGTGAGAGTTGAAAGCATAAAAACTGGTAAGCCGACAATGGAATTTTTCGTAGGGGAAATGATAGGCTGGGAAGATGCGAACACGTTTTTTTTGTTACCTGAGGCAACATTCAGTGCTGTTAATAGGTTCCTATCAGGTAAAGGTCAACATTTTCCAGTAAGGGAAAGGATGCTTTGGAAGAACCTAGAGGAGTCAAATATGATTATTACCGAAACAGGTGCGGATGGCAAAACACAAAGGCTACTAAAAAAGGTTATACCTAATAGAAAAGGAGAAGATGAGTCTAATGTAAGACCTAGACTCCTGCATCTTTTAAAAAGTGCACTAAAAGAAAAATAATATTAGAAACACTATTGAGAAAATTTGAAGGGCTTTTAGGGCGAAAGATTTTTGCCCTCTTTGCCCTCGAAAGAAAACGTAGAGGGTAGCAGTAGTCAGTGATAGGAAAAGGAAAAAACTAAAAAAAATACCAAATGGAGGATTTTTAATATGGCTAAAATAGATAGGGTAAAAAATGATTTAGATTTAGAAGATATGGATGCTCGTCTTCTTGTGCTTGAAGATAGTAAAAGAATACCAAAGCTTGAAGAGGATGAATACACTGCAAGAATTGGACTAGTAACTGCAGAACAAGTTACTGTAGGTCAATTTGGTCCGTGGGTCAAGGTTACTATACCTTTCAAAATTAATATTCCAGATTCATTAGAGTCTCTAACTGTTAATTTTGTTGCTAACAAAAGTATTGCTCCTTCTAGTAGGATGTATCCTATTATTAAAGGAATACTTGGAAAGTCCCCAGAAAACGGGTTCACGCTAAGCGAAATTAATGGAAAAAAGGTCAAAGTAATGATAGAACATAGAACTGACGCCGATGGTAATGTTTGGGAGAATATTGCCTCTGTACGAAAAATCAAAAAGAAGGTTATAAGCAACTGAGTATAGAAAAATTTTCAGGGCTATGAGGGCAGAAAAAAGCCCTCCGTTCCCTCAAAAATATAGGTTACTAATACCAACCATTCAAAAAGTTACTATATTTGTTGTTTTGTACCTAGTTCGATTATTACTTCATCGCTTGTGCCCTTATGAACTTATAGGCGATGATTCAACTGCGACGATGATTTTCCAAAGCGAAAATCTATTTTGTAAGACTAGAACTAAGTTAAGATATTGTAGATACAATTTCACGAGGTTGGTAGCTAGAAAGGCGCTAACGTCAACCGTTTCAAATATATATTATAGCTATGTAGATACAAAAAAGGAGGAACCATCATGTTATTTACAAATTCCATTGAACTATATGAGAAGTACTTGATTACTATTGACCGCTCACAACAAACAGTCCGTGGATACTTGATAGAATTGCGATGCTTAAACCGCTTCTTGGAGAAAAAGTATAATGGATTGGTATACTTAGAAGATCTGAAAGTGGGAGACTTTGAGGCGTACCTGCTTCATCTCAAACAAAAAGGAGATGCTCCAGCCAGCCGCAGACGTATGGTGTACATTATCCGTGCCTTGTATAACTTCTGTATCAAAAAAGACATGGTTCTTAGAAATGAAGGGATGAAGCTAGACTCCATTCCAGTTCCTCAAAAAGAGCGTGACTACCTTAATGAGGATGAATTTGAACAACTAATAGGAGCCATCGAACACAGGCTGATTCAGCTAGCAGTTGTGACAATGTTCTTCACAGGGCTCAGAGTCAGTGAGTGCCTGCATCTTACATTAGAGGATGTAGACCTTGCGAAAAAGTCAATTCTTGTGAGAAACACGAAAAGCAAAAAAGACAGACGAATACCAATCAATGACAAGCTGCTTCCAATACTTTTGGAGTACTTGTGCCAATGGAGAGAAGGCAGTAACAGTGACCTCTTCTTTGCTACAAAGAAAACAGGAATGCTGTCACCAGGATACGTGAACATTGTGCTTCATAAGGCAACGCAGGAACTAGAATGGAATAGGGTCATTACGTGCCACAATTTAAGGCATAGTTTTGCAAGTAATTTGGTCAAGAAAAAGGTAGATTTAGTTAGAATTCAGAAGTTGCTTGGTCACAGTAGCCTAAAGGTTACAGGTATTTACACTCATGCAGATACCAGTGAATTGGAAGAGGCAGTGAATGCTCTGTGAAATATTAAGAAATAGAGAATAATTAAGAAAGAAGGGTGAATGAAATGAATACATTGGTAACCGTTGAACAGGAAGATTTGAGAGTCATGGAGATATTGAGAGGTTTGACATCTGGAAGTACGAGGGAAGAGCTTTCTGAAAATTACAGCTATTCTAATTGGAAGAGCCTTGATATATACATGAGGCGGAAAGGCTACTCATGGGATTCAGAGAAAAAGACCTACAATAAGTCAGAAACAAAAGTAGACAAGCTACTAGATGTAGTTCGAGCATCTGCACCATCTAAGG
>Ga0209430_1002859_pt1 | contig 10581 bp, 6 predicted proteins | sample BarGraIncub1133A_FD_184504 | JGI IMG/M metagenome (GOLD analysis project Ga0209430, IMG submission 184504) | Arctic peat soil microbial communities from Barrow, Alaska - Barrow Graham LP Incubations 11-33A (SPAdes) (version 2) | ecosystem: Environmental > Terrestrial > Soil > Wetlands > Peat... | reverse complement strand
CACCCTTTCTTGAATTGGTGGGGGCATTCGATAATCCACTTGATGCCATCGACTTCCTTTCCACACAATCTGCCGACCTTATTCTTGTTGATATCCAGATGCCCGATTTAACCGGCATTGAATTTACCCGAAGCCTGGAAGATGCACCGAAAATCATTTTCACGACAGCATACGAGAAGTACGCACTCGAAGGGTTTAAACTAAATGCAATCGATTACCTGTTAAAGCCATTTAGCTATGAGGAATTCCTGAAGGCAGCTGGCAAAGCCCGCAAACAGGTAGAACTTGAGACCAACGCATTACCCTCGATTGAAGCAAATAACCAGTTTCTTTTTTTGAAATCAGAATATAAAATCCGGCGTATTAATTTCAATGATATACTATATATTGAAGGATTAAAGGACTATATCAAAGTCTATATTGCCGGAGATGACAAGCCCGTTTTATCGCTCAATTCCATTAAATCGCTCGAACAAAAATTGCCCGAAGAGAAGTTTATGCGTGTACACCGGTCGTTTATCGTTAACCTCGATAAAATTGATACGATTGAGCGTAGCCGTATTATCTTCGGAAAAGTTTATATCCCTGTCAGCGATCAATACAAAGAAATATTTCAGGAGTACCTGGATAAAAATTTCCTGTAATTCTGTAAGTTAAATATCCATACCACTACTGAAATAGCCATATATTGGTTGATTATTGTGAATATTAGTTAAAAGAATGAGAACTCCCTGTTCTGCTTTTTTTTCAACGCAACCATCATAATAGAAAACCATCTTAATTTTAGTAATCCCTGAGACCGATGTTTCTGATGCCGGTTTTTATGCCCCGGATACGCACGACCATTTATCATTTGTCTTATTTCCTTCGGCGAAGGAATCATTTAAAACTTTGAATTGTGAACTGTATAATTATTGATGATGAGAATCCAGCCATTGAAATTTTAACAGCGATGATCGGACGGCTGCCCTTTTTAAATTTATTAGAAAGCTTCACGAATCCTTTCGAAGGTCTTGAGTTCATTCAAAAGAACAATGTTGATCTTGTTTTCCAGGATGTAGAAATGCCTATGATAAACGGCATCGAGCTGATGAAAAGTATTCTGATCCGTCCGCAGGTCATATTTATGGCAGTCAATAATCAGTATGCAATATCCGGATATGACCTTGATGCTACTGACTATTTATTAAAACCACTCACATTCGACCGGCTCCTAAAAGCTGTCAATAAAGCGAATCAAATCCATCGGTTTGCTGAATTTACCAGTAATAAGTCTGCCAGTCATGATAAGAATACAAATCTTGATTTCATCCTGGTCAAAACCGGCTACAATACAATTCGGATTAATCTGGATGAAATTCTCTTTTGCGAAGGGTTGAAGGATTACATCAAAATTCATATTGCGGGTAAGATAATCGTAACCCAAAACAGCCTTAAAAAGTATGAGGAAATTCTTCCCGATGACAGGTTTGTAAGAATTCATAAGTCATTTATAATCCCATTGGCAAAAATTGATGCCATTCAGAACAACCGAATTATAATTGGCAAATCATTAATACCGATCGGTGATAGCTACAAAACAAATTTCAACCACAAAATACTTACGGTCAACATATAATTAATTTTCAAAAGAATTACCCATCCCCCAAAAGGAATAGGATTGTGTATTGTATTATACAGAATTAAACCATAAAAAAAGGCTGCCCGATCGGACAGCCTTTATCTATTTGCTGAAAATAATTGTTTAGTAGCCTGGGTTTTGTGTAAGAACTTTTTTACCCGTAGCATCAACCGACATATCAATCTGTTGTTGCGGAATAGGCCATATTTCGTGTTGACCGGCAACAAATGCTTTACCCACAAGCGCGCCAATTTGTGTCCCATCTACCGGCAAATATTTATTCAGGACAGTCTCAGCATCGCCCCAACGTACCAATTCAAAGAATCGCAAACCTTCCATAGCAAATTCCATACGGTTCTCGGCTTTGATAGCCTTGAGTGCATATTCTTTAGAAGCAAAATCAGTTGTATAAGGTTCTACTTTGTAATTAGCAGCCGGTGTTCCATCGGCAAGCTTAACCACATTTGAAGCTTTAGCCCTGTTACGGATCTCATTAACCAAAGAGGTAGCTCTGGCAAGGTTTCCAGCCTGAGCCTCACACTCTGCTAACCATAGAATAACATGTGCCTTGCGGAATTTACGGAAGTTATTGGCATTTACACCTGTCGCCCAACCAGTCGAAGTTGCCATAGATTTTTCTGCCTGTTTGAACATATTCTTCTTGTTAAGATAAGGTCCACCGTTCGAGAGATCGCGTACCCATGTAGCACCGTCTTGTACTCCCCAATCCAAATAAGGTATACCTGGACGTCCTACAGTATGATCAAGACGTGGATCAACTGGTTTAGCGTAAGTTTTAACGGTAGCACCAGTTGGATCATATGGCAAAATTGATGCTGTAGTGTATACTTCATCCAAAAGCGGAAGTCCCGTCGTTGCATCAGTGCGATAAGAGGCTACCAAACTATGTGAAGGTTGGTAGAAACCGCAACATGTACCAGTATGACCATAAGGAAAATTCAATGCATCACCCCAGCCACCATTTCCTGAGCCGTCTGAACCGTCATTAACTGCATATTGAATCTCAAAAATTGATTCGGCGTTATTTCTGTCAGCGATCATGAAATTCTGTTCAAAACTCGGCATCAGTGTAAAACCACCATTGGTATAAACATCTTCTAACAGAGGCTGAGCATCGGTATATTTCTTTTGAAACAAGTAAACATAGGCTAAATAAGTCTTTGCAGCCCATTTTGTTGCGCGACCTTTATCACTCCAGGATGCAGGAAGATTAGCAGCAGCAAATGTCAAATCGGCTTCAATTTCAGGGAAAACCACGTGATCATTAGGAACAACAGAAGGATTTTCAGTGTTTTCATCTATATAAGGAACCTTACCGTGAACCTTGGTCAACTCAAAATAGAAATGTGCCCGAAGGAATTTAGCTTGGGCTTCAGCCAGCTTTTTATCTGCATCTGCCATATCAGTTGCAAGAGGAATAGCTTTAAGAACATCATTTGCCCTGAGGATACCATCATATAATGGAAACCAATGGTTGATTACATACCCATTATTTGCGTCTGAATAGAATCCTTCAATAGGATTAATAGTAGATTGGTCACCATAGTTTGATCCTTTATAAGCGTCATCGGATGCAACGCCACCCCAGACCCAGTTGGAAACAGCACTGGCCCAAACGGCTCCATCACCGAAGTTCCTGTGAGTACCATCAACAACTGCATAAGCCCCGATCAATAAAACATTGACACCGTTCGCGGATGAAAATGTTGAGATATCCGCCTGCCCTTTTGGTTTTACGTCTAACCAATCGCTCTTACAGGCAAACACCATGCTTGCCAGAATTACAAGTGTGCTATAAATTATTTTTTTCATATTCGACATTTTTTCAATTAATTACAGATTTAAATTAATACCAACCATAAAGATCTGCGATGTTGGATATACACCTTCGTCAATACCCATTCCACGGTCAGCATTTGACTGAGTCATGCGAATTTCAGGATCAAGACCTGAATACTTGGTAATGGTGAAAAGATTGGTAGCCTGTACGTAAATTCTTAAATGGTCTATTTTTAATCTTGAAGTAAGCGCAGCAGGCAATGAGTAACCAATTTGAAGGTTTTTCATACGTAGATATGAACCGTCTTCAACAAAGAAAGTAGAGTTTTGTTGCATAACTGCATCGTCCAGGATAGCCATAGGCATCGTAATTTTGCTTCCATTTGCATACCTTTCAGCAGTCCACGATTCAGTAAGACGTGTGACATCCCTGTTTCCTGAGAAATTATTAAATTTAGTCCAACGATTTACATAGTTGATTAAATCATTGCCCTGAGAACCCTGGAAGAACATCGTCATATCGAAGTTTTTATAGGCAAAGTCAATGTTCAAACCATAGGTGAAATCAGGATGGGGGCTACCAATAATCGTACGGTCATCGGAAGTTATTTTACCGTCGCCGTTCACATCTTTATACATAAATACACCCGGTTTACTATAAGAATCATTTCCGTTTATATCAGGATTATATTTAGGATGAGCTGCAACTTCTGCTGGAGTGTTGAATATTCCTTCAACAACATATCCGTAGAAAGAAGAAATAGGTTGACCTGCCATACTGACGGTATAATCAATCTGCCTCAGCTGTGGACCATAAAGTTTCTCATTTGGATTGGTATTAAGTTTTACAACTTCGTTTTTGTAATGAGAAATATTGCCCCTTACATCAAATTTGAAATCATTACCAACTTTTCCATGATATGTAACCATCAAATCAAGACCCGTATTCTTCATCTCACCAATATTCACTGCTGGAAGTACCAAATATCCCCAGGTTGATGGCAATTGTTGATTATATAACATGTCGGTAGTTACCTTCTGGTATAAGTCAAGGTTGACTTCCAAACTTTTACCTAAAAATGTCGCATCAATACCTAAGTTAGTTGTTGCATTGGCTTCCCATTTACCGTCAGGATTACCTAATTTATATTTATGGAACCCAGCATCCGTTTTGGCTGCAGAACCTGACATTGAATAAAATGATTCATCAACACTGGCACGGTAGGTACTGTAGGAGTTGTAATAACCTCCAACATTATCGTTACCGGTTTTACCCCAGCCAGCACGTAACTTTAAATCATTAATCCACGTAACATTCTGCATAAAGGCCTCTTCAGATACCCTCCATCCTGCAGAAAATGCAGGGAATGTACCCCAACGGTTCGCTTTATTGAAACGGGAAGAAGCGTCACGACGGACAACACCTTCTAATAGATACTTACCTTTATAATCGTAATTCAATCTGCCAAAATATGAGAATGTTTTCGATTCATCAAAATAACCAGATGATGCCTGAGAAGCCTCGCCCGAATTTAAGATCATATAATCTGTATTCGTGAAGGCATAAGTAGACCTGCTACCTACAAGGTTGTCGTAATTATAACTCACCGCTTCGGAACCTACAAGAACATTAACATTATGGACATCAGCAAATTTCTTCTTGAAATTAAGCGTATTTGACCAGTTCCACTGCAAGGTTCCGTTATAGGTCTGAGAAAGAGCATCAGCAGCAATTGCTTCAGCGAATTCAGGGTTTCTTAAATTACGATCCTGAATTCTTGAACTGATATAGTCAGCGCCAAAAAGCGTTTTAAGACTGAAGTTTTTCATAAAGTCGACCTGGGCATAAGCAGTGCCGAGAATTCTTAAATCACGCTGGTAATCATCTTTATTACGGACAAGATTTGCAAGTGGGTTCGCACCATTACCCGTACCCTTTGCCTGTGTTCCGGCGAAGTTTCCCTTTATGTCATATACCGGGACAATTGGTTGCATACGATATAGCTGAGAAATAGGGTTACCCTCATCATTGTTGGTAAATCCTAAAACGCGATCTGAATAAGTTGCTCCAATGCTTTCGCCCACCTGAAGCCAATCACCAATTTTAGCATCGGCATTTGAACGAAGAGAGAAACGCTCATAATCAGTCATTTTCAAGACACCGTCCTGTTTCATGTAGCCTGCTGAAAAAGCATAATTTCCTTTTTCAGAACCGCCGCTCATTGCAAGATTGTATTCCTGGATTGGAGCCGGGTGAAAAATTTCATTACTCCAGTTAGTCCCTGTTTTATTGGCTTTGGTAATTCCATTATAAGGACTTGGGTAGGAATATTTGCTCTCATCAATAGTACCAGATACACCAGTAGGAAAGATGTAATCAGGAATTACAGGTGTAGCGCCTGAACCATATTGTTGGCTTGTCCAGCCTGCATCACCTTGTTTAAGTCCTGCGTTTGTGAATTCCAACCAGGTCATATCGCCATACTGTTGTGTATTCATCAGTTTAAGCTGGTTGGTATTACTCTGAATACCATAACGGGCATCAAAACTGATTTTAGTTTTACCCGCACTACCACGTTTTGTTGTAACGATGATAACACCGTTTGCGGCACGTACACCATAAATAGCCGAAGACGATGCATCTTTCAATACAGTCATCGTTTCAATATCATTTGAATTGAGGCTCGTCATTCCTCCTGCTGAAGGGACACCATCAATAATGTACAACGGATCATTGTTGTTGACCGAACCAATACCACGAACCCTTACGGTTGCATCACCACCCGGTGAATTATCAGTGGTAATCGTTACACCAGCAACACGTCCCTGCATCCTTGAAGCGGCATTGGCCGAAGGAGTTCCACGAAGTTCGCTATCGCCTACTGTAGCAACAGCTCCTGTCAGTGTCTTTTTCTGTTGTGTGCCATATCCAACAACAACAACTTCCTCAACTCCGACCACATCAGATTTCATCACTGTGTTGATTGTTGTTTTGCCGGCAATTTCAATGTCCTGGGGCACCATACCAACGAATGAAAAATTCAACACCTTGGCATCGGCAGGTACAGAAAGTGTGTATTTTCCATCAAAATCGGTAACCACACCAATCGAAGTACCTTTCACAATAACTGTTACTCCGGGAATGGGAGAACCAGTTTGGTCTGTAACCGCACCAGTAATCGCCTTCTTTTGTGCAAAGGCCATTCCGGTCATCAATACCATAAGAAGTACCAGAGAACTTAGCATCCTGGTCCAATTCCCATTAGGCAGAAAAATCAGATTTTTTTGTTTCATAAATACATAAACTTAATGATTAGTAATAAAAAATATAAGAACGCGAATTTGATTATCTTATTATCAATTTATTGGAGCGAAAAATAAATTCAAACGGATCCAATATATGTACAATTTCATACAAAAACTCTGGAAGCCTCAACACATTTTAACACTTTTAAACGTATTTTATAATACTATATTCAAGCAAGCAATACAATCAGATCGCGAAATTACCAGAGTACAAAAAGAAAATCGAGAAAGTGAAATCTAAAAATTTAGTTGTTTCGTTTAATGGCTGTAAAAATAGAAATAAATAAAATCAATTCAAAAAAAACTTATCGATTTTTTTACATTTTTTTAACATTGAAAGATAACAAACACAGGAGAAAAACCAAATTTCTAAAATATATTTTAAAAAAAAAGAAGAATAGTAGTACTATCATTAAACCTTTATTGTGAAAAAACATTAAATCACACGAAACAAATTTACACTTCCGCTTTTCTCTTTTACCCACTTCTCTTTAACCAATCACATACTTTAGGTTCCTCTCTGAATTAAGCTTTTTTTTCCGATCTTAATTATATTATTACCTTCGTCAGATAAATTCAAAACAAACTTAATGCGACTTTCACTGATGAAAAAGACCAATATCTATCTTCTACTGGTGACATTATTATTCACGCTATCATGTCAGAACAATGATTTAAAAGTAATTACAGTTCTGGGCGAAATACCTGCATCAGAAATGGGTATTACACTCACGCATGAGCATGTTCTGGTCGATTTTGCGATGATCGATTCAATAACTCCGAACCGATACAATAAAGATTCTGTAATCATGAAGGTTTTACCCTATTTTGAAGAGTTAAAGCCTTTCAAAGTTGCAACTTTTGTCGATTGCACGCCGGAATTTATGGGCAAAGATCCTCAATTGCTTGCAGAGCTATCGCGGAAAACAGGGATTAATATTCTTACAAATACAGGATGGTACGCAGCTGACAATCAGAGACACATACCTCATGAAATCAATGATATGAGCGCTGAAGATATTGCCAAAATCTGGATTGAAGAAGCTAAAAACGGCATTGGCAACACCGGTATTAAACCCGGTTTTATTAAAATTGGCATTAATGATTCTCAATTAACCGAAGCCGATAAAAAGCTGGTAGCTGCAGCTTGTCTTACCCATCTGGAAACAGGTCTTACCATAATGTCGCATACCGGGCGTGCCTCGGCGGCTTTGGCGCAGCTGCAAATTCTGAAACAGTATGGTGTCGATCCTTCCGCATTTATCTGGGCACATGCCAATGTAGAAACCACAAAGGAAAACACCCTGGCGATCTCTCAAATGGGTTGCTGGGTTGCTTTCGATGGGATTCACGATAATATGGTCGCCATTAGTTGGTATGAAAAATTATTGCAATTCATGAAATCAACGCGTCAACTCAACCATGTATTGCTCTCTCACGACGCTGGTTGGTACCAGCCCGGTAAACCCCAGGGAGGAGATTTCCGACCCTATACGACCCTTTTCAATACGCTGATTCCGTATATAATGCATGAAGGATTTACAAAAGAAGAGGTTGACCAGATTATTGTAAAAAACCCGGCAGAAGCTTTTGCAGTAAGGGTAAGGAAAATTGCGAAATAGGTGGAGAATGGCTTTGCCAACAAGCATTTCAATAAATAATTTTCAATGAATATTAAAATAAGTATAGTTGCCTTTAATTGTTTTATTTTCAGCCTGTTTGTTTTGGAAAGCTGTAATAATGATCTACAAGGTAATATCCGGATAATAAATCATCAACCAAAAATTGAACCCGATTATTCTGACGTTACCATTCCTCCCAATATCGCACCCATGAATTTTATCATCAAAGAACCAGGTAATGAATACCAGGTAATCCTTAAATCGGCGTTGAGCAATACGCAGATTTCCCTGAGAAGCAAGGATGGTGTAATTCAGTTCCCTGAGAAATCGTGGAAAAAGCTGATTGGAGCGTCCAAAGGAGATAAAATCACCATTCAGATTTTATCTTACTGCAAGGATAGTTTAAATAAATATGAGCCAATTTCACTTACAGTGGCAAATGACCCGATTGATCCTTATATGGCACACCGTTTAATTTCCCCGGGATATTACAGTTGGTCGGATATCAAAATTGAACAACGCTCCCTGGAGAGTTTTGACAAGGAATCGGTGATTGAAAATCAAATTATTGACAAGAACTGTGTCAACTGCCACTCATTCAATCAGAATAATCCCGACAAGTTTTTAGTTCATATTCGTGGTTCAAAAGGAGGTACCTATTTTGTTGATAACGGCAAAATAACAAAAACAAACTTAAAGATCGATAAAATGACCGGCGGAGCTACTTACCCTTACTGGCATCCGGGAGGAAGGTTTGTTGCATTCTCATCCAACCAGGTAAGACAAAGTTTTTATGCTAACTATTCAAAAAGCATTGAAGTTTATGACCAGTCTTCTTCCCTGATACTATACGACATTCAGAAAAATGAGATAATTGGTGTACCAAAGAATGATACCATTGAAAGTTTACAAACTTTCCCTGCCTGGTCGCCTGATGGAAAAACCCTCTATTACTGCGAGGCATATCTTAAAGATTCCGTCTCACACTGGGAAATCAACGACATTAAAAAGATCCATTACAATCTGGTAAAGAAATCATTTAAAGAAACTGACGTTACTTTTGGAGAAACAGAAATAGTTGTAAATGCAAATGAAATACAGAAAAGCGTGTCTTTTCCAAGAATATCGCCGGATGGTAAGTTTTTGATATTCACAATGGCCGATTACGGTACTTTTCCTATCTGGCACAAGGAAGCAGATTTGTATATGCTTGACCTCGAAAACGGCAGAGTAAAAAAAATGGAACTGAACAGTAATGAAACTGATAGTTATCATTCATGGTCATCAAATAGCAAGTGGTTGGTTTTTAGCTCCAAAAGAATGGATGGGAGAAGTACAAGACCATTTATTGCCTACATCAATTCATGGGATCAGATCGGGAAACCGTTTGTTTTACCTCAGAAAGATCCTGCTTACTATGACAATCTGGTTCTGTCATATAATATTCCGGAATTTATCAAAGGAAAGATTAAGATGAAACCCCGTGATTTTGAGGCAGCAACTAAATACACAACTATTCAGGCAAAATCGGGGAAATATGAAAATGCGGTACCAGGAAAAGCCAAACTTCCCAGGAATAATCAACCTGAAATTCCAAATTCAATACATGAATGATTTGATTAAAATAAACAGATATGGCCAATAGAACAAAAATCACTGGAATCATTAATAACTATTCATTACTGTTTCTATTTTTTATATCTGTATTTGGATATTTTTTCTGGTTTGGAAATTATATTTTATTCTTCCAGGAGAATCAATCCTTATTCCTTTATTCAGGCCAATATATTCATGATTTTTTTATTAAACCAGGCGGTATTATTGTACTTTCAGGCAAATTTCTAACCCAGTTTTATAATAATGAATTTGCAGGTTCTGTAATACTGGCTACTGTCTTCACAACCCTGTTTTATTTATTTACAAGACTGTTTAGAAACCGGAATTTTAGCCCATCCCTGAGTTTATTATTATCGTTGATCCCTTCATGTTTTCTGGTTTTAATGCAAACCCATTATTATCATTTCATGGAGGTGAATCTTGGTTACCTGTCTGTTTTGCTTTTTTTTATATTTTCCATTTATCTCAGTAAAAAAAATGCAGGCTTCGTTGTTCTTATTTTATTCCCGCTTTATTATTATCTGGCAGGGGCCTTTACCTGGATTTTCGCCGGTACATATATTGTTTACTCTGTATTCTTTGAAAACAAAAAGTACAAATACCTATATTCCTTCC
>Ga0209430_1002857_pt1 | contig 10583 bp, 14 predicted proteins | sample BarGraIncub1133A_FD_184504 | JGI IMG/M metagenome (GOLD analysis project Ga0209430, IMG submission 184504) | Arctic peat soil microbial communities from Barrow, Alaska - Barrow Graham LP Incubations 11-33A (SPAdes) (version 2) | ecosystem: Environmental > Terrestrial > Soil > Wetlands > Peat... | reverse complement strand
TCTTTGGTTAATTTAAATCCTGCTTATGTGTAAAGAGGTTCATATGGGGAGCCGGATGCCTAAATTGGGCACGTCCGGTTCTGAAAGGGGCGGTATCTGTGAAGATTACCGTCTACTTACCTAAAAATGAGCCAATTCATGGATAATGTTTCCATAAGATGGCTTTTTAAGCTTTTGATTTTATAAGCACTAATATATTGCACCAAGTATGGGGGTTATGTAGTTAGTGTATCTTGTCATAGCCTAACTTCCAAGGATATTACCATATGTAACAAATACCTTTTTATGTTAAGTTATACAAATACAGTTTAATTGTATTTGGTATTTGGTTAGTTGAGAAAAATAAAACAATTAAAAACGTACATAAAAACAATTAAAGTTCAATTTATAATATTAGGTTGCGGACAAAGTAAATTTATACTCTGTTGGTATTTAGTCATAATAAAAAGCAAATATTTTGCGTTCGCTTGCGATTTTTTATGCTTTTATTGCGATTGTTCAATCATCTAAATATAATAGGATGATTGCGATTGCTTTGTCCGCCTATTTTTTAAGCATAAGTGAGAACTTATGCTTTGTTGGGGATAGTGTGCTTGAAGTGGCAAAACACACTATTAATTTACCATGATAAGCCATGACACTTCAATTATGCTTATTTAATAGGTACATTTTACTATAAATTACGATTATTTTCAAACTGTTAAGTTTACCTGATGAATCAATAAATAATCTGAATTTAATGTGGAAAAAGATTAATGCTTGATTTATTAACTAACTAAGATGTTTAATGATGCAATAGCCTGCCTGCCTGAAAAATAATATAGCTGTAAACCAGGAGCTATTATTTCGACAGGATTAATAATTATTCACAGATTGTTATTAGTCTTGGTATGTAATCATAACATTGATATGATAAAATAAATACATTAAAGGTGCCCCCTTTAATATTATAATAGATAGGATGATCCTGGTTATATACCAGGCTCAGTCTATTTTAAATCCTATCTGGGTGTTTTTACCTTACCCGCCAAAAGGGTATATTAGCATTTAGTATTTAAATAATATCGTTATCTCTTGTATTTCAAATAGCAGAGATATGAGCCTCAAACATATATCTGCTATTTGAAAATTATTAAATTAGGAGGTAAAAGATTTTTATGAAAATAAATTCAAATCATTTATATTAAAGCCACGAAAAGAATCAATTGTAAAAAGTCTCTAGTATCATTTTTATATCGATTCTTTTCATATGGTTGTCCTGTAATATATGTAGATTGATACAAATGTGCTACAACTTTATAAATACATAATCCCTATATGTATATTTGCATTATTAAATCAAAAGATAGATGCTATTTTTTGATTTAAAAGGTTTTATAATAGCATTTTTTTTAGTTCCTCTTCAATCTTAAAAACTGATTATATTTTGATACACATTCAGTCATCGCGATCGATCTGCTAGGTCACTTGGACCCTCAATAGTTTCTTTAGATTATAGATATTAGCCCCAGTAATAGGTGCATGCCTAGGAGCTAATTTATACTTATTAGAAGATAAATAAAACCTAATACTCGTTGCCAGCGTTTGGTTTAAATACTACTACCACGACATTTCGGCATCTAAATTAATTTCATTATTTTCTATTCTTTTCTTTAAATTCTTAACCTTTTTCTCAATTATCTTAGCAGTTTTTATAAATTCATCGTCAGATTTCCCAGTAGGATCGTCTAATCCCCAATCTTCCTCATGCCTGTGTGCTACAATTGGGCAAACCACATTACATCCCATTTTTATTACAATATCAGTCTCTGGTATATCATCAATTAATTTTGATGTATGAGTCTCATTCATGTCTACCTTATACAAATCCTTTATTATTCTAACTGCATCTTGGTTGATTTGCGGTTTAATTTCAGTTCCTGCAGAATAAGATTCAAACACAGATGACCCAAACATCTTTCCAAGAGCTTCCGCCATTTGTGATCTACAAGAATTGTGAACACATATAAATGCTACCTTTGGTTTCATAACATCATTCTCCTTTATATCTTATGTATTAATTTTAAATTCCCCCCCAAAACTATTTTAGATAGCCTGAGGGAAGATAAATTCAGTTGATTAATCTGCTAAAATTAAGCCTCTTTTTTTGAAAAATATTTTCTTTTCCAATATAAAGCTACATTAACGAGTCCTATCATTACCGGTACCTCAACTAATGGCCCAATAACTGCTGCAAAAGCTTCCTTGGATTGTATTCCAAATACTGCTACTGCAACTGCTATAGCAAGTTCAAAATTATTACTTGCAGCAGTAAATGCTAGTGTTACTGTTCTTTTGTAATCAATTCCTGATTTATAACTAATAAAGAATGATACTGAAAACATAATAACAAAGTAAATTAATAGTGGAATAGCTACTTTAATAACATCTAAAGGAAGTTCAACAATATATTGTCCTTTATAAATAAACATAACTATTATTGTAAATAATAATGCAATTAAAGCGAGTGGACTAATCTTAGGTATAAACTTTTTTGTATACCACTCAGTTCCCATTTTAGGTTCTAAAATGAATCTTGTGAAGAATCCTAAAGCAAATGGAATTCCTAAATAAATTGCAACTGATGAAGCTACTGCTCCCATTGAAATATTAACTTTATATCCTGTAAGTCCAAATAATGGTGGTAATACTGTTACAAAAACATATGCAAATACTGAATAGAATATTATTTGAAATATTGAATTAAAAGCTACTAATGCAGCAGCGTATTCACTATCTCCACCTGCTAAATGGTTCCACACTATGACCATAGCAATACACCTTGCAACACCTATTAATATAAGTCCTGTCATTAAACCCGGATCTGACCTTAAGAAAACTATTGCAAGTATAAACATTAATATTGGTCCAATAATCCAGTTTTGTACTAAAGATAAAGTTAAAATTTTTGTACTTTTAAATACCTTTCCAAGTTGTTTGTAATTAACCTTTGCAAGTGGTGGACATAGCATTACTATTAGTCCAATTGCAATAGGTATTGATGTATTACCCACTGATAATTTTGATAAAACAACTGCTGTTTGTGGTACTGCCCATCCTAATAAAATACCCACTGCCATAGCAAGGAATATCCAGAATGTTAAAAATCTATCAAGTAATGATAGTCTTGGTCTCTCATTCATTTATAACTCCCCTTATATGTCTTATTTTAATCAGCATTCCTTCGTGCTTTAGCCGTAGTCCCTGCTGCCACTGCACCAATAACAAGTATCCTCATTATATTCCTCCTCAAGTTTGTGTTAACTTCATATATTATATAAACTAATTTGTTTATTGAAAACATTAACTGTTTTGCTATTAAATATTTTTATTATATATAATGGATTATTTTATCTTAATATAAATTTTAAGGAATCTTAATTAACTACAACTTGTCTTTTGAATATTACTGAATCAGTCACGTCTTTAGGCACCCAACCATTATTTACGTATGGTGGGTAAGCAAAATCTACAAGTTCCCAACCATCTTCACCATACTTATCAAGCTCCTCTTGTAATTTCACAGTATCTTTAAATTCTGGTATATCTTCAAGTTTAACAATCTTATATTCCCACTTCATATTAAACCATCCCCTTTTAATTAAATAGAAATCTAGTCAACATTATTAATTAAGAACCACTTATTCAGTTTTTTATTAAACGACTCATTGAAGTATCAATGTAATAGTAAATAATTTTTAGATTAATAGCTCATTTAACTTATCACCCTTGATTTCATCTGGACTCCAAGGAATAACAGCAAACTTACCATTTGCATGTGCATCAACCTTGTTAATCCATTCAATTTCATTACTTGCTTTTGCTGATAGTAGCTTATTTGTTGTATCTGTCTTATATAGTGATGAGTTAATAACCCACCATTTTGTTGCAATCGTCGCGCGTTTTAAATCTTCTTCTAAACGCAATGATTCATATACTGGTGTAGCTTCAGCAAGAGTTACTATTATTACTTCAGTTTCATCGGCATTTCGAAGCCGTGGCAATAGTTGCTTCACAGATTCTGGAATATCACCTTTCGAGCGCTTAATTTCTTGGTTATAACTTTGGGTAGAATCAAGTAACAAAAGGGTATGACCTGTTGGAGCGGTGTCAATTACAACGATCTGATCCTCAGCTTTATCGACTATATCCGCAAAAGCTCTAAACACCGAAATTTCCTGTGTACATGGGGAACGCAGATCCTCTTCAACGTAGGCAATGTCTTCATCAGCCATAGTTTCTCTTGCCTTAGAAAGTACTTCATCCTGATATTTCTTAAGCTCTGCGTGCTCATCAATGTGACTCATAGTGATGTTGCTGCTTTCATTAATAATAAATTTAAGATGAGCTGCAGGGTCAGTTGTGGTAAGGTGAATTTTTTTGCCCTTTGCTGATAAACCCAAAGCAATAGCTGCTGCAATTGTAGTTTTACCTACGCCACCCTTACCCATAGTAAATATTACTTTTTTATTGCTTTTATATAAGTCCTCAATAACATCTTTTAGCTGAGGAATAGTTTCAGCGTTTATCTTTTCATTGCTGACACTATATTTATCAGTGGTAAGTAATGCACGCACATTCTCCATTCCCGTTATATTGTAAGCTCTTAACGGTACCATATAGGTCATGATATTCTTTAACCCTTTTGGCATTTCTGTAAGTGATTTTTGCTGTTTTTTATATAAACTCTCAGATACACTGTCATCATAAGAACCCATTACTCCATTTATTATCATTGTTTGATTATTCACACCGACTTCGGAAAGTTCTTTTGATGCTCTTTCTGCTTCTTTAAGTGGTGTAACTTCAGGACGTGAAATAAGAACAAGTGTTGTTAATTCTCCATCTGCTAAGGTTTCTACTGCCTTTTTATAAATTTCTCTTTTACTCTCAAGGCCAGAAAGCTGACCTAAACAAGATGCCCCATGTGTGCTTTCACTAATAAAACTACTCCACGCTGATGGCAATTGAAGCATTCTAAGCGTATGGCCAGTCGGCGCAGTATCAAATATAATATGGTCGTATTCCTTCTGAACTTTTTCATCTGTTATAAATTCCGAAAATTCATTGAATGCAGCAATTTCAACAGTACATGAGCCTGAAAGTTGTTCTTCCATATTTTTAAGCACTGCATCAGGTAATTTACCGCGGTAAGGTGCAATCACACTCTCTCTATGCTCTGCTGCAGCTTGAATTGGGTCAAGATTAGCAACAACAAGATTTGGCACTTCCTTAATTGGAATACCCTTATTCGTAAGTTCGGTATTAAAAACATCTTGCAAATTTGACGCAGGATCAGTACTAATAAGAAGCACCTTTTTCCCACTATCTGCAAGAGTAACTGCCGTAGCACAAGCGGTTGATGTTTTTCCTACGCCGCCCTTACCTGTATAAAACAAATATTTTGTAAGTTTAATATTTTGCGGATTAAAAATTTCCATGTTTTTAATTACCTCCAGTTTCATTATTAAATTATTTTTGTAGTTACTTTTGTGTTGAATGCCCTTCAATTACAATCTTAACAGCATCCACCCTTACAACCACATCCTTTAAATGGCTTTTTAATATCTGATTTTAAAGAACTTACTGGCATATCTAATAATTTAGAGAACTCTTCATCCGTTGGATATGTCTTTGTTTTTACGACAACGTCATCTACCATTGTAACTGGAAGAACTTCTACCCCTTCATTGTTTAACATTTCATTTATTGTTTTGTTATCAACGAACATTTGTGGATTACTTGATACGTTATATCTTTCAACTAAAATACCATTATTTTTCAAGTTGTTAATTACTGTAGAAACTCTTAATAGCTGTCTGTCAACTCCTGGCCCACAAACTCCTGTTGAGCAACACATAGCTGGTTCAAAGATTATCATTTTTTTCATATAAAACACTCCTTAATATTTGTCTATTATTTACATTCAGTTTCAATTTTATCTTTACATATGCAGTCCTCTTTATCTGTAACAAGATTCATAAGAAATAATATAAGTTTATTACAATTGTTATTATTCAGGGAATAATGACTCCACAGTCCCTCTTTTCTACATTTCACAATACCAGTATCCAATAGCACCTTCATATGATGTGAAAGTGTTGGTTGTGTGAACTCAAAATGTTCTAATATATCACAAGCACACTTTTCTCCGCAAGACAAAATATCAACTATTTTAAGTCTACTTGGATCTGAAAGTGATTTAATAATTTTTGCACTATCATCATAATTCTCTTTCATTTCATCACCTCTTATATAGACGCTTATCTATGTTTAATATATACCATTTTCTATATTGTGTCAATAGTTTCAGCTTGAATCATTATAGAATGAATTTATACATTTATTATTCTCTATATATAACATTATATTCATTAACTCATTAAGTGTTCCCATAGTTATTCACCTATAACATAGATACTTAAAGGGATTTAATAATATGTTACCAAATCACCTTATAGATGTAATGAAATGTTAAATTTATTTAACATTTCATTACATAAATTAACAATAAATAAATGGATGATTACTAAAATACAAGCTAGTATATATGTATATGAAATTATCATATACTGTTTTCTAATCCAAAAATTATAACGAATTTAGGAGTGATGTTATATGAAAAAGGTATTGTTTCTATGCATAAGAAATTCATCAAGGAGTCAAATGCAGATGCCATTTTAAATTCGAAAACTAGTGATAGGTTTGAAGCACACAGTGCAGGTTCTAGACCAGCTAACCAAGTTAATCCTTTAGCTGTTAAAGTAATGCAGGAAGTTAATGTGGATTTAAGTAAAAAAAAGCCTGAATCAGCTGAGAAGTATCTAGATGTAAAGTTTGATTTTGTCATAACACTTTGCGATAAAATGAAGGAAGAATGTCCAAATTTCCCTGGACATCCAATTGTAGCTCATTGGGGCATGCCTAATCCTGATGAAAAAGAAGGTAGTGAGGAAATAAAAATAAAGGAGTTCAGAAAAATAAGAAATGAAATTCTTAAGAGAATAAACTTATTTATTAATTTACGAATGGATAAGTTGGATAGACTCACTATGGAGAGTAAAACAAAAGAAATAGGAATTAATCAGGAATAAAATACAATTATTATATGGTACTAAAAATTTTTAAATAAAATAGAGTATTAGTTCCAGAGGTTAATGCTAGATTAAATGCTTCTAAGATAGAAGAAACTAGGGAAGTAGAAGTAATTGTTACAGGAGGTTACAATGGAAATTTACAAGTACATTGTGTAACTTTCAAATATTAAAAAGATTAGAGTAGATATCTTTAGCGGGTATTCCATTTAGGGATGCGCCTATTATTGGGGATTATATTTATATTCAAATATATTCATAATGTGCAGAAATTATTGAGGGCCATTGCTTTTCAAAATAAACAAATTTTGTTTATCCAGTGCTCACGTACGTAAATCATATATTTCCAAGTTCTAAAGTTAACATATGTAATTATAGATTAAAACAGAATTTTTATAAATATTATTTAACTACTTTTCCCGCTGCACTATCTTTTTTAACTCTTGGAGTTGGTTTCTTCTTTTTCTCCAGTTCTTCTAATAGTGATTTATATTTACTTTGATATTCTTGTATCTCTGCATTATGTTTCAATTGATTTTGGCTTAACTGCTCCTGTTGTTCCTTTTGTAGTTTTAATAATGCCTTATCCAACGTTATACTTGCATTGTCTTTTAACTGTTCAATATCTTCGATATTGTTTATCCTTTAACTGCTCTTGGCTCTTAATCAATCCATTAATGGCCTTCTCATGATCTTCTTTTAAATTCTTAATGTCTTTGCCCAGATGGGGGTGTTGATTTGAAAGTTGTAGCAAAGCCAATTGAAGTCATTTCCGTAACAGACACTAAAGGAAATATTACACTTTTGAGATTAAGAATTGTAAGGGATGATGAATCTTTACAAGTAATTAAAGTTGATAAAGTTATCCCAAGAGCAAAAGAGAACCTTGCGGGAAAACGAATGACTGTATTTACATGTCAGAGTGTAGTTGGAAATATTGAAAAAAGATATGAGATAAAATATGAAATAGATACTTGTAGGTGGATATTGTACAAAATATAAAGAGCAATAGACATAAATTCTACTGCTCTTTATATAACTGGTTTAAGGTACAAATAACAACTATATTATAACCAGTAAATAATAATAAAATACTAGCTAAAAATTCTCCTTTACAATATGCCACTTCTATCAGGATCCTTTATAGAGTCAATTTGTTTCCAAGAAATATCACTATAAATTTTTTTTACAGCAATTTTTCTTAATAGCCATATTTGCTTTGATTTTCGACAATGCTCGCCTTCAACGATTTTACCATCTTCAATAGCTTTTTCTATAGCTTTTCTTATTGTAGACGTATCCTTACCGAGCAATTCAGCAACCTCGGAGACAGTAACTATATCATCTAAGGATCGTGGATTTATGTCTTCCATTGTAGCTATTATAGACTCTTTTACTTCGTCAAAATCAGTATCGGCATAATGGAATGCACCGACTATGTACTCCCCATTTTTACAAAACTGCATTACTCTATTAACACCCAAATTACCTATAGTGGCAAAACTCAATTCAATATTTTCAACTTTAAGCCATTCACAAAATTCATTGTAATTCATTATGCCACCTCATTTAATGAAACTTGGAATACTTCAATTTCTTTTAAATTTTCAGTTTCAAGCATATCTGCTAATCCTTCAAATAATTCGTCTGCATCCTGTGTACCAAATGTCTCTGTAACTACTTTGACTGTAAAGTTCATGCCTTTTTTACTTACTGTAATTATAGTCCACATATCACAATCTTCTTCAATAAAGAAACTTATTATTTCTTTTTCGCTCAAATTGCTATTTATCAAAGACCTTAAACTCGATAAGTTTTTGCATATTTCCATAGTTTTTATTTTTAAATTCATTTTTAATACACTCCTTTTTTGTTCGCGACCTCGTGAATGTCAAGGATATATTTAAATTATTTTTTACCGCACTATTCAATTTTCAAAGAACAATTTTTAATTATTTATTTATCAACTCTCTATACTTTTCTTTAAGCCATTCAATTTTACCACTATAATTTTTTTGCTTTAAAGCTTCATTTAATTTTTGTTCAAATTTTTCTTTATCCTCTTGCGTTGTATGTGTGATTCTAAATTCTGTATATAATTGTTTAGCCATTTTTGCCTCCCTTATTTTTTTAACCTCTTAGGATAAGATTTTTCCATCCACATTTTGTTTCTATATTTTCTAGCACATTCAGTTGAACAAAATAACCTACATGTATGATTAGCATCAAATTTATTGCCACACCATTTACAAGTAACAGGGCCTATTCTTCTTCTAATATTTCTTATTGGATTAATTTTATCTCTATTTAAGTGGTAAAAAACTAAATTAGTAATACGTTGATGTTCAAGTTGATGTATTCTTTTGCAATCATGCTTTTATTTCATATTCCTTACCACATCTTTCACATTTATCGTACCAATCTTACGAGTGAGACCTTTTCTTTTCCTTGCCCTATGATCTCACCAGTAAATTTTTCCACATTCTATCTAGTAACATAATAACCTCCAAAGAAGAGAAAGCCTAAACTATATATATATTAATTGGATTTTCCCAGTCACAAGCGTTTGCTCCATCTTCACAATAATTTGAGCTGATGCCTTCACTTTCCATTGTTTCAATCTCTTCTTCTAGTTCGGACATTCTATTAATTTCACCATCATCAAAAGATTTTTGAGAGGTTAAATTTTTCAATTCTTCAACAAGTGAATATAATTCGGATGATTTATCAAACTCTCCGCTAGTTTTCCAAGTTACTTTGTATTCATTATTGTCTGCATCAACCACATTTGCGTAATATCTAACCTCTCCATCTGTTCCATAATTATCTACATAAGCTTCTTGAGTTAACCCTAATTCCATTCCGTTAAATTCTACTGTTCCAAAATTGTTTGCCATAATATTTAATCGCCCTATTCATTAACTCCCTATAATAATATTATACCGTATAATGTACGGTATGTCAACAGTTGTTATAAAATTAAATAAGGACTTTTATAATTATTTTAGTACTGCATTATTCAATTTTCAAAGACCAATTCTCTATTTTAGTTAGTTAATCTAATTGCTTAAATTAAAGTTCGTTATTTATGTATAGAACTAAACCTCTAACAGCGATGGCATATGAGTGCTAATTATGTTAATTTAATTTTTACTTAAATAAAATAGAAAGAAGTATCCATTACTAAGATACTTCTTTCTTGTAATGGGCACTTCCTATAAACTTTTATTGTTCAAATAAAAAATAAGGGAATGTTATTATTTATGTAAGAATTAAGACAAAGAATGAAAATGGATATGGAATTAAAGGGCTATAGCCCAAAGACCATAAAAAATCATATACGTCACGTTAGTGATTTTTCTAAATTTTACAACAAATCACCAGAGCTTTTAAGAGAAAAAGAAATACGTGAGTATTTACATTATTGTATCATGGAAAATAAGTTAAGTG
>Ga0209430_1002856_pt1 | contig 10584 bp, 8 predicted proteins | sample BarGraIncub1133A_FD_184504 | JGI IMG/M metagenome (GOLD analysis project Ga0209430, IMG submission 184504) | Arctic peat soil microbial communities from Barrow, Alaska - Barrow Graham LP Incubations 11-33A (SPAdes) (version 2) | ecosystem: Environmental > Terrestrial > Soil > Wetlands > Peat... | reverse complement strand
ATTTTCAGATGTTAGCTGATAACAATATCATCAAAACAGAAGATATCGACACATATTTTTTAATGGCTAAGTTCAGAAATAGAATTGTGCACATGTACTTTAATATTAATGACGAGATGGTATATGATATAACCCAGAATAACTTGGAAGATTTCGAAAGATTTATAAGCAATATATTGGTTGTTATTCGCTAGTATAAGGTGTTACCCACGTGTTAAGTTTCAAGTAAAAAGATAAGGACAATTAATAATTTTTATAAATTATTAATTGTCCTTATTCTTTTATTAGATAGTTTTCTTAATATTGTATCAAAAACTTGTTAACAGTTCCCTTGAAGATTTGTTACTTATTTTCATTTGACATTTTTAATAAATCCTTTAATTTTAAACGCTTACCGTAATGAAGTATAGCAGAGGAGTATATTTTTATTGATACCCAAGCTATAAATATAATTGTTATTACCAAAGCGAATACAGAGGCCGTAATTTGCCAAGCTGGAACTTCTGTAGCTAAAATTCTAGAAGGCATGGAGAAGGGCGCGGAAAATGGAATAATAGATGATACGATTGCTACAGTTCCATTTGGGACTGGAAGTGAATAAAATCCCATGTAAAATCCAGCGATAGATATAAAGGATATAGGCATAAGAGCTGAATTAACATCTTCGGCCTTACTAACAGTGGCACCAGCAACTGCATTCATCATAGCGAACATGGAGTAACCCAATATAAAGTATAAAACTATCATTACACCACTAAAAGGCGTAAAACTAGACAAATTGAGCACTTGGCCCCCTATTTCAAAATTTTCAGGGAAAGTTAATTTATAGGTTAGTATACCTGTACATACAACCATGAATAGTTGAACTAAACCAAGCAGACCCATAGCAGCACTTTTCCCAAGAATTATTATTGATGGCTTTGTTGAGGTTACAAGGAGCTCCATAACTCTTGAAGTTTTTTCAGAAGCTACAGACATAGCTACTCCATAGCCATAATAATAAATTGCAAAGAAAAGTAACATGCTTATAACCATACTTGCAAAATAGCTACTCATTTTTCCTTTTCCTAGTTCGTTAACTTTATATGAAATATCACTTTGCAGCATTTGTGATACATTATCAGATACATTAGCCTTTTTTAATAAGTCGGTTACAAAGATTTTTTTTATAAATTGACTTAGCTGGGAAGGATCTAATCCACTGCCGGATTGTTTAACTATATAATCAAAAGTGGGCACCCCATTTTTCTCATCAAAAATTAGAAGAGCGTTATTTTCTTCTTTCTTTACTTTATCTTTAAGGGAATTAATGTTACCAGCAGTTTCAGACTTGAATTTGTACTCCGGAAAAACTGTGCCTAGCTTATTTAGATTTCCGTTTACAATACCTTTGGAATCAATTACAAAGATAATTCCTTTATTTTCGGCACGTTTTGACCCTTGCTCTGTTTTGTTTTTGTCATTTTTATCAAAGCTTTTTATTATAGCTGGCATGCTTACTATTACAATGGTCAAAATAAGTGTGATTATAGTTGAAATAATAAATGCTTTTTTTCTGGAATTTTCTTTAAATGTATATCCTAAAACTGTAAAAAATCCTTTCATTGTTATTCACCAACCTTTTCAATAAATATTTCATGAAGAGAGGGTTCACGAATTTCAAATTTATCAAGTCTTATTTTTGATGCTATAATTTTTTCAAGAAGGCTGTAGGCTTGATCATCAGATTTGATTTTAAGTTCGTAACCAGTAGCATTTTTCGATATAAGAGTTATAACCTGTTCTTTTATAAGAACATCAATATCATCTTGAGTGTTCACCGTAAGGTTTGTTCTTCCATAACCAGCCTTTATTTGTTTTAAATTGCCATTGAGAACCGTTTTACCCTTTTTTAATATTATAAGATCTTCACAATACTCTTCAATGGACTCCATGTGATGACTTGACATTATAATAAATTTCCCCTTTTCAACTAATTCATAAATTACACTTTTGAACAAATCGGCATTTACTGGATCAAGTCCACTTAGAGGCTCATCTAAAACAATTAATTCAGGATCGTGCAGAAGTGCTGTTATCAATTGTATTTTTTGTTGGTTACCTTTAGACAATTGTTCTGCTGTGGAATTTGAATACTCGGACACCTTAAGCCTGTCAAACCAATAGGTTATACTTTTTTTTACGGACGGTCCATTCATACCTCGAAGTTTTCCAAAGTATGAAAGTTGATCTATTATTTTAGCCTTAGGATATAACCCTCGCTCCTCTGGCAGATATCCAAATTTTACGCTTTCCCTTGTAACAGGATTTCCATTCCATGAAATAGCTCCAGCATCTTTTTCAAGAATTCCTAGGATCATTCTTATTGTAGTGGTTTTTCCCGCACCATTTGTGCCGAGCAAACCGAATACACCTGGTTTTTCAATTTCAAAAGAAATGTTGTCTAATGCAATTTTATCACCAAATTTTTTAATTACGGATGATACATTTAATGCCACAGTACTACCCCCTTATTTTTTATTACATTCATAGAATAACATAATAAACTAAATCATTCAAAATTATACATTGAACAAATTAACTGATATAGTTCAATGTTATAAATTGCAATAAATAATATATATGTATGATGTATGTTTTGAAAATAAAAACAACCACTGAAATAATTTCCATGGTTGTCCTTGTGGTGTGTTTTTTATCACATAATAAACATACATAATAAATTAATTTAGAATTTGAATTTTCAAGTACTTTACACCCCAATTGCAAGCTTCACCTTGGGTATTAAAATATAAATCTATATATTTGCCTTGTATATCAGAACCTGTATCAGTGGCTTGTGCATATCCATAACCTTCAATATACAACTTTGTTCCGAGAGGTATGAGATGAGGATCTACAGCTATTGTACTGTAGCCATTTGGATTTCGCACAGCCTTTCTTCCAGAGGCGGTATAGGTATTATTTACTCCGTTAAATGCCCAATATGCTGTTGATTTTACATAAAGAGTCTTTCCATAAGAGGTTGGGGAAGCATTGACTTTTGTAGATGCTTTTGGAATTGTATTGACTTTAGCTACATTTGTAGAAGTTTTTGAGGATGCTCCTCTAGAATAGGTTATAGCAGGAAGGGTACCTTGAACTATGATTTTATTCTTAGGCTCTTTCACTAATGTTTCTTTAATTACATTTCTAGTTACTTCTTTTCCGTTTTCATATGTCACATTTAACGTAAGCTTTTTTTCGCCTTTTACTCCGATTTGTGAGACATTGTTTTTAGATTTTAATATACTATTATCCTCTTTAAAAACCGTTTTAAAATCAATGGGACTTGATTGTTGGATTGTTTTTGTATTAACCCTTGTAATGGTAATAGCCATGCCTTTAGATAATTTGGTTTCAATTGACGGTGAAATCTTATCATTAAGACCCATTGAAATATTTTGGGAGGTTAACAGTAAGGAAACATTTTTTTCAGCAGATTTTATATTAAGTTCTTTGTTACCTATAAGAACTTTAATATTTACAGCGCGCTTTATATTAATTACGCCATTGTTAACAATGTTAGAATTTAAATCTTTGTCAATTTTATCTTTTATGTCAACATTTATATTTGATTTTTTCAAAGCGCTACCGAAGGTTTTCTCGTAAGTTACTAATTTAGTTGGATTACCATCTACGACAACAGTAATATTTTTTCTAATTAGAAACATAAAAACAGATAAAGTTGAAATTATTGTCACCAGCATAAATCCAATCGCAATTCTTGTTCGTTTGTTTTTTATAAGTTTAACCATAATAATCATCTCCTATTTTTAATTTGAGTATAAAAGCTATATCAAAAACAATAGCTAACTAGTGTGTTAGCTTATTTTTTGAAAATGCCTAAATACTTATGTCGGATGCCCAAAATACAGTATTCTTAAATATATAATATTTAAGAATACTCTCAAAAGACGCATGAGAATAAGGGGATTTTTATATGTCTATACCAATATATGGATTGACAATTTATTTCACTAGTATTATAGCACGTCCACACGCATTAGGCAAATGTTATTTTAATAGTGCGATGTCGCGTAAAAGCATAACCGTATATGTATATGGTTAAAGATATTAAAATATTCACATATTATTCATTGAGTCATTTTATGTTTCTTTTAGTTCAACTTTTATTTTAATATTCAATGGGAGTGTTATAATCATAATGATATTTAATAGTTGGGTCAATATGATTTATGTTATATTAGGATTACCATTTACATAAGGGGTGATTTTTTGAAGTTAAAAGAGTTACAAAATATAGTATTCAAATCATCCTCTGCTCAAATGAGAAGTGAGGGGGAAAAGTCTTTTAATAGTGGATTAGTTATTAAGATTAAAACAAAAAAAATAGGAAATTTATATCACATTTACGGATGTGTCAGAAACAAAGCAAAATCAAATGAATTAAACACATACATAAAAATAGATTTACTAAAGAAAAGATTAGTTGGCATAAAATGTACTTGTAACGACTTCAAAAGACTTTCTGCTGAAGGGTACTCATTTATGTGTAGTCATTTAACTGCTACGGCATATAGCTTTTTTAGCTTAGCTACAAAAAATAATAATAAAAAAAATGATGAGAAAAATGAAGAATTAGAGAAGATCCACAAGAATAATTTAAAGGGGAAACGCAGTAATGATGTAATGAAGTTAGTCCGTAAGGTATCAAAAGAGCCAACTTATTATGAATCACAACAAGCAATAGGTATGGAAAAAACAAAAGTACAGGCTAAGGACTTAAGGCATTTTTTAGAAAGTGTTATTGATAAGAAAATTAAATTGAATTATGACGGTTTTGAGTTTGAAGCAGCTATCTTACATGAGGATTTACCACTAACATTTACAGTGAAAATTAGAAATGAATATTTTGTTTTGACAACACATAAGCAGTTTCCAGTATCTTTAAATGAGAAAAATGATGTATATTTATTTGCTTGGAAGATTTATTTACCAGCAAATAATCAAGTGCAAAAATATGTTGCTATATGTGGAAAACTAAAAGAAAATGGTGAAATTTTATACCACGTGGACATAAAGAATTATAATAAGCTTATTGCCTTTCTAAGCAGTATTTCTAACAATATTAATATTAGTGAAGAGGTTAAAACCTTTGCCGCAAGTTTTATGAAACCCGAGTTTTACATTTATGAGCTAGGAAATGATATTTATTGTGATATAACTGTGATTTATGGTAATAAGAAGATTAACATATTAAAGAATGATAAAAGTAAGAATACAATTTTGCGTAGCTATAAAAAGGAAGACAGAATACTCATGGAACTTGAGAGATATAGGTTCATAAAAAGGGATGAGAGATTATTGTTTATAGGTGGAGATGAGGAACTATTTGATATACTAAACAATAGCGAAAACAATCTACGCTCCCTTGGAGATGTAACTTTTGGAAATGGTCTTAAACAGATGAGAATATACGATTCTAAGTCCATTAGAGCAGAGCTTCAAGAAAAGGAGGGCTACTATGATTTTTCTTATGGCATACATAACATTGAAAATAGAGAATTAAATGGTGTGATCGATGCATTTAAAAAGAAGAATAGATTCTACAAAACAAAGAATAATAATTTTCTAGACTTTGAAGATGAGGGAGTTAAGAACTTCATTGATTTAATCGTAGTACTAAGCACAAATGAAAAGATAGAAGATGGTCACATAAAAATAGGAAAAGGTAAGGCCTTGTATTTAGACGAAAAAATAAAAGAAAGGCATATTCAATTTATTAAAGGTATTGAAGTGTTAGAGAATGTAGAAAATGGTTTAATGAATATAAATAGCATAGATACAATGGTACCAGAAAAATTAAAGGCTAAACTTCGCGGATATCAAATTGATGGTCTCAAATGGCTTAAAAACTTAAGTGCATTAGGGTTTGGAGGGATATTGGCGGATGAAATGGGACTTGGTAAAACCATTCAAACTATAGCTTTTATTTTATCTGTTGAAAATAAAAAATCTATTATTATTAGTCCTACGTCTCTTATTTATAATTGGAAGGCGGAAATAGAAAAATTTGCTCCAAGTTTAAAGGTTGCTATTATACACGGACAAAAGAGAGAAAGGCATAAATTAATTCATAATTTAAAGGATTATGATATATTACTTACAACCTACGGAACATTAAGAAGTGATATACATCAATATGAAGGCATTATTTTTGATTATTGCATTATAGATGAAGCCCAAAACATAAAAAATTATTTGGCACAAAATACATTGGTGATTAAGGAAGTTAAAGCCAATGTGAGATTTGCATTAACAGGAACCCCAATTGAAAATAACTTAACTGAACTTTGGTCTATATTTGATTTTGTAATGCCTGACTATTTATATTCCAAAGAAATATTTGAATCAAAATTTATAGTTGGAAGGGAAGACAATTTGGGAGAACTTAAATCACTGATTAAACCTTTTTTATTAAGAAGAACTAAAAGCCAAGTGCTTAAAGAATTGCCAGATAAAATAGAAAAGAAATTTTTAGTTGAAATGACAGCAGTTCAGAAGGCTATATATAAATCTTATATTAAAGATATAAGGGGAAAAATGAAAAATAATGTTGATAGCAAAATAGAGGTTTTTTCTTATTTAACTAAGCTAAGACAAATTTGTTTAGATCCGTCACTTGTAATAGATAAGTATAAGGGTGGAAGTGGAAAGCTAAAGATAGCAACGGAGCTTATTCAAAAACATATAGAGGAAGGGGGGAAAGTGCTATTATTTTCTCAATTTACGTCTGCACTTAAAAATATAGGAGAAAACTTAAAGGAAAAAGAAATTTCGTATTTTTATTTAGATGGTAAAACAAAATCTAAAGATAGAGTTTATCTTGTAAATGAATTTAATAAAAGTTGCGATGTAAAAGTGTTTTTAATTTCACTAAAAGCAGGCGGGACTGGCCTTAACTTAATATCGGCAAATTTAGTTATTCATTTTGATCCTTGGTGGAATCCAGCAGTTGAGAATCAAGCAACAGATAGAGCCCATAGAATCGGTCAAAGAAATATAGTAGAAGTAATTAAATTAATTGCTAAGGGAACTATAGAAGAAAAAATTATTCTACTTCAGGAAAATAAGAAAAATTTAATAGACAGTGTAATTACAGGGGAGCTTACCAGTAGTGATGTTTTAGGAAAGCTTACAAAGGAAGAACTTATTGATATTTTTAGAATATAGAAGTGATTAATGCTATTCCTTAAAGAAATAGCATTAATCACTTTAAGGCTGCACCATGGACTATAAGTAAATTGATTTTTCACAATAAAACAGTATAATATAATAAGATGTCACTTGCCACGAGGGTGGTAGCAAAATGATGGCACCAAAAGGAGAAAAAATATGTATGTAGAATTTAATAATGTTATAGTTGTTAGTGAAGATATAAAAAATGTAATTGAGAAAAACACAGAATTTAAAGTAGTTAAAGACATGAGTAAAGGTTCAAAGAGAGATGATATTTTAGCTTTTAATTTAAGTGTTGAAATAAATACATTAAATGATTTAATGGAAGAGGAATGCAACCTAAGTGAATTAACAGAAGATGAATTATTTGAAGAATATCTATCACTTGCAGAAGAAATCGCAATGGACATTGAAGAATATGTCCCTGAAGGTGCTATTTTGGATATTAAAGCTTATAAATGGGATAAATCAGATAATGGAATAAAGTTAGTTATAATTATAGCAACTGTTGATACTACAGATCTTAAATTAAAAGATATCATGAGGAAACTCATAACACAAGTGGAGTAAAACAGGACATATATACGGGGGTTAACAATGAGAAAAAGAGATATAGCAATACAAGTAATATTTATTCTAGCAATAATAGGAATAGCACTATTTAAAGGATGGACTATCAAGCATCCAGCTCCATCTACCGGCTTCATGACAGTAAAAAACTTTGCAACAACATACTATACCGTAAGTCAAGAAGATTACGACTATTATACTGCATCATTAAAAGGTGGACAATCAACAGAAATACCATTAACTGACACTACTTATGTAGCAATTACAAATAAATTTAAGCCCTATTTGAGTAAAGAATTATTTGCTTCATTTACATCATCAAGACTATCGTATAAAAGAGTACTTACTGCATATAAAAGTAATGTTCTAGTAAAAGTTAAAAGCATAACAATAAAAGAGAACTTTAACAATGCAGATACACAAGCTAAAACAAAAGAGTATTATTACGAAATACAACTTAACGAGACAGATATAAGAACTAAAGAAATAAAAGTAGTAAGTCATGCATCAACTCTAACTGTCGTAAATGAAGATAATACATGGAGAATATTAGCTCCTATGCCTACTAATTTAACATATTAACTAATCTTATATAAAAGAGGAAATTGGTAAATGGGCTCATTTTACATATTTAAAGGGGTACTATATTTGATATAGTACCCCTTTAAATTATAACATGCTGCAACGAATATTATCTGCAGATTTTTGGGCCGCTTCTGATTCATATTCCTTGCATAGTAGTGCTCTAATATATCCACGATCATTATTGGTTGATTTTATATAGAAGCATCTTCCGTAATAAAATCTAATAAGCGAAAACATCCTAGATGCAGTATGAAGATATAAACAGGTAACGCCTAATTGCACCATTGAGACATCAACTGCATTCATTAGTATTTTACCAATACCATTATTTTGATGTAGCGATGAAACGCCGAATCTACTTAGATAAGCAGTTTTATCGGGTTTTATTTCTATTCGTACGCTACCAATAACTTCTTCGTTAGAAAGAGCTACAAAAACGTTAGTAGTTTCTATAGCCTTTAATACATCATCATAGGTTTCCTCAAAAGGTGTAATAAATTCTGTAATTCCCGCATTTTTCGCATACAGCGTAAAAGATTTTTTTGCAAGTATTCGTATTTCTTCAATGTCACTAGCGACAGCTCTTCTAACTTCAAAGAACATTTTGTCCATGTATCTACCCCCAAATATCATATTATTATGTCAGTTATTATATATAGTATTAAATAAAAATACAACATACATTTCTTTAAAAAATAATTGAAATATGTCCAAATTAAAATTGAAATAAGAAAACTATTTTTATAATTACAAGGATTTTAAGGTGCCATAGCAATAATTTCAAGTCCTGCAGTTTCATCTAAGCCAAACATGATATTCATATTTTGAACAGCTTGACCTGCGGCACCTTTTATTAGATTATCTATAGCAGATAAAACTATTACTCTATTTGTACGTTTATCTACCTTAATACCAATATGACATAAATTAGAGCCTTTTACCCATCGGGTTTCAGGTAATCCATCAAGAATTTTTATAAAAAAGTTATCATTATAAAAATCTCTATATAAAGTTATAAGTTCCTCTGCAGTGCATTCTTTTGTAAGAGAAGCATAGCAGGTGGATAAAATTCCACGATTCATAGGTACTAAATGAGGAGTGAAACATATTTTTATATCATTGCCGTTAGAAGATTTACTCAGTTCCTGTTCAATCTCAGGAGTATGCCTGTGACTAGCAACTGCGTAGGCTTTAATAGACTCGTTGCATTCTGTAAAAAGTGAACCTATATTTGCTGATCTACCGGCTCCAGATACTCCAGATTTAGCGTCAACTATTATAGATTGTATATCTATAATATTATTTTTTAGAAGTGGAGTGAGAGCCAGGATAGTAGCTGTAGGGTAACAACCTGGGTTAGATAATAAGTTACACCCTCGTATAGCCTCTCTATTTAATTCAGTTAGTCCATAAACAGCACTCGATAATAGATCAATACTTTCGTGTTTAACGTTATACCACTGCTCATATTCTTCCTTAGATTTCAATCTAAAGTCAGCACCTAAATCTATTACTTTTACACCGAGAGATAATGCTTTTTCAGTTATTTTAAATGATTTGCCATGTGGTAGCGCAATAAAAAGAACATTTATATTAGATAACTTGCTGATAGCCGTTTCCATATCAATGCAAATATCGTTTATATAAGTATTGAAGTTATTATAAATATCATTATAGGTCATTCCTGCATAATTATGTGAAGCATAAAAATCCACATTAACATTTGGATGTTTGTATAAAAACCATGCTAATTGTTCGCCTGCATAGCCAGTGGCACCTATTATACCAGCTTTTATCATAATGTATCACCTTGCCTTTTAAATTTATTAATAAAAATGATTATACAATAAAACTAGAAAAAAATCAATATTATATTGAATAATTATTCATATTGATGTATAATTATTCAAAGGGTTGTAGATTTATTAAAATAGTTGTACAATTAGTAAATTAATAAAAATCTAAATTATTTTGGGGGCTACAATGAATATGAAAAATATTAATTCAAATAAAAAAGATTTTTTGCAAATGAGCAAATATAAGGGTAAAACCTTTGTTATAAAATATGGTGGAAGTATAATGAGCAATGATGCAGCTAAGGAGGCCTTTGTGGAAGACATAGCACTTATGACTAGTGCTGGTATAAAAGTAGTTATAGTGCACGGTGGAGGCCCTTTAATTAGCAAG
>Ga0209430_1002854_pt1 | contig 10594 bp, 12 predicted proteins | sample BarGraIncub1133A_FD_184504 | JGI IMG/M metagenome (GOLD analysis project Ga0209430, IMG submission 184504) | Arctic peat soil microbial communities from Barrow, Alaska - Barrow Graham LP Incubations 11-33A (SPAdes) (version 2) | ecosystem: Environmental > Terrestrial > Soil > Wetlands > Peat... | reverse complement strand
AATGAAGGAAAAGCTTATGGAATTGATCCTTATCCCCTTGCTGAAGCTAAAGAATACACTTCGGATAATACCTTAAAAAAATGGGCAACCAAATTTTTAAAAGGCATAGACTCAGACTTAAACTTAGACTTAGACCTTGACACCATGTATAATGAGGTATTAATGAATACAGAAGTATTTAAACTTTCTAAAGTTGTTGAAATTATAAGAAAAACTTCCACAGAAGCTGCTCCATATTTCAAAGATATTAAAATAGATATGCTTCATATTCATGGTAACAATGATGGTGAAAGTGTACAGGATGATATTAATAATTATACACCACTAGTAAGAGAGGGTGGAATTATTGTATTTGACTGCATAAACAAGGATTCTGTAAAACTCTGCTATGATCAATATAAAAATGATTATATAATATTACTTGAAACAAATAGTTTCGGTATACTGATGAAAAGTCAGAAAAACCAGAAAAATTTAAACAATGCAGTTGATATATCCAATAAAATGAAAAATCTATATTCTAGGTTGCTTGAGACAGAGAATAAAACAAAAGAAAGTAAAACTACCGTAAATGTAGGTGTATTAGCATATAACCACGAAGAATTTATAATTGATTGCCTTAATTCAATAATAATACAAAAAGGTGATTTCAACTTAAATATTATTATTTGTGAAGATAAATCCACCGACAGAACAGCAGGGATTATTGACGCCTATATTAATAATGTAACAGTTGGTAAAAATGTAACTTTTGAATATTTGAAAAACGAAGAAAATTTAGGCATGACAAAAAACTTAAAAAAGTTATTAAAAGCTTGTAGTAAAAACAGGTATACTGCGTTAATTGACGGCGATGATTACTGGGATGATGAGAACAAATTACAAACTCATATAGAGTTTATGGAAAGTCACCCTGAATGCTCTGTTTCATTCGATGATATAATAATTAAAAATCAAAAGGAATATGACTTTTATAATATACAACAACAAATTAAAGGCGATATTTTCACTACACCAGATATAACAAGTATTAATTTTATTGGAAATATCTCTTGCTGTTTTTATTATAGCAAATATTTTGATCAACTTCCAGATGGAATGTTTAAAATGTTTTCCGGCGATTGGATATTAAATATTGTATGTTCAATGTTTGGAGATATAGGGCACATCAAAAAAGCAATGACCATATACAGAAAGAATACTGGTGGTATTTGGACTGGAATGAACGAATATGATAAGAACAAAAAAACCATAGAATTAATTGACGATTACAATGAATTTTTAAAGTACACTTATCACGAACAGTTTTCTAATATTCGTAACTTCTGTAAACTAGATTATTTAGGTAATAGATATTTGGAATCTCTTTTTTACAGACCCACTAGACCTGAATAATTCACACTTTAAAAACAACAAACCAATAGTGATTATTAATAGCACTTTATCAACTATTATTAATAAAATTGAGTATTTTATAATAATTAGGTGGATTTGAATAAGCAAAAAATTTGTATGATTCGATAATCAAATTCAATAGTACGGGATCTGATTTTATACCCAATACTGGCACAAAAGGAATTGGCTCTACAAATGATTTTCTAATCATTTGTAGAGCCAAACATCTATTTTACCACTTTGCTTATCAGTTCCTACTGTCTTACCTGCTCCTGCACTTCGTTGCACATTTTTTATCTCTGCTTCAAGTATTTTATCAGATCCAGTTGGAACACCGATACTTAAGATTTTTTTAATCATTGGCCAGTTAAATTTGTGTTTTAAACTTTTCTTTATATACAATGAATGCCTTTTGTTTAAATCTAAGGTGATAATAATATCTGCTACTATTAAAGACACATTCTAAATATATTTTCAATATCTTGCTGATTCAATGGTTTAAATGCTGGAAGAACTCCACCCATACATGCTTTCTTTGCCATCACTGCAAAATTAGATTCATCAATACCGATTTCTGTAAATGTGCTCTTCAAATCTAATGTATTAAATAAGAACTCTTTTACAAGTTCAATGATCTTCTTTGCAACTTTCATAGGTTACATTCCAGCATCAATTCCAAATACATTGGTACCAAACTGATAGAATTTTGAGACTGTTGTCTCATCTAATATGTACTCCATCCAATGTGGCGTTAAAATAGCAAGACCTAGGCCATGAGTAATATCATAAATTGCAGACAGCTCATGTTCCATCGGATGGCAGCTCCATGCCTGACGTTTTCCGCCATTGATGGGGTAGTGCTCGCAAAACGCGGAAAATATACGTTAAGACAGTTATTACCAAAAATATATTTTATCAAAACATTCTGACTTAGAATTAATACTAAATAGTTCTAACTCGGAAAAGTCTATATCATCAGTGTAAAGCATTGATATATCTAGGGTTTAATCACTAAATGATAAAGCCCTTATTTTTTTGCTCAAAACAAGTTAGTTAAAATACAATTATAGTATTGATAATACTAACTAAGCGAGGGATAAAAATGGCAAATGAAAAAAGGAAACAAAACACCGATATATTCAAAGAATTTCTTGAATATATCGGTGTTTTAGTAATATATCTCATATTCCACTGAATGCATAAAAACACAACTTATTTAGTATTTTATACGATTTTTTACTTTAATTGGTACTATTTACGAATATTTAGGTAAGGAATTTAAATAACGTAAATATGTAAATCATTGTGCGGAATATAAGTCAAGTTATTCATAAAATTTCAGCTAGAGCAGAAAGAAAAGTACAGAAAGATTTTATAAACGATTTGAAGCGTGTTTCGGGAAAAACTAATATTTTATATTTAATGGCGGAAAAACTTTTAGATAATCCTAATGGAATTATAAAAGGTGTTATTTATCCTGAAGTAAAAGAGCAGACTTTGAAATATATAGTTAATGAATTTAGAAATACTGGACCTGCATATAAACAAAAGGTTTATACTGTTATTCGTTCATCTTATGGTAATCATTATAGGCGAATGGTTCCTGAAATTTTAAATACGTTAAAATTTTGTTCTAACAATGATATTCATAAACCAGTTATTGAAGCTGTAGAATTATTAAAAAATTCTGTTGCTTCAAAAAAAAGATATTTTTCACTTTCAGAAAACATACCTATTGATGGAGTTATTCGTTCAAAATGGAAAGAAGCAATTATTGAAGAAGATAACAACGAAAATGAAAGAATTAATAAAATTAATTATGAAATATGTGTATTACAAGCATTACGAGATAAATTACGTTGTAAAGAAATATGGGTAGTTGGAGCCTATAGATATAGAAATCCTGATGAAGACCTTCCAAGTGATTTTGAAGTCAATAGAGAATTAAATTATACAGCACTTAAACAACCTTAAGATTCTTAAGAATTTGTATCTAAATTAAAAAAAGATATGGTTAGTTCTTTAGAAAGATTAGATTCTGGAATGCCTAAGAATCCTAAAGTAAAAATCTCAATGAAAAATAAAAAGGAATGGATTACATTATCTCCAAGCTAACCTCAAGATGAACCTAGTAATTTAATAAAATTGAAATCTGAAATATCAAAAGTCTGGCCAATGACTAATTTACTAGATGTTTTAAAAGAGACTGATTTAAGATTAAATATCACAAATGAATTTAAAACACTTGCATCTCGTGAATCACTCCCTCGTGAAACTATACAAAGACGTCTTATACTTGCATTATATGGATTAGGTACAAATACTGGGTTAAAACGTATATCGGCTGGTAATCATGGTGAAAGTTATAGTGATTTATTATATATAAGACGTAAATTTATTAATAAGGATAATTTACGTAATGCAATATCTAAAGTAGTAAATGCTATATTAGCATACGTAATCCAGAAATATGGGGTGAAGGAACAACAACTTGTGCATCTGATTCCACAAAAATTGGTGCATGGGATCAAAATCTACTTACCGAATGGCATATTAGATACCGTGGACGAGGTGTTATGATTTATTGGCATGTTGAAAAGAATTCAACTTGTATTTATTCTCAATTAAAAGCTTGTTCATCATCTGAAATAGCAGCAATGATTGAAGGACTACTTAAACATTGTACAAATATGGAAATTAAGAAGAACTTTACTGACTCACATGGTCAAAGTGAAATAGCTTTCGCATTTTGTCATCTTCTTGGTTTTAACTTGATGCCAAGAATTAAATCTATTCATTCACAAAAATTATATAGACCTGATGTTGGTATGAAAGGTGAATATCCTAATTTACAACAAATACTTACAAGACCTATAAATTGGGACTTAATTAAACAGCAATATGACCAAATGATCAAATATGCTACAGCTCTAAGACTTGGAACTGCTAAGACGGATGCAATACTTAAAAGATTTACAAGAAACAATTTAAAACACCCTACATATCTAGCGTTAGCAGAATTAGGGAAAGTAATTAAAACCATTTTTCTTTGTGACTACTTAAATTCAGAAGCCCTTAGAATTGAGATACATGAAGGTTTAAATGTAGTTGAAAATTGGAATTCTGCAAATGGTTTTATCTTCTATGGGAAAAGCGGAGAGATCTGCACTAATAGATTTGAAGACCAAGAAATTGCCGTTTTATCATTACATTTACTCCAAAATTGTCTTGTATATATAAATACATTAATGATACAACAGCTACTATCTGAAAAAAAATGGTACAGTATGATGACTACGGAAGATTTTAGAGCATTAACACCTTTGATTTATAATCATGTAAATCCTTATGGAAACTTTGATTTAGATATGCAGCAAAGGATACCAATTAATATATAAATGGAAAATTATAAAGGGTAGTGGCCTGTGTTTTACAAATATTAACTTTTGCTTTGCACCTATAGCAGCTTCGCTGGTACTACCCCAAATATTCTAATGTAAAGTAAAAAAATTATACAAAATAATAAAAGAGACCTAGCAATTAAGCTAGATTATACTAATAAATAATTTGCTATCCAATCCCCTTTTCATCTTATGTAAATTGTTTGTTTTATGTGACTACCAAATTACATTTAATAATGCAAAAGAGTCTAGTTGGCTCTTTATTTTTTATAATTCTTTAGCATGTTCTCTTTCTGCTTTTCCCTGAGATAATATCCACAATGAACGCTATTATAGCTATTACAAGTAACCAATGAATCATAAGACCAGACCAAAATTAAGTTGAAATATTCAAATGGATTTTTATAATAAAATGTAACAATTAGAATTAGGCGTAATAGTATATAGGAGGATTTGTACATAGGGTAACTCTAAAAATTTTAAATAGTTTGATTATAAACATGTAAGTTTCTTAAAATGAATGAAGTCCGTAAGATGTACAAATAAATATATTGATCCAAATGGCGGGACATGAAGTGCATGAAAAAATCAGAGTATTAATTGGAAGTCCTGTAAGGCAAGATAGCGAAACATTATATGAATTTTTAGAGTCATTAAAAGAAGTTCAAAAAGAAAACATTAAAGTAGATTATTTTTTTATAGATGATAATAATAATAAAGTTTCTAGCAATTTGCTTTATAATTTCTTGAAAATTTCAGAGGAAAGGGTATTGATTGAACAGGGCCAAAAGATTGATGCCTATATACGTACGGAAGATACTCATTATTGGAAGGAAAGTTTAATATGGAAAATAGCGGAATATAAGAATCGAATAATAGATTATAGTAGAAGTGAAGGATATGATTATTTGTTTTTAGTTGATTCAGATTTAGTGCTTAATCCAAAGACTTTAATATCCTTAATTAGTACGAATAAGGATATTGTATCTGAAGTCTTTTGGACTAAGTGGCAGAGAACTTCTGTGGAGTTACCTCAAGTTTGGCTATATGATGAGTATTCGCTAGTGCCTATAAACAGAGGGGAAGTAATAAATAAAACTGAGTCTGATAATAGTTATATTTCTTTTATAGAACAATTAAGACGGCCAGGAATTTATGAAGTGGGCGGATTAGGTGCTTGTACATTGATAAGCAAAAATGCGATAGCTAAGGGTGTCAATTTCAATGAAATTTATAATTTATCTTTTTGGGGTGAGGATAGGCACTTTTGTATTAGAGCAGCTGCACTGGGCTTTAAGCTTTATGTAGAGACTGCCTATCCTGCATATCATATATATCGTAAGGAGTATTTGAATGGAGTTGGGGAATTTAAAAAACGATGTCAAAAAGATTTAAATGCAATCTATAAAATAACTTCAACTGATGAATTTAAAGTTGGTGCTTACGGCTTTACAAGGGTAAAGAAATCTAAAGATAATAAATTAACTTTAGCAATCCTAGTAAGAAATGAAAGTGAAAAATTTATTAAAGAGGTTTTAATACATGCCTCTCAATATATAGATAATGCAGTAATTTTGGATGACGCAAGTGAGGATAATACAGTTGAAATCTGTAAGGAGATATTAAAAGATATACCGCTTACGATAGTTTCAAATAAGGAACATGGATTTAGCAATGAAGCTATTTTAAGAAAGCAATTATGGCAGATGACTATAGATACAAACCCAGATTGGATTGTATTCTTGGATGCAGACGAAATCTTTGAAGATAAAATAACAGATACCATCGAAGCACTCTTAAACCAATCAGACTTTGACCATTATGATTTTAGATTATATGATATGTGGAACGAGACCCATTACAGAGAAGACGAGTATTGGCAAGCACACAATTACTATAGGCCTTTTTTAATCAGATATCAACCTAATTTCGACTACTATTGGCATGAGTCTGCTCTTCATTGCGGAAGATTACCACAAAATATATTTAACCTAAAGGGATGTGTGTGCTACATTAAGCTAAAACATTTAGGTTGGTCAACTCAGAAATTAAGGGAAGACAAATATATTCGATATTTAAGCTTAGATCCCAAAGTAGAGTATGGAATCATGGAACAATATAGATCTATATTAGATGAAAATCCAAAATTAATTAAATGGGAGTAGTACGAATAGTAGTATAAAAAGGCCTATGCATATAAAGTGCATAGGCCTCTTTGCAGAGAATATTTTTTCCCTTGTAGAAGAATACAATTAAATAGTAGCCTTAAGATCTAATCCCTCCAAGTATTTTCTATTATATAATATTCTTTCATCCTTAGGCCTAAATTGACTAGCGATTTCATTATTCTTAAATGATAACTTATGATTTCCTAATCTGTCATAGCAAACACACAGTTGCAAATAGGGCAGCCATGTCCAACAAGCATCATCTAAAAAACCCCAACTATCTTTAGGTTTTTCAAGTGTTGTAGCTATCTCATACCAAAAGGCCGCTTGATTATATTTCATTTCATGTAAAAAAGAAAATCCAATTCTACAGCAAGCCTCAGCTCTTAGAATATCATATTCAAAACTTTTAAAAGCATATTTTCTGGCTTCTTCTACCTTATTTATTGATTGATAATAATCACATAGCTTTCCGCAAACTCTAATATTATCTTCAAACCAGCCTTGTTTTGAATCTAAAAACTTGTTGTAGTATTCTAGTGCCTCATCATATATCTTATGGTCATACAATTCATTGCCATAGTAAAGTATATCTCTGGGAGTAAATTCTGCTCCTTGCTCCAATTTACCTTGATAAATTTCAAGGTTTCGTTTGAGAGCTAGATGCATCTTTTTATGAGTTATACAAACCTTGCTATTGAGTATGTTTCCATGCACTTCCAAGTATTCGTGAACAAAGCCATACCACTTAAATTCATTCTGTCGTTTAACCAGGCGATTACGGCGAAAACTTGAAGTTATATTTCCATACTCATCAAAACCTACATTATACATCATAGTTACAGAATCTATAGAAAGGTCTAAAGTTTCTTTTAGTAATTTGAATTCCCTTAAATCTTCCGGAAGTAAAATATCATCAGCGTCTAGCCAAAAAATGTAATTTTGGGTAGCTTTACTAAAAGAAAAATTTCTTGCATCAGAAAAATCATTGATCCACTGAAAATCATAGATATTTTGAGTATATTTCTTTACAATTTCTTTTGTTTTGTCTGTAGAGCCAGTATCTACAACTATTATTTCATCTGCTATATCTGTCACCGATTCTAAGCACCTTCCAATTGTATCTTCTTCATTTTTTATTATCATACATAAACTAATACTTATCATAAAATCATCTCCAAAAAAAATTCACACTATACAATATGGGAAAGAATGAATTCTGACACAACCTCCCTTTATTTTTAAAAAAAGGTTTCCCATCTAAGTGATGATACTTCATTTCTTTTTTAATATTAATACTTAATAGGAGAGGTCTTCAAAATATTAATGAAGGCCTCTTAAATATACTAATAAATTTTATTACTTAATTAATTGATCGAATTAATTTACCAACTCTCCGTGACACTAAATGATGCATTGACAGTATTTGTAGGCAAACCTGCTATTCTAACTACTGCTAATGTGACTGTGCCATTATCAGGAAGGGTAAAGTTTAATAATTCAGCAGTAGCTAACACCTTCCCAAGTTCTCCTCCTCCTGAGGTAATCCCTTGGAATATTACTTCTCCACCTGTAATGGTTGTACAGGTATTGTTTACTAAGAGAGCAGTTTCACTATCAGGAATTATGGTATTAGCCGTTGGATAATTCACAAATGTGCCATTAATTGTGCCCCCTAGCAGTACCTGGTAGGCTAAATGAGCCGATGAGATAAGATTAATTTCTTCTAAATCAACTTCAACTGAGTTTGTTTTAGCTGATCCCGTTGGAAAAATTGTTTTTCTAGTAAATGATATAATAGGTGTCAAAGTAGTAGTAGTAGTAGTAGTGACATTGCTAACAGTTCTTCGTTCCGAGGTTACTCTAAAGGTAGGGTCATATTTTCCTATAATACTATATTGTCTACCCCTACAAATAAATTAAAACTAGTAGCTGTTCCAGCGTTGTCAATTTGTGCTCTTAAGGGTTGATTTGGGTCAGTAAAACTCGTTTGACCTGTGGGTGAAAATCGATTAACTGTGATAACTTCTTGTGCTAAAGTAGTCGGGTCAGGTATTACTACCCTAAATTCGATGACGCCATATCCATACCAAGTAAACACAATTTGAAATATATTTCCTTTAGAAAGTGTCAATGTTACTCCACTGGGGCCCGTTCCATCTAGTTTATCCACGTTCCATGAGGTTTGTGGAACAATAGTGTCAACGCCGGCTCTTCTAATGTCTACGAAAATACCATTCGTTGTATCTTGACCGAAAAAAGCACATTTTTGATCATCAAATAGTCCCCATCTTGCCACTTGTGCACCAGTCGGAGCAACTGGTAAACGCATACCAATTCCAGCTTCTCCAGCTAATCCAGCTTCATATCTTCCTCTTCCCGAACTATCTAAGGCTACATTGTCCGCACCACTTGCTGTGGTAGATAGTTGAAATTCGGTATTATTGCTTCCTACTGTACCTGCACCTGTTGTGATAGTAATATCTCTTAGGTTAGATAATCCATAGACTGATATCAATTCAATGATTGGTTATTTCTGCAGTTCTTAATTCATTAAATTGAGAACTAACCGTTGGTCCTACGTTAGCTATTGTTGCTGAAGAATCAAAAGTACCCGTAGCTCCCGTTTCTTCTGCTATCTCACCTAACACTAAATTTGCTTTAATTGTTACTAAACTAGAGTAAGAAACACTACTAACAGTTTTATTGATTAACCTTATTGGTACAGTATCAGCTTGCATAATAGCAAACCCATCAACCTGACCCGTTTTAATAGGCGAATTCCCTACCAACTCACCTAATTGAGATGTGTGGATTGAGAAAGTTATATTGTTTGCTACTATAGCTGACTGAGTTGACCCACCAGTTGATAAAATATCTTCCTGCTTTATTTATTGTTATTTCACCAGTTACTGAGTTATAAACTATAGCTCCAAAACTATTTACTACTGTATCAAATATTACATCAGAATTCGTATTTACTGTTTCAGCTATTTGTCTTTAAATTGAAGTCCTATCGTGTCCAAATCGCATCTCTCTTTATTCGCAATAACATCGAATGTCATTGCTGATTCATATAATTATGATGCACCAAAATGTGTTATTAGATATGCTACATAGGTTAAATTAACCTATATATTTCAAAAGCTGTTCCTAAAGGTATCAACTACCCTTAGAAACAGCCCGGATTTAAAACTATAAACTATAATATACTAATCTAAATAATGTTGTTAAATTAATTGTTTATGCTATTACAATACCCCCACTAGCATATCCCGATACAGTATTAACAAGTGACAAACCTGCAGCAGTTGCAGAAAATACCATTAGTAATCTCATCTGTGCCGTTACCGGTATTGATAGTCCAGTTAAAATACCATTGCTTATGGTTCCTATTGCAAGTATGCCTGTCAAGGCCGGTGCTAACGTTACTGCAGTACCTGCTATAGGTGACAAAGTATTATCTGGCGTAGATGAGCTGTATAACTGTGCAGTAATTGTTACAGTAGATCCAACTAGTGCTAATGCTACTGTGGTGCTGAAATAAGCATCTAATGATGTTATGGTTCCATCTCGTGGAACAGAAAGAGCAAAATTTAAAAGCACTCCTGGCCCACCTGTAAGGTCTAT
>Ga0209430_1002853_pt1 | contig 10599 bp, 6 predicted proteins | sample BarGraIncub1133A_FD_184504 | JGI IMG/M metagenome (GOLD analysis project Ga0209430, IMG submission 184504) | Arctic peat soil microbial communities from Barrow, Alaska - Barrow Graham LP Incubations 11-33A (SPAdes) (version 2) | ecosystem: Environmental > Terrestrial > Soil > Wetlands > Peat... | reverse complement strand
ATTATTACATGATATAGCTAAACCAGATTGTTTTACAATTGATAAGGACGGTGTAGGTCATTTTTATGGTCATGATAAAAAAGGTGTTATAATATCTGAACAAATACTTAGGCGACTTAGATTTGATAATCAAAATATAAGTAAAATTATCATTTTAGTAAAAGAGCATATGAATATATGTGCAATGCCAACAAATGCTTCTGTAAAACGCCTCATTAATAGAGTTGGTGTGGATTTAGTACGTGACCTCTTCGCCTTGCAAAGAGCAGATGCCTTAGGTTCACGTTTCTCCCAAATACGTTTAGAAGAAATTGGTAGGGTAGAAGAAATAACAATGACTATTTTAGAATCAAAAGCTCCATTATCTATAAAAGAACTTGCAGTAAATGGGGGAGATTTAATGAGTGAATTTTCTCTTAAACCAGGGGAAAAAATAGGTGTTATGCTTAAATTTCTTTTAGATAAAGTATTAGACAATCCACAATTTAATAGCAAAGAAAAACTTTTAGCTATAATTTATGATGAATATATTAAGTGAAAGACTAAATTTGTATATCAAAGAGTAGCAGTTTATTTATAGAATGCTGTAGAGAAAGAAAAAGATAGCAAAAGCTTTGTAATGAAGTTTTGCTATCTTTTTTTGTTAACTATTTCTTATTTCCTTTTGAACTTTTTTTAATGCCTTCTTAGATCCTCTCTCAAGGTCTCTTTCTAATTTACGCTTATGATAATCAACAAATAATGTATTAAGGTCATAATCCTCTGGGTACAAATCCTCAGCCTTCAGCTCTAGTCTTAGTCTTTTTTCATTAACCTCTAGGAAGTTGTTCTTATATAACACATTTATATTATTAAAACTGTCTATAGGCTTATATACAATGGCAAAATCATTATGCTCAATAAGAAACACTTTATCACCTATTTTATAATTATAAGGTTTTATATTAAGTATATCTTCTTCGTCTTTTTTCTTTTTTACCTTACTTTCTTTTACTAATTCTAAATTATAATCCTTATACTGCGCATAGTTTTTTGCTTTTTCAAGGATAGAGTTTTTTATACCCATTTTCTTAGAAATCCAAAGAGCATTGCTCTCCCCTGATTTACCCGTAATAAGGCTATACATAGGCTCTAATGTATCCTTTTGAAACTGCATTGCAGCATTTTCAAAATCGCTATGACTTTTAGAATAGTTCTTAATTTCTCCATAATGAGTGGTGGCCGTTATGATGCATCCTTTATGGTAAAGTTCTTCTAATATTGCAATAGCAAGGCCAGCCCCTTCATTAGGATCAGTTCCACTTCCTATTTCATCACATAATATTAGCGTAGATTTATTACTACTATTAATCATCTCAGCTAAATTCTTTACATGCGAGGAAAATGTGCTTAAGGAGTTTTCTATACTTTGATCATCTCCAATATCTACAAACACATTATCAAACACGGATATTTCAGTACCATTCCCAGCTGCAATATGAAAACCTGATTGCACCGCTATTGTTAAGAGTCCAACTGTTTTTAGCACCACAGTTTTCCCCCCAGCATTAGGCCCCGTTATTATTAATGCTCTATAATTTACACCGATACTAAAATCTAAAGGTATTATATTTCCTTTTAACAATGGATGCCTGCCCTTAGCAATATTTATATATCCATAATCATTTAATTTAGGACTTATTCCATCTATAGCTCTACTATATTTAGCCTTTGCAAAAATCATATCATACTCTGCTATTACCTCTATATTAATATTAATCTCCTTTGAATTATCATATATTAACCTAGTTAACGCAGATAATATTTTATATGCTTCTAAAGCCTCCTCAGACTTTAATAGCACCCGCTGCGTCGAATATTTTGAAATAACACTTGGTTCTATAAATGCGGTAGATCCTTTAGAGGATGTTTCTACAATTATCCCCGGAACTTGATTTTTATAGGCCGCCTTTATAGGAATAGTATATCTATCGTTTCGCTTGCTGACAAAAAACTCTTGTATAAAAATTTTATTTGTACTGCTTTTTAAAAACTTCTCTAATTTTTCTTGTATTTTACTATTCGTATCTTCAAGATGTCTTCTAATTTTTTTAAGCTCTTTACTTGCATTTGAATCTACTAAACTTCCTCTTATAGAAAAATCAATTTCTTCCTCTATAGCTTTAAATTCTGTAATTGAATTACCATAACTGCTTAAAGTTGGAGCGTAAAGCTCTTTTCCCATCATGAAGGATTTAATTTTTCTGCAGCCCCTCAAAAAGTTACAAATCTTTGTTAATTCCTCTGGCTCGAGTATTAACCCTTTTTGTATATTCTCTATAATACTTTTTATATTAAAGATTCCTTCTAATGGAATGTGCCCTACAGTATCTAATAAAGTTCTTCCCTCACTAGTTTCATCAAGCATACTCTGGACAACTTTTAAACTACTACTTGGAGTTAATCTATCTATTAAGTTTTTTCCGAGTCCACTTACACAATAAGACTTTACAATTTCCTTTAGTTCGTTATATTGCAACTTATTAAATGTATTTATATTCATTTCTATCTCTCCTCATATAAAGCAATTTGTTCTATGAAGATACTAATCCTGGATAAATCTCATTACCATTTTCTATATAACTCATTTTGCAAAGGTCTTATTTATCTGAAAAATAAAAAAAGCCATGGATATTCCCACAGCTAAAATACGTAAATTCATAAGTGATAGAATTATCCATCACTTATAACTATAACGGCACTTTGTGGATTTGTATCTTCATAGATATTACTAAATAAATCCATAACAAATAAAGGTATACTATACCCTTTTTAAAGATTTATTTAATTATAAAGTTTAATCTATTTAGATACGTACACGCTCATAAAGCACCTCATTTTTTTATTTTGATAACATATATCTAATATCATTTTATACATAGTTATATATATTGTCAACCAATTCGCGATTACAAAATGTGAATTGGAGTTATTGTAAAAATAAAATATTGTTGCTAAAAAAAGTGCTTGTGACGGCACTTTTTTTAAAATGACCAATTGCAAAATCAGATAACATCAACTACATCCCAGTTTACATTTCCTGAGTTAATCATAGTTTTAAGTATTTTTATATTCTCTCTAGTGGAAAGGTCATACAGTGAGGTCCGCCGCCACCTTTAAGAATTTCAACCAAATCAACAGTTACAGTTTCCAAACCCAATGTTTTAAGTTTACTATTAACATTCTTATTATTACTAAAGGTCAGTACTTTACCATTTCCAAGACCTTGAAGGTTACAATAATGTTTAAACACACCTTCCTGTGGAACATCAATTAACGTAAACTTCCTTTTTTCTAGCATTTTTAAAAAATTATAAGGTAAGGCTTGTTTACATACTACCGCAACCTTTTCAGCTACAATATTAAAGCACATATCCAAATGTAAATTTTCTCTTAAAGCAGGTACTGGAATTAATTCATAACCATATTCATGTACTTGTCTCCTAACATTTTCAACTCCATCCCAATCAGTTCTTGCAATAACTCCATGTGCCATAGTATAATCATCTAGAAACCAAAAATCTCCACCTTCAAAAGCTCCAGAGGTACATCTTGCAACGCATGGTATTCCAAGTTCTTTCATTTGGGCTTCATAAACTGCTGATTCCCTTTGGCGAACAGGTTCTCTAAATTTACCCATAATATAACCTTCAGCTATGCAAGCACCAAAATCCCTGGCAAAGACTTGATAAGGCAACTCAGAATTTGGCTCCATTAGAACTACTTCTACCCCATTTTCCCTATAAGCCTGTACAAATTCAGCATGCTCTCTAATGCAAGCGTCCTTATTTGAGTTTCCACCATTTTTAATCCATTTTTCTGTAATAACATTAATAGGTTCAAATTCAAAATAAGTAGGCGGACAAAGTAATACCTTTTTTAAAATGCTTGTTGAATTTTTCACAAAAATATTTTCCATTATATTTCCCCCAATCTGATATATTACGTACAATAATTTAAATGTACTATACTACATTAATAACATAACTCTAAATTCAAACTATAGCTTAAAGAAATAAAAGCATATTTCTTTAACTTGTTAAAATTATAAACTTTGGTGTAGCACAAATGTCAATATTAATTTTAAGATATTTTTACAGCGTTTTTATTTATTTAATTATAAAAACTAATTTTCAATATTAAAGTGTTAATTGAATAAAAAAACTACTAATACTTACTGGAAATAATTAAATCACCAAATAAGTATTAGTAGAAAATTAAGGGTTGATACTTATATATTTTTTTAGATATTCTTTATTGGAATTTGTATTTCAATGGATTCTTCTTCAATACTATCAGTAACTGTAATATCAATTTGGACTATCTGAAGAGCATCACCATTTATAACATATCCATTTTCATTAATGAACTTTACAACTTGTTTCACGCTAGCCTCTCTATTCAAAGGTTTCCCATTATAATAAATACAGGCGAATTGACCTCCTGCTATTTTTTTTATATGGCTTTGCGTAACTTTTACTTTACCTTTTGCAAATACAAAGGCGCTAGAGGATTGCATAAAATTAGAAGATTTAATATCTTCTTTGGATATGATGAACCCTATCCTATTACTTGCTATTATTGGAGCAATTTCTTCCAAAGCATTTTCAAGCTCAAGGACCGCATAGCTTAAGTCTAGATCATCTTTAATTATTTTACCGAAGGTTATAATATCTCTATCAGAAAGCTGTTTAATAACAATTTCTTTTACTTTAGATTCCTTGACAATATTTTTTAAAAACAATATTTTTTCAGAAATTGTTTTTTCCAATGACTGCAGTTCATCAATATTTTGTTTTAGCTCATTATGTTTATTTAATAAAATGGAAAGTGATTTACTCACACTTCTGTTTTCAAAGTACTTCTTTATTTCTTCAAGTCCCATACCAAGTTGGCGTAATTCCTTGATTGTTCCAAGTTTTTCATATTGCATTATTGAGTAATACCTATAACCGGTGTTAGGGTCCACATAATTTGGCTTAAAAAGTCCTATTCTATCATAATGTCTTAGGGTTTCAGTAGTTATATTCCGGAGTTTTGCGAAATCTGATATGGATATTTTATCCTTCATTTAAACCATCATTCCTTTTGATTTTAGTTATATGTGGTGAAAATATATAGTTAATATTTTTATGTTAGTTACCTCTTGTCAATTTAATTAAAATAGTTTTATTGATTTTATTATATTATTTTAACATATCAAGGCTAATTTAATTTTTAGCTTATTAAAATACGATAAAAATACATGGCTAATTACTGTCCAATATTATAGTATTGATAAAACATAAAGAAGTATTATAGGTAAAATAAAGATAAAATGATAAAATTTGTAGTATAATAAAGATGGACGAGCTTATGAAGAAGGATGAAGACTGTAATTATTATTTTTGAAGAGAAAATATAAGATTAATACTTTTCTTGCTTTGAGTGTTCTGATAATGTCTATAATGGGAGTGCGACACGTTGCTAATTTAAACGATTAGCCTTTAACCGTAAGGGTGAGAGAACTGATAACTTGAAAAGTCAAATGATAGGGTAACGCCTTAAAGGGCTTTCTCTGATACTCCGAATAGCGAAGCTATAATTAAGTTAAGTTTTGTTATAAGCTCGGTGAAGTCGGCTGAGGTCACCCCCTAACATATTAGCTGAGGAAATGCGAACTAGAGGTAGTCGAGGGTGATATAGGCCGGGAGTCTGTAAAATATCCATGGTAAGAATGTCCAAAGGTGGACTGACGAAACTCTGAATGTACGGGTCTAAATATAGATACACCAGAAATGATGTAATTACCAAAGTTGTAGGGTGTGTGTGGTTTAGTAAAAATTCCCGTTATGAAAAACCATATACTATTAAAGGTAGTATCAAGCACACAGGCTCATAAGAGTTACCTAAAGATATATGCAAAGATAAAGTTATTGGAACGTGGGAAGCTGATAACATGGAGGACTTACTTCTTTTGAAGTGGTAGCAAGGAAAGATTTAAGTTATAACTTGCTTTTATATCAGTGAAAGTAGTGGCATAGTACCGTAGAAATTTATGAAAATAAATGGAGGGATAGCCACAAGTCAGTGTTAATAAAATATAAAATTATATGATAATCGTTAGGTTCGATTAAGACTAAAAGAAGCCAAATTCATTTGAAATGAGGCTGACTAATGACGACAAGTGAAGAACCATTATTAAAGAAGCAAAAACTAAGAAATAACGAATATTATGATAGTCAAGAAATACAAGATATACTTTATAGAAAGAGCAAAGAAAATTACGTTTTTAAGGATTTGATTTCTGAAATAATCACTGAAAGAAATATGCTTTTAGCTTATAGAAATATCAAAAATAATAAGGGCAGTAAAACGGCAGGAGTTAACGAAACTAATATAAAACATATAGAAAACTATCAAATATCTGAATGAGTAGAGTACATACAAGAAAGATTTAAAAATTACATTCCTATGTCAGTGAGAAGAGTTGAAATACCCAAACCTGACGGTGGAATCAGACCTCTAGGGATACCTACTATAGAAGATCGAATGGTGCAGCAATGTATTAAGCAGATACTAGAACCGATTGTAGAAGCAAAATTTTATCATGGAAGTTATGGATTTAGGTGTGATAGAAGTGCTGAAAATGCTATCGCAAAAGTAAATAGCTTGGTTAATATAAATAAACTTCACTATGCTGTAGATATTGATATTAAAGGCTTTTTCGATAATGTTAACCATGGGAAACTTTTAAAACAGATGTGGACTTTGGGAATAAAAGATAAAGCATTAATTAGTATAATATCAAAAATGCTAAAAGCAGAGATTGAAGGAATTGGAATTCCCGATAAGGGAACCCCTCAAGGTGGAATTTTATCTCCGATATTATCCAATATAGTGTTAAATGAACTAGATTGGTGGATAGATAGTCAATGGAGAGGTGTGAAAACAAAAGGATCCTCAAACTATTGTAGCAAAATAAAATCGTTGAAGAAAGGTAGATTAAAAGAAATGTATATAGTTCGTTATGCTGATGACTTTAAGATTTTAACAAAAGATGCTAAATCCGCACAAAGAATATTTATTGCGGTAAGCAAGTGGCTAAAGGAAAGACTTGGCTTAGATATAAATAAAGAAAAATCAAAAGTAATAAATTTAAGAAAAAATTATTCGAATTTTCTAGGTTTTAAAATAAAAGCCGTGAAAAAACGAAAAGGCTATGTAATAAACAGTAGGATATCTGATAAAGCCAAGAAGAAGATAACTGAAAAATACAGAAATCAAATTGATAAAATTAAAAACAAACCGAAGGTATATAATGTGGACAAACTGAATTCAATGATACTAGGGTGGCACAATTATTATAGAATAGCCACTCATGTAAATTTTGATTTTAGTGAAATCAATTACTTAGTTAGAAAAAGGCTATTTAATCGAACAAGAAGTATACGAAGTGACAAGATATACCCAAATAAAACCTATGAAAGAATTTACGGGAGATATAATTTCAAACCAACGAGTATATGTAAAATAACCATATTTCCTATAGCTGGAATAAAATCTAAGTTAGCCAGTTATATGAAAAATGTAGCAAGTAGATATACTATTGAGGGAAGATACTATCTTCATAAAGGATTGGAAGTAGAGTACAAGGAAGCAATTAAATTTCTTGTAAATAATCCTGTGAAAAAAGATACCATAGAGAAAAATGATAACAGAATATCTCTCTATGTAAGTCAAAAAGGATTATGTCATATTAACAAAGTAAAATTAGATTTAAATAATATGGTAACAAGAAACAAGCTTCCTCATTACAAAGGTGGAACAGATAAATACCACAATCTTCTTTTGATAAGTAAAGAAATGAATTATATTATTGATGAAGTAGAGGTAGAAAAAATAACCCAATTAAAGCAAGGAATAAAGTTAGATGAAAAAGCCTTTATAAAAATTAATGCACTTCGTAAACTTGTTGGAAATCCTGTGATTTAAAATATAAATAATTAACATTGGTGGAACGCCGTATGAGGTGAAAGTCTCACGTACGGTGTGGAAGAGGGGAAAAGAAAGAGATAACATCAAATTTTTACCTATTCTTATAGTCCAAAAGATAGGACGAACTTGATAGAGATAGGGCATATCGCTGATATCTGAAGACATTTCTCAGTAAAAGATTTGTGTCAAACTTGTAAACTTAGACGACGTAACTATTGAAATTGAAAGTACGAATAATACTCTTTGAAAATTGAATAATACGGTATTTAAAAATTAAAAAAATTACTATTATAAAAATGCAGTGATGTACAAATATGTATAATATGCTATAATTTCTATAGAGTTAGGTCGAAGTTGTATTTTAATACGTGTCAACAATTTTTTAAGGGAGTGCCAATATATGAATACTGACTTCTATTTAAACAATAGTGAGGAATCAGATATTTTATAATTTTTCCTATCTCAAAATGAACAATTATTATTCTATTATTCTGAGGATTGGTTTGCTTCTAACAAAGAAGATATAAATGATAGTAGTCTCAATAAAGAAACACAATAAAGTATTAGCTATGTATAACTGTAGAACTTGCTTTTGGGGGGAAAAGGTTTATAATAGCTGATAAAATGTTTTATTTGGAGGTAAATGAAATGGCATATTATTACAATGAACCGTCACATACTTTTAGTGAATATTTATTAGTTCCAGGATATTCTTCAACCAAATGTATACCAGCTAATGTATCTTTAAAAACACCTATTACTAAATTTAAAAAAGATGAAGAACCAGAACTTTCTATGAATATTCCACTTATTTCCGCTATAATGCAATCTGTTTCTGACGATAAAATGGCAATTGCTCTTGCAAAAGAAGGCGGTATTTCTTTTATTTACAGTTCTCAGACTATTGAACATCAGGCAGAAATGGTGAGAAGAGTAAAAAGACATAAGGCTGGCTTTGTTTGCAGCGATTCTAATATAAAATCAGATCAGACTTTAGCAGATATTCTTGATTTAAAAGGAAAAACAGGACATGCTACTGTTGCTGTTACTGACGATGGTACACCTAATGGTAATTTAATGGGCATAGTAACAAGCAGAGATTACCGTGTCAGTCGTTTAGATAAAAGTACAAAGGTCAGCGAATTTATGACTCCTATTGAAAAGATTATTTATGGCAAAGAGGGAATAACATTAAAAGAAGCTAATAATATGCTTTGGGACCATAAACTTAATACTTTGCCAATTCTTAATGATAGCCAAAAACTTGTTGGTTTTGTATTCAGAAAAGACTATGATTCTCACAAGGGAAATCCTCTTGAATTATTAGATTCTTCTAAGAGATATGTTGTTGGTGCTGGTATTAATACAAAAGATTATGATGAGCGTGTTCCTGCATTGGTTGAGGCAGGCGCGGATGTTTTATGTATAGACTCTTCTGAAGGTTTCTCAGAATGGCAGAAGATTACTATTGACTTTATTCGTGAAAAATATGGTGACAGCGTAAAAGTTGGTGCAGGTAATATAGTAGATAAAGAAGGTTTCAGATTTCTTGCCAAGGCAGGTGCAGATTTTATTAAAATAGGTGTCGGAGGAGGCTCTATCTGTATAACTCGTGAAACAAAAGGTATTGGACGAGGACAGGCTACAGCTGTTATTGAAGTCGCTAAGGCAAGAGATGAGTATTTTGAGGAAACAGGTATTTACATACCTATTTGCTCCGATGGGGGTATAGTTCACGACTATCATATTACATTAGCATTAGCTATGGGATGTGATTTCTGTATGTTAGGAAGATATTTTTCTCGATTCGATGAAAGTCCTACAAATAAGGTTATTATAAACGGCAGCTATATGAAAGAATACTGGGGTGAAGGTTCTTCAAGAGCAAGAAATTGGCAGAGGTATGATTTAGGTGGTGATTCTAAGCTTTCTTTTGAAGAAGGTGTTGATTCATACGTACCTTATGCAGGAAGGCTTCATGACAATTTAAACATTACCTTAAGCAAGAGTCGTTCAACTATGTGCAATTGTGGTGCTTTAAGTATTCCAGAATTACAAGAAAAAGCTAGGCTTACATTAGTTTCTTCTGTAAGTATCGTTGAAGGTGGAGCACATGATGTTGTATTAAAGGATAAAAATATAACGCCTGTTAAATAAAAGACATCTAAGATAATGTGGTTGTATGAAAAAATTAAAAACGGAAATCACCTACTTAACCATTGTAAAAGATTATATCCAAGTTTAGAATTATGTATTTATGCAGAAAACATAAGCACAGTTAATTTTTATAAACTCTGTGGTTTTGTAATAGTTAAAGAGTAACCAAATGAAGATTCTAATTTTATGGAATGTGTAATGAAGTAGACAAACTAATATAAGAATGTTTCACATTTTTCATATTTAACGTCAAAACAGCCACAAAATAGTAGTTCCGTTTTTGCTTTATGGTTCATCAAAAATGGAATATCCTGTCTTGTGGCTGTTTTTTAGGTAAGTAGACGGTAATCTTCACAGATACCGCCCCTTTCAGAACCGGACGTGCCCAATTTAGGCATCCGGCTCCCCATATGAACCTCTTTACAC
>Ga0209430_1002852_pt1 | contig 10602 bp, 4 predicted proteins | sample BarGraIncub1133A_FD_184504 | JGI IMG/M metagenome (GOLD analysis project Ga0209430, IMG submission 184504) | Arctic peat soil microbial communities from Barrow, Alaska - Barrow Graham LP Incubations 11-33A (SPAdes) (version 2) | ecosystem: Environmental > Terrestrial > Soil > Wetlands > Peat... | reverse complement strand
AAGCCAATATCAACAATTTTGAAGAGTTGAGCACCCACCTGAACGCTGGCGCCAATTACACTGACTCTACCAATGCACTGAATCAATACATCGCCTATCATTTCCTTGGCAAGAGTTATACCAAAGCTGAACTTTTCACGTTTCAGGAATCGGGACAAGTTGTTTTGTATGATACCAAACTAACCAGTCAGGTGATTACGGTTCAACATTTGAATGGTGCAGATATTATCAATGGCGTAGCAGGAATCACGAGAAGCGGCATACAGGCACGAAATGGCTTGATTCACAAAATTGATAACATTATGCCCGTTTATGAGCCAAGTCCTGTTGCAGTGCGTTGGGACTTCTGCAATTACCCTGATATTCAGTCATTTGTAAATGCATATGGCGCTTTAAATAATAAAGGAGAGATATTCTCAAATGCCCCGCCATCCTCTGAAATCCAAATTGACCTAAGTAAGGATTTTCGTCAAGGAAATATGGGTTCCATTTCCTCATTTATTTACAAGGCCAACACTGCCAAATCGCTTGCAAGCGTTTATCGAAAAGTCGGCTTCCTTAAGTGCGCCAGATTAAGTTCCTCTCAACCGCTTCTCAACTATTACAATGCTTACATGAATAACCTGATGGTTATCAATTTGGGTTATGCGGGTTGGATTCAGTTTAAAACACCAACCATCGTGAAAGGGAAATATAAAGTGTATTTCTACTATGGCGCTTCTTCCAGCTTGAAGGGATATTACCCCGCCGGAAGTCTGACGAAGATTAACATGGATGACTATCAAAAAACACTTAAAATGTGGCAAGGGCTCCCGGCAAAATTCACAGAACCGCTCAAACAGTCGAATATAAATGCTAGCGGCATCGCTAAAGATGTTCTTTGGGATGTCGTTCAGTTCGATAAATCAGAGAGCCACACTTTTAAGGTGACACTGATGGACATTAATGCTAAAACGAATGCCACTTATCGTCAGATGTGGGATTTTATTGAGTTTGTACCGATTACAGAATAGGGAATATGAAAACAGAGAATTTACGAGCATTTGTAATGTGTTGCCTGATGGCTGGAGGTTTACTCTCCTGTCAGAATGCTTGGGAAGACCATTATACACAGTCAACACTTGAATCGGGGAATCTGGTCATCTGGTCTGGTGACATTGAAAGTTACATCAAAGCACAAGACAATCTTACAAGGATTGACTCTCTACTTACAGCGCAGGAAATGTATGCACAGACGGCAACCTCGAACGGATACACCTATATTGTATATGATAATGACGCCATGTTGGACAGGTTAACAGCCAACGATGCAGAACTTGCCTTGAACAGCGTTTCAGACATCTCCGTGTCACCAACAAAATTGGTAAAAGGTTTCGGAATATGCACACGTTTGAATAAGAATATATGGGTGAATGAGATTGACAGCACCACTTATCTTGATAATTTCAAACTTACAAAAAAAGTAAAAGCCACCAATGGTTATGTGTACTACGTTGAGAAGGTCGTGCCTATACGTAAATCTGTCTATGACATGCTGAAAGGATTGGGAAGCAACTATTCTCAGTTTGTTTCATTGGTGGAAAAATATGAGGAATCCTACTTCGATCAAGTAAACAGCACTCCAACTGGCGTGGATCAACAGGGAAATGTAACGTATGATTCCATCATTTCCATACGCAATTCCCTCATGGACAGGTACACGGCTGACGGATTAAAAATGTGGGACATGCGTTCTGAGAACTATCTCAGCACCATGTTTATCCCCTCAAACAGTTTGGTACAGCATGCCATCACAGCAGCTTTGGACAGTATTCCCATATGGTTGGGCAGAGTGGCTACTGAAGATGATCGGATTAAATTTGAAAAATGGATTGTCAGCGCCTGTTTTGTGGACAAAAGACTGGCGGCAGAAGATGTTGCTACTTCCTGTCCCGATTTTGACTGTGTAGGTGGTTATCAACAAATAATTGACAAAACCCAGGATGCTAAGACCTACCTTCCTATTGATCCGGCACGCTGGAGGCCATCTGTACAAAAAGCAGATGCGTACAATGCCGTTCCTTTGAGCAATGGAGTCGCCTATTACCTAAACGATCTGAAAATTCCGAATCATGTTGTGATTTATAGAGTAAAATCAAGGTTTTATGAACTCTGGAGTGCTATGACCACCGATCAAAAGGCGAAGTATTTTCGTTGGAACAACTGGATCGAGCCGCAGATATTGAATGATGCTCAGACTAGCTTCACCCTTTCAGGGACTTTACCTACTATGTATTATCATGTGTTGACTGCCATTCCGAGCCCTGAAGCCATAGCAGACTCATTAGTTTGCAGCGTCAACTACGATGGATTACTATACAATTCTACCACCAATAAGCTGACGGAAGCCTTTCTGCCCGCAGGTGAATACTATCTTCGTATGGGATTCAAACATAGCTTACGGTATTCCATCAATATCTGGTTTAACGATCGGGAAGTAGTGGATGATATGTTATTGCAGGCTACCGGCTCTAATTTCCATTTCGACCGTGGCTCTGCCAGTGATCTGGATTATTACGGAAGTTCTTCCATTTGTTATCCTGAAGGGTTTGACTGGCGATATTGGTATGAAAAAGATCCGAAGTCAGTTGCCTACGATACAGATGGGTATCAGGTGGCCATTGTAACCATTCCAAGGAGTGGCAATTTTACCATCACCATCGAGTCAAAAGACGATGCATACCTGTACGATCCGACCAATCTCCGTACAAAAAACAATGTCACCCAGTTGATGATGTACCACTGGTGTCTTAGACCTACCAGGAATAACTATTAAATGAATAAGGATATGATGAAGAAAACTAGTATACTGCTCCTTTTCTATTGTTTATTGCCTTTAAGCTTATTGGCTCAAAGCACTATGTTAACAGGGAAAGTAAAGGGTACGGATGGAATGCCTGTTGAAGGGGCTATTTTCTCCGTTTCAGATGGAAAATCATCTGCCATCTCAGGGAAAGATGGATCTTTTCAATTGCCTGTCACCAGCCAGAAATATACTTTAAAAATCGTTGCACAAGGGTTCTATGATAAAGAGTATCCCTTGAATGAACGCGTGATTCCAAAAACAATAGTTTTGGTCCCTATAACGGAAGTGAAATACAACGGTTCCGTGAAACTTCCGGATTTCACCGAACTCCGGGAAAACAAGAGTGCCAGTACACAAGGTGTTAAAAAATTGGACCTAAAAAAGGATTTTACCATAGACCTTGCCATGCAAGATGAAGTCCCTGGTTTGAGAGTTATCCGCAAAAGTGGAATGCCTGGTGAAGGTGGATACCTCAACATTCGTGGCATTCATTCTGTCGTTGCCGGCAATACACCGCTGATCGTTGTAAATGGTGTGCCGCATTTTGGTAATGAAGAGATATCTAATGTAATCAACGGATATTCAAGAAGTTCCCTTTTTGGTTTTAACCCACAAGATATCCGAAACATCACCGTTCTGAAGGGAGCTGACGCTGCCGTCTATGGTTCTCTCGGTTCCAACGGAGTCATCCTTATTGAAACCGAACAAGCTACGTCAAACAACCTGGAAACAAGGATCTCTTTTAACGGTCAATATGGATTCAGCACTCCCAGTAGAAGCATTCCGGTTCTTGGCGCTTCAGACTACAAAACCTATCTTCAGGACATCGGGATGACCCGCTACAGCTTGATCTCATCGCTTTATACCGACTACCCCTTCTTGCAAAATTCAGACAATTTCTATTCGTATCTTTTCAACAACAACACCAATTGGAATAAGGAAATTCAAACTCCGGCCTTTGTAACTGACAATGTTTTTCGTGTAGAAGGAGGGGATGAAATTGCCAAATACAATATTGCCTTTGGTTATTCTTCGGAAGGTGGAGTTTTGGGAAATACGTCAACAGACCGTTACCACACGCTGATCAATTCAAACATCATGGTGAGTCGGGATGTGGATATCTTCACCAATGTCGGGCTGTATTATGTCAGCAGTAAACTCCAGGAACAAGGGAGCGAGACTGCAACCAATGCCATAACTTCATCCTATCTCATGATGCCAATGCTCAGTCCTTTCAAAAAAGAGCCCAATGGCAATATCCTTAAAGGTTATTCAACATACAATGGCTGGAATGTGGTCAGCAATCCAACATTCGGATATGACAATGTCAGTAATCCGTTAGCTATTGTCAACACCGTGGATGCTACCGACAAGATTTACGATGCCAATATTCGGTTGGGGCTGAATTATAGGGCTAACCGGTACTTGACACTCACAGGAATGATCAATCTGTATTACAATTATACAGAAGAAAGTATTTTCATCCCAGGTGTAACCGATCATGCCATTGTGCCTCAATATTACAGTACTGGCTTGAACACGGTACGTAAAGGTGTCATTCAAAATTCAACCGATTTCTATGGCCTCAGCGCATTATACAAACGCACCTTTAACGATGTTCATCAGGTTTTGGCCAATGCCGGTGTCCGGTATATGGGTCGCACCGTTGAGTATGACCGCGCAGCTGGATACAACACGCCCAACGATTACAACCAGACCTTGGGCACTGCAACTGATGACAAAGATATCTCCGGATACAACAATGAATGGAAATGGCTCAACTACTACTTGCATACCGATTATATCTATAATCATTTGCTGAAAACAACTTTCAATCTTGCCGTGGACGGGACCTCGGTTTCAGGAGTGCAAACCGATCGTTTTGGTTTGTTCCCTTCCCTAGGTCTGACATTCATGACAGCCAACACGGGAGCACTACCTTCGTTTATATCCTTGCTTAATGTAACGGCTGAAGTGAGCAGAACCGGTAATAGCCGTTTTTCCTCCAACTACTCGAAAAACTATTATCAGAATTCCAATTTCTTCAACTTGGGTACCATTACGCGTTCCAATGTCCCAAACACCAAACTTCAGTGGGAAAAGAAAGACCAATTGGATCTGGGTGTGGATCTATCCATGCTTGACAACAAGTTAAACCTTCAGGTCAATGGCTTTTCAGCCAATGCATTCGACTTGCTCCTTGCCAGAAATGTGTCTAGTGTTTATGGGTCCAGCCAATATTACGACAATGTTGGCCAAATCACAACCAAAGGTTTGGAAATTTCCTTCCGATTAAATCCAATACATACAAAAGACATCGATCTTACTTTTGGCGCTTCTGCCTCAACTTCTTCAAGTCTTGTTAAATCATTGGGAAACAGTACGGAATTGATGACCTCATTGAAAACCTTCAATGGAGACGACGCCATAATCATATTGCGCGAGGGGCAATCTCCCTATCAATTCTATGGTTACCAAACCAACGGTGTCTATTCCACAACCGATCAGGCAGTGGATGGAGCGTTAACCAATATTTACGGCAAGCCTTATCAGGCTGGAGATGTCCGGTTTGTGGATAATGAAGCGGATGGAACCATCAATGCAAAAGACAAAGTTTTGCTTGGGAGTGCCGCTCCCGATGTATATGGCGGAATGAATCTATCATTCCGTTACAAACAAGTATCTTTGCTTGCCGATTTTGGATATTCGGTTGGTAACAAGGCTTATAATGCTCTGCGAAGGAACATGGAGTCCATGCAGTTTTTCTACAATCAGTCGGAATCGGCACTCAACCGTTGGCAAATTGAAGGTCAGGAAACCACCATTCCACGCGCAGCTTATGGCGACCCATCCGGAAACAATCTGTTTTCCGATCGATGGATTGAGGACGCCTCCTATCTAAAATTGAGAAGCATCACCCTGCGCTATGAATTTAAGAATGGATTGCTTCATTTCTGTCGAAATGGCTCTTTGTATCTCGTCGCAGAAAACTTGTATACGCTGACCAATTATTTAGGTAGCGATCCTGAATTCTCTTATTCATACAATGAAAGCTTGCAGGGTGTCGATTACGCCAAAGTGTCCCTGCCAATAACCGTAAAATTGGGTGTTAGCTTAAACTTCTAATGATTATGAAACGAATATTCAATTGCTTTTTCTTACTGACTATACTGACTTTCACAGCCTGTACTGAGTTTTTCAATACAGACCCTGATAACATCACCAATTCAAAGGACTACATCTCCAAAGATGATGAAATGTATAAGGGCTATTTAGGCATCTTGACCAAGCTGCAACAAGCGGGTGACCAAGCCATTTTTCTGACAGATACCAGAGCTGATTATTTGGAAGTTACAGGGAATGCTCCTGTTGAATTGCAGGACATATACAATTACAAGGATACAAAGGGCAATTCTTATGCCAATCCGCTTTGTTATTATGCCGTGATTATAGCTTGCAACGACTTTATAAGCAAAATGCGTGAATACCATGCCCGAGTTGGTGACAATTTAGACGACAATAAAGCGGAAGATTTTAACGGGCTTATAAGCAGCTCTTTACGTATAAAGGTTTGGGCTTATTATACCCTTGGAAGAATTTATGGCAAAGCTTATTGGTTTGATGATCCCCTCGAAAGTCTAAACAATCTGAATGACTCGGAGGTTTTCACCCCGTTAAACGATATGAATGCCATCGTGAACAAATGTGTGAACTTGCTGGACCAAGGTGTGGTGGTGTATAAAAATCAACGTATTCCCGCAAATCTGGAAATGAATTGGGCTAGATGGTTGGATCCAGAAAGTGCCAACCAGGACGCTTATCGGTATTGGAATTATCTGACTCCAAACTGGCTGATACTCCGTTGTGAATTGCTCTCTTGGCGAGGAGAACCCGGAGATTGGTTGTGGATGAGAGATCATATTCTGCAATTCATCTTCGACACTCAGTCAAAAGTTGCCGACACTTATATTACGAGCCCGGACAGGATGTATGCATGTAATATACCTCTGACTGGCTCTTATTATCAGCAGTTCTTTACTGAACAAATCGGGAACAACTATCAGTTGGTTTCGGGCATCATGTACGATTATGCCAACCATCAGACCAACCGCCTGGTGGAATATTTTTGTCCTGAATATCCTGGGAAATATTATCTCCGTCCTTCAACCTACGCTATCGGCAAATACATCGAACCCGATATTCGCGGTCTCACTCAAAAACTCTGTATGAATATCATAAAAGGAGATACATGTTTTACAAAAAATTACTACTTTAGAGGGGCCTATCTTAAATCGAAGATCTTTGAAATCATGCCAACCATCATTTTGCAACGTGGAGTTGATTTCCATTTTCTATTGGCTGAAGCCGAAAATCATCTGGGGAACTGGAGACAAGCCCGATGTATCCTGAACCAAGGAGTCTCCAATGAATTCACTTATGCCAGTTATATGCCAAGCGGTTGGAATTCCAATTATTCCACCTGGTGGGGCCCAAGCGGAGGTTATGGTGACGTAGGCATTGTGGGCTGCGTGCGTGGTGCAAGTCATACCCTACCAGATTCAAGCAGTACGCTTTTAGAACCAGATAGAATGCGTCTGTATGATCTTGCATTGGCTGATGAATACTTGCTGGAATACACTGGTGAAGGGAAAGCTTACAGCTACCTGATCAAAATGGCCGAACGTTATCATTCAGCATCCATCATCGCTGATCGGGTAGTACCTAAATATCCCGTTTACAAACAAGCGGAGATACGTAAAATCATTGAATCCGGTAAATACTGGGTTGATTGGGATCTAAAAGGAGATAATGAATAATATTTTTGTAACTACTAACCTAATTAAAATTGTATGAAAAAACATCTTTTACTCTTAATTGTATTGTGTCTTTCGTTTGCCATGCAGGCGAAGAACACCTTGGTCTCCACCAAAACCGCTTTTACAACAGCTTGGGGTATTGCGGCCGATGGTGATACCATCACTGTTGCTTACAATGGTGGTGTTATCTTGAACACAGGCGCAGTAACTATGCCAGCAGCAGGTGGTGTAATCACTGTCAGAGGACAATATCCGGATTCACTACCAATTATTCAAACAGAATTCGATGGTGTAACACTTGCCAATGGTGTAACCACGGGCCTTATCTTTGAAAATCTTCACATTCAGTACTATAAACCTGACGGAACTTCAGGTCAGGTTATTTACTTCAATTTTCAATATGCCAATATCTCGAAGTTGATTTTCCGCGGTTGTGAAATCTCCAAAACGGTACGTAGCCTTTTCCGTAGCGTCAAACCAGCAGTAACAGTTTTGGATCCCAGCACAAATTTGCCGTACGCCAGCTGCGGTGACGTGGAGTATTTTGAAATGTCAAATTGTAAAGTGCACAATACCACTTTGACCAGCGGTAATAACTGGCCGTTGATTTATTTCGGCCACCTGCCGATAGAAGTCAATTTCAAAAACAACTCGTTTTATGATTTGCCCTACATGAAGGACATCTTCACAATGAACTATGCAGACGCCAACCAGGGTCGTAATGCTATCATCAACTTTGAGAACAACACGGTTGGCTTCACTCCTACGCAAGGTGCGCTCATTGCTACCGGATCGTATTTGGGTCAGGAAGCACAATTCAATTTCAAAAATAATGTCTTTATAGTACCCAATTGGATAAATGCGACGAATGTTGACATGTCAACGTTAGCCAAACCAAAAATACTATCGGCTCGTTATGGTTTGGTCACTGCATCCAACAACCTAATTGAAGGCTACAACAACTGGTCCTCCGGACAATCTATCGATGTCGATGGTCAGGGAGCATTCGTTGGATTGGACACTATTCCTCAAAATACCATGGCAAGCATGGGAGTAAAATGGGAAGATTTCGCCAATCCTCAGGCTGGCAATTATTCCTATTTGTTTACGAATCCAATGGCAACAGCTGGCTCAACAGGTGGTCCTATCGGTGATCCACGCTGGGTCAAGACCTACAATATTCCGAGATACTTGAATGTCTCTGCCGATGTAGCGACAGCGGTGGTCACTCCGGTCAAAGAAGTATACGAAGACGGCACTTCGGTGAAAGTTACTGCTTCCACAGTAGTTGGATTTAACTTCGTCAATTGGCGTGACACCTTGGGCAATGTCGTTTCTACGGCAAATCCTTACACGTTCAACATCACAGCCAACACCAACTTGGTGGCACATTACGAAGCACTGTTGACAAAAGCCGTATCCATTACCCTGAAGGGAACCAATACCGCCACTTTTAGTATTTCTCCTGCACAGACGACGTATTATGCCGGTAACATCATCACGACCACACTGAACACTCATGCTATCAATAATTTTCTTGGCTGGAGTGACGGCAAAACAACCCTGGTGCGTATAGATACCCTTAATGCCGATTTGCTTCTGACAGCGAAATTCAGCCAACTTCCCTATTTGATGGCTTGGGATTTCTCACATCTTACCGCAAACAATGCGACCTATTCTAGCTTGGCTGCCAATGTTGCTCTGGATCCACAGAACAAAGGCGTCATGAACATGGTTCTTGGCAAGGATACGCTTGCAGCAAATTTTGGAACTCGCAACAACAAGTTCATTCCTGGTGAACTCAACTATTGTGCCATACGCAAAAGCTTCAATGCCAAAACCGATCCTGATTACCTCTACATCAAGTTCTCGACCAAAGGTAAGACGGGTCTGAAGGTAGCGATGTCAATGGCAACGGATAATTGTATCTACAAGACTCAAAAAATGGAGTATTCCTTGGATAGTATTACCTACACAACATTTGCAACCGACTCTATGCCAACCGATAGTGCCAGTTTATGGGGCAAATGGAAAACGATGCAAGGTTCTCTTCCTGTGGAAGCCCAAAACAAAGAGACCGTATTCGTACGCTTTATATCTGATCCTACCAGCACGAAGATGGCGGTTACCAGTTCAAACAAAGAGTTTGAATATGCCTATATCTCCAAGGTTGTCGTATTTGCAGATCTCGATATGGGCGGTGCTTCATGGCGTGTGAATCCTTATGAAACCTATGCAGGAGGTCAGGTCATTTCTTCTGTTCCTGGAATTACGCTAACATTGGGTGGACCGACAAACGTATGGTCGAACATTGACTCTACTTTCACCTTTGGTAATGCTACCTACATTTCGAGTATCAACGGTACTGTGAATCCTGTGGACGCTGCAAACAAGAAATTCTCACAAGCCGGTTCACCTCCTACAGTTGGTGCATTCTTCAAATATACTGTTGCCGTAGACGGAACACTGGACGCTGCCATCATCATCAACGCTGCCAAACCCTCCTTCATTGTTGAGAACACCACAGCCATGGCTGGATACAGCAGCTTCCAAGTTACGGTCAAGACTTATGCAAACTATTCCATCCCAGTGAAAGCAGGAAGTTCCTATTACTTCTTCAGTGAAGGATCCAAAATGGGGATGTTGGGATTTGTCTTTACGCCAGGCGGGACTGCAATCAAAAATCAGCTTAAAACGGTGAATACATTGTATACCATAGGTAACAGCCTGTTTGTTAAGGCTGCAAATGCAGGACAAGTAGCCGTTTACGACATGTTGGGCAAAATTGTCCGCTCTGCTAATGTTGTTGAAGGCATCAATGAGATCTCCGGCTTGAACAAGGGAATTTACATTGTTCGTATCGGAAATGAAAACATCAAAGCTATTCTCTAAAGGCTTTTGACACTAAATGAAACGGGCTGCTTCGAATGAAGCAGCCCG
>Ga0209430_1002848_pt1 | contig 10615 bp, 7 predicted proteins | sample BarGraIncub1133A_FD_184504 | JGI IMG/M metagenome (GOLD analysis project Ga0209430, IMG submission 184504) | Arctic peat soil microbial communities from Barrow, Alaska - Barrow Graham LP Incubations 11-33A (SPAdes) (version 2) | ecosystem: Environmental > Terrestrial > Soil > Wetlands > Peat... | reverse complement strand
CCGGGATGGATGGAAGGAATATTACACCCTGGGTTACGTCCCTTATCCGAATTATCGCGAGTCAACGGCTAAAACGCTCGAATATGCATATGATGATTTTTGCGGTTACCAATTAGCTGACATGACTGACAATCAGCTCTACCGTGGAGTTTTCTCACGCCAGATGTTCAATTATAAAAATCTTTTCGATCCCAAAGTTGGTTTCATGAGAGGCCGTGATGAAAATGGTAAATGGACACCCAATTTCGATCCTAATGAATGGGGTGGCCCTTTTACCGAAGGGAACGCCTGGCATTACCTGTGGTCAGTTTTTCATGATGTTGATGGGTTGATTGATCTGCTTGGCGGGGATGAAAAATTCGTTTCAAAATTGGATTCGGTGTTTTCGGTACCCAATACGGTTAAAGTTGGTACCTACAAGCGGAAAATCCACGAGATGACCGAAATGGAAATGGCCAACATGGGACAATATGCGCATGGTAATCAGCCGATTCAGCACATGGTATACCTGTACAATTATGCGGGTGCTCCCTGGAAGTCGCAGTATTATGCCCGGACGGTAATGGATAAGCTTTACAATTCAACAGAAAATGGTTATCCCGGCGACGAAGATCAGGGACAGACTTCCTCGTGGTACGTGCTAAGTGCGATGGGCATGTATTCGGTTTGTCCGGGTACGGATCAGTATGTGATCGGCAGCCCTGTATTCCCTAAAATGACTCTTCACTTTGAAAACGGAAAAACACTCGTTATCGAAGCTGCCGGTAATTCGATCGACAAAAAATATATTCAGTCGGCATCACTGAACGGGAAACCTTTTACGAGAACATGGCTGACCCATAAGGAGTTAACAAACGGGGGAACGATTCACTATGAAATGGGTAGCACACCGGCAAAAAACCGGGGAATATTACCTGAGGATCGTCCCTATTCGGTCTCCGTTAAAAACAGGTAGTTATTCCCTGAAGCACATTAAAACCAAAGCAAAGAATTACATTCATTGCGACTAAACTTTAACTGTTAAAGAATAAAAAGCAGTGCATTTTTAAGATCATCAAAGGGTTAAGTATTAACCAGTGTTCGATATAATTGTTAGTTTAATATTCAGAAAATAAGGTAATAAGGTTGGTTTTATGTTGCTAAAATGTGTTCTACTGAGGTTGAAAAACAGGATAAGGTTTTAAAACCTTATTTTCTAAGCCCTTACCTTAGTAGCAATTTTTAGTCCAAAAGCCACAAAAACCTTATTACCTTATTGGATTTCAAGTGTTTTGTGATTTGACATCTATCGAACTCAGGTTGTTACATAGCTTGTTGCTACATTCTGAAAAAATATTTTGTTTTAAAATATATTAATGCACATTCTATGAGAACTTTAATTTTGAAAACCGGACTGATTCTGATATTTGTCGGACAATATTTGTTTTGTTCTGCCGACGGTTATAAAGATCAGATTTTAAAACTTGCCAGGATTGATTTATTGCCTCAGTTTCAGGAGCAGACAGTAGTAAAGCAAATTTCGAGCTATGACACTACCGGTGGAAATGACGACGGTTTTTCAGGAAAGTATTCGTACCTGCGGAAAGAAAACGGGAACTTAGTCATTGCCGAACTCAAAGGACCGGGGGTAATTCAGCGAATCTGGACACCAACACCATCAAACGATACCATCCAGTTTTTCTTCGACGGAGAGAAAACACCCCGCATCGAATTAAAGTTTATCGACCTTTTTTCAGGAGAAAAATACCCGTTTTCGCGACCCGTTGTTGGGAACGAGATTGGAGGTTATTACTGCTATCTGCCAATTCCCTATCAAAGCTCCTGCAAAATTGTATATAAGGGAAAACGGATGCAATTTCACCAGGTACTTTACAGGGAATTGAAAGGAAATGAAGCGGTTTCATCGTTCCCCAAAAAACTGTCAAACGAGGAGGACGAAGCGCTTACGTCAGTAATCAACGTCTGGAAAAACAGCGGTGAAAATATCAGGACACTTTTACCTTCAATGGTTGAAAAGGTTAAAACCGTTTCTAAAAATGTGGTGCTGAAACCCGGTGATGTCAAGTCCATCTTCAGTACACCTTCCGGAGGACGTGTGGTTGGCATCGAGATTAAGCCACAATTGCTTCTTAACAGCGAATTTAAAGATTTGATTTTCCGTGCCCGCTGGGATGATGAACCGGTTGCTGCGATCAACAGCCCACTTTCTGATTTCTTTGGCTATGCATTTGGAAAACCTTCGATGCAGTCGCTGCTGGTTGGCGCAAAGGATGGCACCCACTATTGTTACATGCCGATGCCATTCGACAAAAAAGCAAATATTGAGCTGGAGTTCCTGAAAAACCCGCTGAATCAGTCGGCCGAAATCCCGGTTAATGTAACGGTCTATTATACTGATTTAAAACGCGCCTCCAACGAAGGGAAACTATATGCTGAATGGAAGAGAGCAAAAAATGCGGAAATGGGCAAACCCTATTTGATACTGAATAAAACCGGGCGCGGGCATTATGTAGGAACAGCATTGCAGGCTCAGGGACTCAATTCCGGGATGACCATATTTTTTGAAGGGGACGATGTTTGTACGGTCGATGGCGAGATGAGGTTTCACGGAACCGGCTCTGAAGATTATTTTAACGGCGGATGGTATGCCCTTGCCGACCGGTGGGACCAGGCTTTCAGTTTGCCCGTACATGGTTGTCTGGCTTATTCGATCCCATTGGCGCGTACAGGCGGCTATCGGTTTCTGATCACCGATAAAATTTCCTTTGAAAGTGAACTAAATATGACGATTGAACATGGCCCTGAAAAAAATCAGATTCCGGTCGATTACACCTCGGTTGCCTATTATTATTGCGACAGGCCTCCGGTTTCAAATGATTTGCCGTCAACGGAATTATTGGAAAAAATAAAATCACCCACTTTGCAGGAATACTGGTTGGCCTTACTTCCTGTTAAAGCGTTCAGCCATGGTGCATCTATTTCGTATGAGGATTGCAAAGATGCGAAGAGCAGAAGGAATTATGAAGTCTTCAAATTGACAGCACCTGGTAATGGTTTTGCTAAGTTTGAACTGGAAGTTCCGTCAAACGGTGCGTACAAATTGTACATGTCGTATTTTAAAGGGCCGGACTGCAATCCGTTTGAAGTGAACCAACGTCAAATTCCGGTAAAAAGCATGGATGGATATGCCGCCGAAAATACTTTTGTCGAAAAAGAGTACATCGGGACACTTTTCATCAAAGAAGGAACCAACACAATTACGCTGACACTGAAAGACAAACCTCAGAAATCGGAAAAAAACACGTTAATGGTTCACAGGATTTACCTTGAAAAAAAGTAAGTGTAAATCGAAGAATATATCGTTGATTTGAGTATTTGATGTATCCTTTATGACGAAATCCGGAACAGTTTTCTCTTACGGAAAATACTGCCGGATCATTTGATACGTTACAGAAAATTGCATGAGCCAAACAAGACCTGATTTTGTTTAAAAAATTCTTCGCTTTTTTTAAACAAAATCTCATTTAGTTCAGTTACTAATGGTAGCTTTAACATTGGTATTTTAAAATATATTAGCTTTGACTTTCAGGAGCGCATAAAACATTTCATATACACATCATTTAAAAAATTGAATCTATGGAAAACAGGTTGTCCCGCCGTAAGTTTCTAAACACAGCTGCTGTCGCTGCTGCATTAGCTGCAATTCCATTTAATTACGGTTTTAGAGGTATTTCTGCAGCTGCAAAGGATGCAAAACCGAATTCTAAATTCGGGGGTGTTCAGATTGGTGCAATTACTTATAGCTGGCGAAGTATGCCGTCAACTCCCCAAGACATTATCAGTTATTGTCTGCAGGCAGGTATCAGTGACCTGGAATTAATGGGGAATATTCCTGAAGATTATCTTGGATTACCGCAGGGACCTGCCCGTCCTCCGCGTGATGTTGTTCAAAGCAAAGAACAAAAAGAAAAGTATGAAAAGGAAGTGGCTGAGGCAACCGAAGCTCAGCGAAAATGGCGAATATCGCTTCCGATGCAAAAATACACCGATCTCCGTAAGCTATTTAACGATGCGGGTATCAATATCCACATTGTGAAATTCTCGCCTGCAAACTGGACGGACGAAGAGATTGATTACGCGTTTAATGCTGCAAAAGCGATGGGTGCAAAAGGGGTTACGAACGAAATAGGCGATGAGGCCTGCAAACGTCTTGGACCATTTGCCGAAAAACATAAAATGTACGCTATTTTCCATCAGCACATGCAACCTGCAGAACCGGGATGGAACTTTGACAAATTTCTTGCTTACTCACCAAATAACATGCTGAATTTTGATGCCGGCCACTATTTCGGCAGTACCGGATTACCTCCCGGTGACCTGATAAAAAGGCTTCACAAACGCATTGTCAGCATTCATTTGAAGGACAAAACCGGGCCTAAATCGACACCTCCAAATACCAACCAGGTATGGGGCAAAGGCGAAATGCCAATTTCCGATGTGCTTTTATTGTTGAAAAAGGAAAAATGGCCTATTTACGTTGATGTCGAACTTGAATACGATGTTCCTGCTGATTCTGATGCCGCTAAAGAAGTGGCAAAGTGTGTTCAATTCGCTAAAAATATATTGAGTTAATTATTAAATTTTGTATCGCAATTCGGGTTCTTCCGACGTAGGAAAACCAAAGTCAACATCCAAAAAGAGCCTCTCCTTTCACAAGTTGAGGCTCTTTTTTTCAATCGTACAGGTATTCTTGATAAAAAAATTATCAGTTTTTTTATCAAGCGTCCAGAGCAATGAATTGGTTTCAATCGTTGCATAAATCAGGCAGGCATCTATCAAACCGATTCCCTTTGAAATAAGTTTGTTTTCGAATGAAACGAGCATGGCACAAATACCGCGAAAGTAGATGTATTAATTCATGCGAGTTCCATGAGTGGGTACCTGGCTTGATTGGAATTATGCTCCTTGATCCATAAGATATACTGCAACTTAATAGTAAAATATACGAATGAATATTCACCTGTTCAATGAAGGCAACAAAGCGCCACCTGATTACTATTCAATAATTAAAATAACTTTCAATTGCATAAAATGGTAAGGATATTATAGGTTTTCCGGCAAGGAATGGTGCCTGTGAAATTTTAAATGCTCTGGTTGTATGATAATTTTCAATGAATAGATGCAGACTCTTCATTCGCCCTGTTGAACCTGACTTTATTTCTATGGGGACAATTTGAGCATCCAATTCTATTAAATAATCAATTTCTGCAGTACTGTTTTTAGCTTGCCTTCCCCAATAGTACAATGTTGGTTTAGTAAAAGGATTTTGATGTGAAATAAGTTCCTGGCCTGCAAATTGTTCGGCAACAGCACCTTTAAATATGGCTGTTAAATCTTTTTCCTTTGCAGTGTCGGCATATATTCCACTAATTGCATGAAGCAAACCTACATCGAGGAACAAGACTTTGAAATAAGTCTCATTAATACTTGCAGCCAAAGGCAATCCTGCTCCGCATGTCTGCCTGACCCTGCTTACAACACCAGCTGTTTCCAACAATTCTAAGGCTTCTTTCAATTCTCTCGATTTAATTTCCCTATCTACCTGACTATAAACAAATTTTTGTCCAACCATACCTGGAACAGAATTGAAGATTTTTTTGAGATATTGATGTTTCGACTTTCGGGCGTATTTTGCAAAATCATCAGTATAAGTATCCAGAATTGAACGCTGAATTCTTTGGCAATCAAGTATGTTACGAGTTGCTATATACTCCTGAACAACAGCGGGCATTCCTCCAATAATAAAATATTTACGGACATATTCAATAAGTTTTATATGAAGGTTTTCGGTTAAGTTTTCCAAGTTTGAAATATCTGTTAGAAAAACACGCAATTCCGATTCTGCCAAAGCTGTAAGGAATTCGCCAAAAGAAAGGGGGAAAAGAAATAAATACTGGATGCGACCGACTGGCATTTTGAAATTTTCGGATGATAATGTAAATTCAAGAAGTGATCCTGCTGCAATGATATGAATTGAAGGCATCTCTTCATAAAAATAACGTAACGATGTGATTGCTTTTGGACATTCCTGAATTTCATCTAAAAACAGCAATGTTTCGTTTGGTTCTGTCTTTTTTCCGGTGTACAAACTTATTTTTTCGAGAATTTCATGTGGATCATAAGTGCTGAAAATGTCTTTGAATTCAGGATTGCGTTCAAAGTTCAGCGTAATTTGACTGCGGTATTCGCTTTTCCCAAACTCATTTACCAGGTAAGTTTTACCTGTTTGTCTGGCACCCCGTATCAATAAAGGACGCCGGTCTTGCCCGCTTTTCCAATTACATAGCGCCTTATAAATATCCCTTCTCATGAAACTAAGTTATTAGAAAATAAAAGAAATTTGGCTATAATCCAAGGCAAAAATAAATAATTTACGGACGTTATCCAATAGTTAAATAGCGTATTATTGGCCATAATCCAAGCATCGTTCTGGCTTTTAACAAAAGCAAAATAAAAAATCATCTGTTGGATTGAGAAAACTGACTACAGATAATCTTACAAGAATCTAATTTGAATGAAAAACTTCCACCAAAGTCATTATTTTTGTTTATCAAAAGAACACTTCTCAAAAGCAGGCTATCCTGTTTTTTACTAAACACAATTTTACGAACCAATAAATTAATGCATTATGAGAAAATTGATCATCATCACTTTGCTGAGCATTAGCATTATTGTTCCATCCATGGGACAGTCTGCTCAGCAGAAAATGAAAACCACGATCCAGGCGGAAATCAACTACCTGCTGTTTTTACCCAAAGATTACGCCAAAACGGGTAAGCCTTCACCAATGATTGTCTTTCTGCACGGGTCGGGTGAGCGTGGAACCGATCTTGAAAAAGTAAAAGCCTGGGGACCGCCGGCTATCGTTGAAAAAAATCCCGATTTCCCGTTTATTGTTGTTTCACCTCAATGTCCTGAAGGACAATGGTGGAATACATACCTGCTTAAAGGTATGATCGATGATGTTTTGGCAAAATACAATGTGGATAAAAGTCGTGTTTACCTCACCGGATTGAGCATGGGCGGCTTTGGTGCGTGGGAACTGGCGATGACATTCCCTGATTATTTTGCAGCAGTTGCCCCTATCTGCGGAGGCGGAAATCCACTCCTTGTATCAAAGTTGAAGAATACACCGGTTTGGGTGTTTCATGGCAAGAAAGATACATCTGTTCCTGAACAACAATCGGCCATCATGGTTGAGGCGCTGAAGAAAATTGGCGCCGATGTGGAATACACTGTTTTGCCCGAAGGTGGTCATTCTGATGCATGGATATATGCTTACGATAAGGCAGGTTTGTTCGACTGGTTTCTTAAACATCAAAAGAAATAAAAAATGAAAAAATTATTTGTAACGTGCTCCCTTGTTCTATGGGGTGCTCTTAATTTTGTGAATGGACAGGAGGCTCCCTCAAAGGAATATAAATCCAACTATGATCAGGTGATGTCGCGCACAGAATGGTGGCGCCAGTCGCGGTTTGGTATGTTTATCCATTTTGGCGCTTATGCGGTTCCGGCCCGCGGAGAATGGGTGAAATCGAATGAAAGACTGACAACTGAACAATACCAGAAATACATTGATGAATTTAACCCGGCTGACTTCGACGCTAAGGCATGGGCCAAAACCGCGAAAGCGGCTGGTATGAAATATGCCGTGCTTACCGCTAAGCATCATGACGGCTATTGCAACTTTGACAGTAAATTAACAGATTACAAGTTAAGTACAAGGTTTGGAGGCCGCGACCTGGTTCGTGAGTTCCTGGACGCGTTTCGTGCCGAAGGGATTAAAGTCGGTCTTTACTATTCGATTATAGACTGGCACCATCCCGATTATCCGAACGTGGGAAATCATCCTCAACGTGACGATAAGGAATATGCGAAACGGACTTTCAACTGGGATAACTACCTCAAATACATGCATGGTCAGGTTGAGGAGCTCGTAAAGAACTACGGGAAGCTTGACATCATGTGGTTCGACTATTCGTTTGACGAATACAGCGGAGAGAAGTGGAAAGCCAAAGAACTCATAGCAATGGTCCGCAAATACCAGCCTGATATCATCATCGACAACCGGCTTTCAACCCACGAAGGGTCTTCTTCCAAACAAAGGATGGTGGGTACTTTAGGCGATTTCGAAACGCCGGAGCAAGGTATTCCCGATGTGCCGCTTGTTGATAAATACAACAATCCGATTCCATGGGAAACCTGTCTGACACTTAACGGTGTTTGGGGTTACAATGAATTTGACCACAACTGGAAATCACCTGAACTGATCGTTCAAAGCCTTGTTAATTGTGTGAGTAAAAATGGAAACATGCTGCTGAATGTCGGGCCTGATGCACGCGGTAATATCCCTGCAGAATGTGTCGAAATTCTTACCGAAGTTGGCAAATGGCTGGACAAGAATGGGGAAAGTATTTATGGTTCTGGATCATCCAATCTGGCGAAACCTGACTGGGGAAGGTATACACAAAAAGGAAATGCAATTTATGCACATTGGATGTACCCGAATCTTGGTCAGTTGAATGCCAAAGGTATCAGCGGTGAGAACGTTAAATTTGTAACGCTGCTGAAATCGGGGGCTGAATTACCTTATTCGAAAACATGGTGGGGAAATACTGAAACCGGTAATCTTTTTATAACCGCAAGCAGTACAACCGATAAACCGGCAAAGTATGATGCAGTTGTAAAAATTGAGTTGAAGAAGTAAAGTAGAGGAGGATGCTCAAATAAATTAACCACAAAGGACACGATGAATTCACACAAAGCTCACAAATACAAAACTATAACTTTGTGTGCTTTGTGAATCACCTTCGTGCTCTTTGTGGTTAAAATGACTTTTGCCAATGGCCTTTTTATCATATTCAAAAAACATCGAAACGACAACTAAGGCAGTTTATTTTGCCTGGTCGAGACTACGGTAAAACAACGCTTTGGCTTCTATCTTCATTCCCGGATTATGACCCTGAATTGCAAAATGACCGGTTTTATATTCGCTATCATCGTACGTCATTACGGGTTTATCGTTGATCCAGAATTGAATATGACTTCCAACCACTTTAATCCGATATTCGAACCATTCGCCATCTTTGGTTAGCAGTTCAGTTGCTTTACCGGTAGGTGTGCCGGGTTTCCATAACCAGCCTGTGTAGGCATCCTGATTATTACAGATCTGCGCTTCATATCCGCGTGGAAAACCATCGGGATTGTCAACAGGCGGATTGGCCCGAAAATAGAATCCACTATTACTATTCTCACCCGAAATCCGAAACATTCCTTTTGCCTCAAAATCGGTACAGTTCGCATCTGTATAAATATGTCCCATGCCACCTTCACCAACCAGGACACCGTCCTGAACTGTCCAGGTTGCTTTTCCCCGGACGAACCATCCTTTCAGATCTTTCCCGTTAAAAAGGGAAATCCATTTCGTTTTGGCCTCGGTAATTTCATTAAACCCGATCAGTAAAACGATGACTGCTACAATTGTTTTTTTCATCCGTAATAATTTTTTTAAGGCCGGATGGAACTCGCATGTGAGTTTCTCATCCGTGATTGTTATTTACGAACATGCTCGTTTCATTATCAAAATTGTTTATTGTAAACTTTAAAACCACCTCCTTCGGTGGTGGTAATGGATAAACGGCTTTGCCTGAAAATTATTAATTTCGTGACGTGAGCAGTTATAAAAAATTAAGTCATGTCATTTATCGGTGTACATATCATATTGTATGGACACCCAAATATAGATTTCGAATTCTTGAAGGCCTTGTCAAAGAATTACTGACCAAAGATATTCAAATGTTATTGGAATGGAAATCAAGTGAATTAATAGAAATGAATATTCAAATCGACCATATACACTTGATAGTAAGTATTCCACCAAAAATATCGATTTCACAACTAATGGGTATTCTGAAAGGGAAAACCGCAATCAAAATCTTCAAAAGTTATCCTCAATTGAAAAAAAGGCCTTATTGGGGTAATCATTTTTGGGCAAAAGGATATTGTGTTGACACAATTGGACTTGACGAAGATAAAATCAAGAAGTATGTAATGTATCAGGAAAAGGAAGAACGAATGGAAGAGCAACAAAATATCGAATTTGGCTCGGGCCCCTTATAGGGGCTTATCAAGTCCACCTTCTAAGAGGGTGGATTCTTTAATTTTGTTGAAAAGTGTAAAATAAATTTCGATCCAAAACTTACACGAGTTCACTATAAATTCAGAATTTCAAATTTTGCTGAAATCAGGGGCTGTCAAGTGGTGGTTTTCATTTGTAATGCTGAAGTTCGCTCAGTGCTGGAGTCTGATTTGCTCAGTTCAGTGAGTCTTTTGAGATATGTATCTGGTAATGAGATTAAAACTTCAAATTAGTAATTCAAATCAAGTGAACTTTTTCTCATTCAGTGTTGCTTTCTTTAAAACAATATTTCATTAAAGTTTGTCACTAGTGTCTCTTAATTTATGTTAACGCGCATCGAACTCCAATTGCAATTGCCCGTCATCTTGGGTTTGCTCCACCTCTACAGGCTGGAGCAGGTCCTTGATGTTGTCCTTT
>Ga0209430_1002847_pt1 | contig 10617 bp, 13 predicted proteins | sample BarGraIncub1133A_FD_184504 | JGI IMG/M metagenome (GOLD analysis project Ga0209430, IMG submission 184504) | Arctic peat soil microbial communities from Barrow, Alaska - Barrow Graham LP Incubations 11-33A (SPAdes) (version 2) | ecosystem: Environmental > Terrestrial > Soil > Wetlands > Peat... | reverse complement strand
GCTGGATCGAGAAGCGCCGCTTCGGTTCGCTGATTGCGTCGGGAATGTCAGAGGTGTCGGGCTTTTGAGGCGTATCGGTCATTGGGTTCTCTCTTTCTGAAGCGGGTCCCAGATCAGGCGTGGATCGAATTGCATGGACGCAAACATGGTCAGCACCACGACGGCGCCAAAGGCAAGCGCAGCCGGCCCTGCCTTTACCGTCGCTATGGTCCCGAGCTGTACCAGTGCGGCCAGGAGCGTCACCACGTAGATATCCAGCATTGACCACCGGCCAACAAACTCCACCAGACGGTAGAGGCGCGTACGTTGTCTGGGGTGCCACCTGGAGCGGCGCTGCACTGAAATGAGCAGCAGGGTGAGCGATAGTAACTTAAGAAGTGGAATAGTGACGCTGGCGATGAACACGATAACGGCAATCACCCAGGAGCCTGTTTTCCATAACTCTATCACGCCGCTTATGATGGTGTCCCTGCGGTAACTGAAGAGCGAACCGGTTTCCATCATCGTCAGGAGGTTTGCTGGGATGTACAGGATATAAGCGGCGACCAGCAGAGCCCAGCAACGCGCCACGCTGCCGGGTTTGCGGAAATGCAGGAAGGCGCCACAGCGGGGGCAGTATGCCGGAGACGACTCCGGTCCCCGCCTGGACACGAGGTTGCAGACGTGACAGGAACAGAGCCCCTGCCCGGCAGCGCTGGTCGTCAACTCCGTCATGCGGCTACCTCCGCGTCCGGTTTTCTGTCCAGACGGGCCCAGACATCACGGGCGCTAAATGATGCGGCGGCGGCAGCCAGCAGCAGGGTCAACCCCCCGAAAGACCACAGGGCGACACCGGGTATGACTTTGAACGAGCTGGTGAGTTTCACCAGCGAAACCAGCACACCGAGCATGAACACCTCAATCATGCCCCACGGTGCGACAATCTGCATCATACGTAGAATGTAGGTGTATCCGGCGGGGATGCGCCGGAATTTGAGCGGCAGCAGGAGATAGGTCATTGTGACCAGCTCCAGGGCCGGGATGAGGATGGTGGTCAGGAAAACAAGCAGCGATATGGGCTGCATCTGCTGGTCCCAGAGGGAACGCACGGCACCTGCAAGGGTAATCGCGCTGCGGGATTCCTGGACCTCGATCGCGAAGATGGGAAACATGTTGGCGATTACGAACAGCACGGCGGCGGTCAGGGTATAGGCGAGCGTGCGGTCTATGCTGTCGGTGGCGTTCCGGTACAGTACCGCGCCGCAACGGCTACAGCTGGCCGCGCACCCACGCTTGAGGGGAATCTCCCGCTGGAGCAGGTCACAGTCGTGGCAGGCGATGAGTTGTGCGGGATAATGGGCCATCCGGAAAGCCGCTCCTCTTTATTTAGTACTTACAATAGCGCAAGCCGGAGCCGAGCCGGTAACCCTGCATCAGGTGGGGGTGGCTATGACAGTATGCAGCGCTTTGCTTATTTCTTCAATAATGTATGGTTTGATGATGACCCCCTTGAAGCCGAAGGCCTTGTAGTTAGACATGATTGGATCGTTTGAATAGCCGCTGGAGACAAGGGCCTTCACTGTTGGATCAATTTCCAGCAGTTCTTTGATAGTTTCCCTGCCGCCCATGCCGCCGGGGATCGTCAAATCCATGATGACAGCATCAAACGGCAGTCGATCGGCAAGGGCTTCTTTATAACGGGTTATCGCCTCCTCGCCGTTTTTAGCAAATGAGGCGGTATAGCCAAGGTGGTCGAGAATTATTCCGGCGATGTCCCGGATCATTTCTTCATCATCCATGACCAGGATGTGTTCCGTGCCGTCAACAACCAGAGAGAGTCTCTCGGAGAATCCAGGGAATCTGCTTCAGTGGATGCGGGGAGAAAAATGTGAAAGGTTGACCCTCCCCCTGGAATTGATTCAATGGTTATGCAGCCGTTATGGTTTTTGATAACCGAATAGGATGTGGCAAGACCGAGGCCGCTTCCTTTCTTTTTGGTGGTGAAATAGGGGTCGAAAATCCTGGGCAAATGTTCGCCGGGTATGCCTACGCCGTTATCACGAATGCTGATGTGAATATAATTTCCTTGCGGCAATGGCACAGTGTCCTGGCGTGTTTTCACCAGATTATCCGCGCCGATGAAGATTGCTCCACCATCGGGCATCGCCTGGTCGGCATTGAGCACCAGGTTGTGGATGACCTGGCTGATCTGTCCGGCATCCATTTCCGCCGGCCACAGGGTGTTAGAGATGTCGAAACAGCAGCGGACATTTGACCCCCTCAGGGCAAAGTTGGCTGAATCGGTGAGGAGTTCGACAATCGAAGCGGTTTTTTTGACCGGCGCTCCCCCCTTGGCAAAGGTGAGCAGCTGCTGGGTCAGGTCGCGGGCTCGGAATGCGGCCTTTTCTGCTTCCGCAAGCCGTGTATGGATTATGTCATCGGGCGTGGTATGCATCGCCGCCATGGAGATGTTGCCGATGATCCCCGTGAGCATGTTGTTGAAATCGTGGGCAATTCCTCCGGCAAGAACTCCTACTGACTCAAGCTTTTCGGCCCGTTGCAGATTGGTCTCCAGTGCCTGCTGTTCGGTAATATCGCGGAAGACGAGCACCGTGCCTATAATAGCACTTTCAGTGTTGCAGATGGGGGCGCCGCTGTCGGCAATGATGCGTGTCGTGCCATTCTTGGCGATGAGGGCCGTATGGTTATCCAGGGCGATAATCGTGCCGGTTCTCAGTACTTTTTCAGCGGGGTTTTCACAGCGTTTGCCGGTTTTTTCGCTGATGATGTGAAACACATCTTCCAGCGGTCGACCGCAGGCTTCTTGCTGACTCCAACCGGTGAGCTGTTCGGCTATCTTGTTGATCAGGACGACCCTGCCGGCTGTATCGGTGGTAATAACGCCGTCACCGATGCTGCGCAGGGTGACCGCCAACTGCTCTTTTTCGGCGGCCAGGGCTTCCTCGGCCAGCTTATGCTCGGTTACGTCGCGGAAAATGCTGCGTGTGGCGACTGGCGCGCCGTTAACAAAATTACAGTTGGCGCTTCCTTCGACTGTGATTTTCCGACCGTCTTTGCCGACGAAGATGACCTCCACCCGACTGACTTCCTGCCCAGCCATGACCTGCCGGAAAAGTTCGCCGCAGTGGACGTGGCATGAGGGGTCGATGATGTCGAAGATGCGCAGCTGCTCTATTTCTTGCTCGCTGTAACCGAGGGCTTCCCGCCAGGCACGGTTGACATAGACAAAACGACCATCGGGGGCAACACTCTGGATCAGGTCGTTTGCGTTTTCAAACAGGTCGCGGTAGCGCTCTTCGCTTTCGCGCAGGGCCTTTTCCCCCCGCATACGTTCGGTGATATCGTGGTAGATTGCCAGGCAGTTGGCAATCGTACCGTCCTCGCCGTGGATGGGGGTGAATACCGTGTCGTAGGTGCGCCCACGATTTTCCCAGGTGTAGAATCGTGCGGACTCATTTGTTGCCAGGGCCTTATTGCACTGACACCCGTCACTCGGGATATTGCCGCCACAGATCAGTTCCAGACACGTAGCGCCGATAATGGTGCCGTCATCCCTTTCAGGAAAGAATAAATCTTTCAGTTTTTGATTGTACGATTGAATAACCCTGTTTTTGTCCAGGAGCGCGAAGCCGATTCCCGCAGCTTCTAAAATCGCCATGTTTTTTTCATTGGCCAGGAGCAGCTCGGCATTCGTGTTGTGGAGATGGGCCAGAATTTGCCTGAATGAATCACAGATAATGCCGATGGGATCCAGTTCAACCAGTGTTTCGTCATCAAGCCCTTCCGGGCTGAGCGGCAGGGTGCCCATCACGGTCAGCATCTGATTGACCTTGGCGCGGATATAGTCGCTCTTGCGTCCCAACTTGGTTTGCAATCGGGCATTTTCCAGAGTCAGACGGTGTATCTCTTGATTCAGGTCGGAGTCGTCGCCGGTGGCGTCACTTTTTCCATGGTCTGTTGTCATGTTGCTGGCGTCCTTCGCATCCACTACTTCCCGTAGCGGTGGGGTGTTGTTCCACTAAAGTTTAACGATCGTAATGGTGTAGTAACGTTGGCATTTATGCACATCAACCTTGAAACCCATGTTGGAGGCAGCTTCCGGAATAGTGTGGGTGCCGTCCCGGCTGTCGGTTTTGAAAAGCAGTATAACCGTGCCGTCCATGAGTTGGGAACTGTATTTGTTTAGCTCGCGCAGGGCTACCAGCAGTGATGCGGGGCAGATTTGTCCGCAGATGTCAAACTCGATGAGTCGGGGAGAGTCGGTTTCCATACAAATCTCCAGTGAGGAAATAACTTGACGGTTTAATTAGTTGCGGAGTCGCACGGCGATACCGAACATATCCAGTTTGTCTGGGTTTGACAGTCTGTTTACATACCATGGATGGGTGTAAAACTTCATCACCTTAATACACCCCGGGAGAGAATTTGACTTCCCAGCCACGCGCCCGGGAAGAGTCCCACGAGAAAGAGCAGGCTCTGGGCGGCAAGGATCGGTATTCCGCCAAAAAGGTGCCACACGTTGCAGCCGGGTGCCATACGGGAAGCCAGTCCCATGATGACGCCGCCAACGGCTGCTGACAGGTATTGCCGCCAGGGGAGGTGTACATACATTCTGAATTCTTTCAGCAGCACTGCAGATAGGGTGCCGCCGAGTATGATCCCGGCGATAACCGGGAATTGAATCAGGGCAATTGCGTCCAGTTGTGGGCCTGGACCGCCGCTGAGCTGCATGCTGGTGAGCGGTTGCCGGTAGTTGAGGGGTATAGTTTTGAAATAAGCAAGTTCCTGGACATGTGTGCTGAAAAACAGAGATTCAAGAGCCCCGGCAATTTTCGCGTAGGCAGTGGTGATTCCCAACGGCATGCCGATTGCGATATAGGAGATGACGCCAAGCAGGGAAAGGATGAGTGCCGCCTGCCATGGTTGCACAGAGCCTGGCGAGAAGGTCGGACGTACCCAGCCCCCCTGCCGGTGCCAGCGAAAGAAATATACGGAAGCGATGATTGTGGTAATTGAAATCAACAGCAATGGCGGGAGGTTGAACATTTGCGGAACAGTGATTTTTTCCTTGAAAAAGGTGGTCGCAGAGGCAACGGAACGCCACCAGGGATGAATTTCCGCATAGAGGGCACTGCCAACGATGAGCCCGGCAAAGGCAACCGCGCTCAGTACGCTGCCGGCTCCCATTTTATAGAGTGTGCCGACAACACAGCCGCCGGCCAGGACCATGCCGATGCCGAAGAAAAACCCGCCGATTACATTGGTCAGGGACGGTGACCCGAGCAGGGGGAACGGATACAGGGGTAGGAGCCCCAGATGACGTGCCAGTTCGAACAATACCATGCTGCTGACTATGAGGAGCAGGAGGGTGCGCAGTTTGAGGAGTGACCTGAAGAGGAAGAGGTCGCGGAACATTCCGGCGATGCAGTAGTCAGAACGATGCATGATGAAACCGGCGCTGAGGCCGAGGAGCAGGCCGGTGATCAGCATGAAAGGAATGGTGAAGTTACTCATTTAGTTGCTCTCCGACAACGTCTAAACAACCGAAAAGACATGACTCCTGATTCACAAACGTATTGGTGGAAGTGTACGTCAAAACAATTTTGCGTACCGTGATTGTAAATCAATTTCATGCGGGCGAATATACGTATATCAATTCTCAACGGTCAACAAAAATCCCGCCCCGATCAGTTGAGGTATTCTTATCTACAGGTCAAATGTAATGGCGTTGAAACTGTCTGTAATAGATATTTACTGCAAGCAAAACAGCATAGATATGAATAGTATGTGACAACTAGTCAGCGGCATGTTGAATAATTTGCGAGGGTTATGCCGCACTTTATGTGAGCGCACCAATTGTACGGTTCTTTTGTAACCTTTTAAGTGGATTTAGCGTCTTTATTTATAAAATGTGCAAGCGTATAATGGCACGTAGTTGGAGAATACAGCACACTTAGGGGGATGCAAATGAAAAAGACCGTTTGTATTGTCATTGCGAGCGTCGCGCTGATTCTGGTGAATTCCCTCCCTGGATTTGCCTACCGTGGGGGGCATCGTGGTTATGGCGGGATAGGTATTTCAATCGGGCCGGTATGGGGGGGGGCGTACTACCCCTATTATCCTTATTACCCATATTACGCGGTACCGCCTACTGTCGCCCCGCAGCAGCCTGATGTCTATGTCCAGCCAGCCCCGCAAGCAGAGGAGCCTGCTTATTGGTATTACTGCCAGAGTCCGGAAGGCTACTACCCGTACGTTAAACGGTGTCCGAGTGGGTGGCTGAGGGTTGTCCCTTCTCCGCCTTCAGAGGATCAAAAGGAGTGATCATATGTTAACACGCATGCGAAGAGTATTGTCATTTGTGGCGTTACTTACGTTGTTGTCATTGGTTGGATGCGTGACTCTTCCTACGGGTCCAAGCGTAAAAGTGCTGCCAGCTCCTGGGAAGTCATTTGAGGAATTCCAGACCGAAGATGCGCTCTGCAGGCAGTGGGCAGGACAGCAGATCGGGATGAAACAAGAGGATACGGTTAATCAAAATATCGCCGCAGGGGCCGTTGTGGGCACTGTAGTCGGTACGGGCCTCGGTGCGGCGCTCGGGGCAGCATCCGGACACCCTGGGGCCGGGGCAGTTATCGGAGCCGGCAGCGGACTTCTCATTGGAAGTGCCTCTGGTTCCAACGCCGGTCAGGTTTATGGATATGAGGCGCAGCGCCGGTACGACATTGCGTACGAACAGTGCATGTATGCAAAGGGAAACCAGATTCCTGGGGTAGTGATTCGTCGAGTGAGGAGAACCATCCCGCGGACTCCTCCTCCCCCACCGGATATGTACTCCGTGCCACCGGATTATGATCCCTCCTATTCACCGCCGAGGCAATGATTCTTCCAATCGCTGGAAGCTGATTGCGTTCGTATGATGTAGCACTTTGATGAAAAAAACATACATGGGAGCGCCTGACATGGCAATGATCGTTGAAGTTAAAGGCAACAAGCTTTGCATCGAAATTGACTTGGAAAAACCGACGCCATCGGCATCCGGTAAAACACTGGTGGTTGCAAGCACGCGGGGGAATGCTGTTACCACCGCAGAAGTGGACGGCAAACCCATTACCATTGGGCTTAATGCCTATATCAAACCGTAATGAAGCCAGAGCTCTATTCGATAACGTACCGAATACCTTTGTCGGATGCCCAGCAGGCCAGACTCGACAGAAAGTGGCCTGACGGCGACCCGTTCATCTCCTATGAAAAGATTGATTCCCTGCTTGAGCCGCTTCCGGTAGAAGACCTCTACTGGTCCGACCACACGGGGCAATTCCTGTATTTTACCGTTCGCGGAGATGATGTTGAAGGCACCGTTGCCGAGGTGGTCGAAAGGTTGGAGAGAAAATTGGGCAAGATTTGATGCGGTCACGCAAGAGAGGTTACATTGAGGTAATTCCTATTCAGTCACAACTTTCATTTCCTGAAGGATTTCAATTTGTCTCTGCAATAGATACCTGGCTATCTCACGATCTATTATTTGGTCAGGTTCAGTGGTGAACCTGTATCTTCTTGGAAAGGTATCTCCGTCAATTCCAACAAGTGCGGCTTGTGTTTTTATGCTATAATTTTCGCTCTGAACGGTATTATGTAGCGTGAATGTCAGAGTAGTCTCTTCACCTATTTCCAGAGGACATGGATCGTTGATTTGAACACAAGCGCCATTTATCGAGATTTCAACCAGCTTGCCTTTAGCGAGTCCCCCATTGGTTTTGAAGGTGGCATTTTGAGGCTTTCCTAATGTTAGCCGAAGATAGTTTCTTCTTTCTGCCATGATTTCAACATAGCAAAGCTTCCTCAATGTTGCGGCACGTCTGCTTATATTTACGTATTGAATATTTGCATGGACATCATGAGTCAGAACCTTGCTGCGTATGAACGTATAATGATGATCCTTCATGGTAAATGCCTGGTACGGTGCAACATCAAGGTCGATCATGTCCTTCTCAATACTAATAATATGTGCAGGACATGATACCGGTAACCCGTGATAATAATTAATCAACGTGATTTGAAATTTCGGATGTCTGGCCAGCTCTTCTTTGAAAATAGAAAGTATTTCTGCTTGATCTTCATCAAACGTATTCTGGATTCTGGTGCTGTAGAGGGATGAGTCATCCATTAATAGCTCGTTTTCAAAAAAGGATAGATACTATTTTTCTGCGTTGATTTTATCTGGTACGGAGCGTTCTGATGAGGCACGTTAAAACCTATCGCCCCCAGGTCTGGGAATGTCGCAGAAAATCCGGAGAGTTTTGCAGGCGGATTCACCTGCTCGCTGTTTAAGCTAAATACAGGACGTAAAAGAAACCTTTCACATCCCGTATAGTTGTTAAATATCAGACTATTCAGCTTTAACAAACTTACCTTTCTCGCCACACTTTTCACACTTCTGTGGTTTGCAGCGCCCTTCTTTAGAAAAGCCACATTCACATTTCCATGTTGCCATAAGTATCACCACCGCTCATTTTATTTGAAGATCATCTAACAATTGCTTTGTCTGAAGCGTAGATTTATCTATCATGGTGAGGTCTTTTAAATCGTCATTACCATGCTTCTTTGAATAGCTTTCTTTTGGTAACAGTTGCCCCTTACCTATGTCCATTAGATTTGCTGCCAAATCGACCTCAGACATATCCTGTTTCAAGGGTTCTGATTTAGATTGCAATTTTTTCTTTGATGCATAGGCAATACTACCCACGAGTACAGCTGCCGCAGTGATAGTAAATATAAGTGAGTATCGTTTTTTCATTTTACATTACCTCTAAGATAAATTATTTATTCGGAAATTCTACACCCTCATACTTTAGGCTGTCTATGGTTTCTTTCCTGGAAAGGAGAGGAGACAGTCTTTCGGGTCGATAGGGTCGTTAATCTGTTGCAGTACGGAGGAATAGAATTGAAAACCCATTCTTGTAGATAATAAAATAGCGCCACATTGCTGAGGCGCTATCAAATCGACTAAAAATTAAAATTGGTGGAGGTGCAGGGAAAATAAACCGTGTCCGAATCACATTTTATAGCCACATAACTATTCGGACTTATTATTCTTTTCCATTCAGCTCCCTAAACTCTGGAGCATTTTAGTACAAAGTCTTGTACCGAAATTTGTACCGCGCGATGTGCGGCTTGAGTGAATATGGCTGAAATGTATCAGCTCTTTTTTTTACTGTACAGTTAGATTGTAATAAATAAGAATCGAACTGGATCTTTTTGAGGCATGATTGGAATAGAACCTGCCTGGTTTCTTAATCCAATGTATATTCCTCAGGATCTTCTCTGACAGGTACTATTGCCGTCGGAACCACGTTAGACGCTGCCGAACAATGGACATCTTGATCATCAAAGAAAATATCAGCGCCAAATGCTTCCAACACCTCATGCTTACTGACACCGCCAAGGAAATGAGCCTCATCAATTCGGACATTCCATTCATGCAACGTCCTGATGACACGCTCGTGCGCAGGACTGTTGCGGGCTGTAATGAGAGCCGTTCGAATCGGCGCATCATCGACTGGGACACCCTTCTGTGCTTTGGCAATAGCCCGGAGCAGCGGAGCGAAAGGACCATCAGGCAACGGCTTCAATGCGTTTTCTTTTTCATGCTTGAGGAATGCGTCAAGTCCTTGGCTCTGGTAGATCTTCTCGGACTCAGCTGAAAAAAGAACGGCGTCACCATCAAAAGCAATTTTGATTTTTTTCTTATCTTCACGATGGGTTAGCGACTTTTTGGGAGATTTATAAATACGGGCAGCTGCGAAACCAGCATTGATGGCGCGCTGAACATCCTTATGATGTGCCGACAAAAACAGGTCTACCTTGTATGGGCCAAGATACCTAACCAGTGATTCACCACCCGTCCAAGCTGATCTGGTTATATCGAGGCCATGGTGCTGAATTGCTTTTGTTATACGCAGGCTCGTTGCGGGATTGTTTCTTGATAAGACGATAACTTCGACTTTTCGGTCTTTTCCCTCCTGGTTAAGAGAAAGGATGTTCTTTACCAGACGAAAACCGGTACCTGGCTTGGGGAAATCGTTAATTCTCTCTATTTGGTACGCTGAATATGTTTCGAGCCCCTGTGTGTCAAACAGTTCATTTTCTGTTTCAAGGTCAAAAAGCGCTCTTGATGAAATCCCCACGACCAGGACATTCGAGAGATCATATGGTGGCATGTTATCTCCAGATAATTTCTAAGATCATATCAATCAGCAACTGCGATTATCAAGTCACCGTCACTTGGCCATTCATAAGCATAGGGAGGAGCCAGTCGCGGAGCTGGGTGAGGTGCTGGTTTTCTATGCTTCGTGTAAATACCATCTGGTTATATTTTGATACTACCTTGTCATATTCCCTAAGGAGGTCGGTCGGTGGATAGGCAAGAGGCAAAGAATGTAAATCGTCCTTGGTAATAGAGCCAAAAGTTGTTCCTTCGCTGTTTCTCCTGTCAAATGCGTATTCCGGTGAAAGCGGCCAGTCGAACTGACGTGATGGCGGCCACCGTTCCGCTGTGAATACGGCCAGCGTTCCGGTGATTTCGGCCAGTGACGAGAGAGAGTCTCGGGGTGTGGG
>Ga0209430_1002846_pt1 | contig 10618 bp, 8 predicted proteins | sample BarGraIncub1133A_FD_184504 | JGI IMG/M metagenome (GOLD analysis project Ga0209430, IMG submission 184504) | Arctic peat soil microbial communities from Barrow, Alaska - Barrow Graham LP Incubations 11-33A (SPAdes) (version 2) | ecosystem: Environmental > Terrestrial > Soil > Wetlands > Peat... | reverse complement strand
CCGCCGATCCCAGCGCAACCCGACGAAGCCGAGCGCGAGGCCGACCACACAGATCGCGGCGCCACGTACCGCACCGTCGGCACCACCCGCCCACCGGATGCACTCGGCCGTGAGAGCGAGCAGCCACACCGCGATACCGACGAGGAAGACCCGCCGGAGGTCGATCCGCGCAGGCTCGGGGTCGGCCCTACGTCGCTCGGGGTGCAAGAGGAGCTCGATCAGGCGCGACACATCGGACAGGCTACTGGCCGGCCGCGACACTCTCGGTGGATTGCACACGAATCCTTCACAATCCGGGGCGGTCCTCTGGCAAGATTCGCGCCATGGCGACTTCTACCCCTGTGAAGCACATCGCGCCCGTGGGCGCGATCGACGGATACTTCAAGATCACCGCCCGCGGCTCGACCATCGGTCAGGAGATCCGTGGTGGCCTGGTGACCTTCTTCGCGATGGCCTACATCGTGGTGCTCAACCCACTCATCATCGGCACCGTTGCGGACAGCAAGGGTGGCTTCATCGGCGGCGACGCGAACCTGTCCATCCCGCGCGTTGCGGCAGCCACCGCGCTCGTCGCGGGCGTCATGACGATCCTGATGGGCGTGGTCGCGAGGTTCCCGATCGCGCTCGCCGCCGGCCTCGGCTTGAACGCTGTGGTCGCGTTCTCGATCGCGTCCCTCAAGGGCATGACCTGGCCGGACGCGATGGGCCTCGTGGTGCTCGAGGGTCTCGTCATCCTGGTCCTCGTACTCGTCGGACTCCGGAAGGCCGTCTTCCGGGCCGTCCCGCAAGAGCTGAAGACGGCGATCGGCGTCGGCATCGGTCTGTTCATCGCGTTCATCGGCCTGGTGGACTCCGGGTTCGTCCGGATCCCGTTCAGCAAGGCCACTCCGGTCGAGCTCGGCATCGGCGGGTCGCTCAATGGTTGGCCGGTCGTCGTGTTCGTCCTCGGTCTGCTACTCATCATCGTCCTCGTGGTGCGCAAGGTGCGCGGCGCGATCCTGATCGGCATCCTGGCCGCAACCGCCCTCGGAGTCATCATCGAGGCGATCGCGAAGATCGGCTCGCAGGCACCGGACGGTTCCAACCCGACCGGATGGAAGCTCAACAGCCCGGCCATCCCGAAGAGCGCCGTGGACACGCCCGACTTCTCGATCCTCGGGCACTTCAGCCTGTTCGGCGCCGTCGGCAAGATCGGCATCCTCGCGGTCGTCCTGTTGGTCTTCTCGCTCATGCTCGCCGACTTCTTCGACACGATGGGCACGATGGTCGCCATCGGCGCCGAGGCCGAGCTGCTCGACAAGGAAGGCAGCCCGCCGAACGCGCAGCAGATCCTGATCGTGGACTCGATCGCGGCGGCCGCTGGTGGTGCGGCCTCGGTCTCGTCCAACACGAGCTACATCGAGTCCGCCGCGGGCGTCGGTGACGGCGCGCGCACCGGTCTCGCCTCGGTCGTCACGGGCATCGCGTTCCTGCTCGCGACGTTCCTCGCGCCGCTCGTCGGGATGGTCCCGTACGAGGCCGCGACACCGGCCCTGGTCGTGGTCGGCTTCCTGATGATGACGCAGATCGCGGGCATCTCGTGGAAGAAGCTCGAGATCGCCATCCCGGCGTTCCTGACCATCATCCTGATGCCGTTCACCTACTCGATCACGGTGGGCATGGGTGCCGGCTTCGTCTCGTACGTCGTGCTCAAGACAGCCATCGGCAAGGCCAAGGAGGTTCACATCTTGATGTGGATCGTCTCCGCGCTGTTCGTGGTCTACTTCGCGCTCGGCCCGATCAAGAGCGCCCTCGGCATCTGATCGGCGCAGTCAAAGAGGTGTGGCCAGGGACCCTAACGGGTTCCCGGCCACACCTCTGTCTCCCGTCGGCGGTGGGCGGTCAGCCGACCACGTTCAGCCGTCGCTGGTCAGCCGAGCGCCGGTTGCAGAGCGGCGTTGAGCCGCGCGCCGGTTGGCGGTCTCAGGCCAGGTGCTCGACGACGTAGTCGATGCACGCGGTGAGCGCCTGCACGTCTGAAGGGTCGATCGCCGGGAACATCCCGACGCGGAGCTGGTTGCGACCGAGCTTGCGGTACGGCTCGACGTCGACGACGCCGTGCCGGCGAAGTACCGCGGCGACCTGTGCCGCATCCACCTGCGCGTCGAAGTCGATCGTCCCGACGACGTTCGACCGGTACTGCGGGTCGGTGACGAACGGCGTGGTGTAGGCCGTCGACTCCGCCCACCCGTACAGGTGCGCCGCCGAGCTCGCGCTGCGCCCGGCCGTCCAGGCCAGGCCGCCGTTCTCGAGCATCCAGTCGATCTGCTCGGCCAGCATGACGAGCGTCGCGATCGCCGGGGTGTTCAGGGTCTGGTCGAGCCGCGAGTTCTCCACCGCGGCGGCGACCGAGAGGAACTGCGGGATCCAGCGCCCGCTCGACGCGATCTCCTCAACCCGGCCCAGTGCGGCCGGCGAGAGCAGTGCGAGCCACAGGCCGCCGTCGGAGGCGAAGCTCTTCTGCGGCGCGAAGTAGTACACGTCCGTCTCGGACACTTCCACGTCCAGCCCGCCCGCCGCCGAGGTCGCGTCGACCAGCACCAGGGCCTGGTCCGCACCGATACCCAGAGGCCGCGCGACCGGCGCGCGCGCCCCGGTCGAGGTCTCGTTCTGCGGCCAGGCGTACACGTCGACGTCGTCCACCGGGACCGGGAGCGCGACCGAACCGGGCGCCGCCTCGATCACCTGCGGCGCCGCCAGGAACGGTGCGTCCCGGGTGACGGCCGCGAACTTGGCGCCGAACTCGCCGAAGGCGCAGTGCTGGGCGCGCTCGCGCACCAGCGAGAACGCGGCGGCATCCCAGAACGCGGTCGAGCCGCCGTTGCCGAGCACCACCTCGTACCCCGCCGGGGCGCCGAACAGCTCCGCGAGCCCAGCACGCACCCGCCGGACCACCGCGCGAACGGGCGCCTGCCGGTGCGAGGTGCCGAGCAGGCTCGTCGTGACCGCGGAGACGGCCGCGACCTGTGCCGGGCGCACCTTGCTCGGCCCCGAGCCGAATCGACCGTCGGCGGGGAGCAGGCTGGGCGGGATCGCGAGGTCCGCACGGGGCACGGTCGAAGGCTGCGTCACGGATTCACTCTAGAGGTCGTGGCAACGCGGAATCCGCGAGCTGCGGTGGCTTCCGTCCGCCCTCGCGTCCTCGAGGACCACGGGTGGCTAGGCTGAGATGCCGAATCGAGAGGAACGCGATGTACCGCCTGGTCAACACCGCCCAGCGCTACGCGTGGGGCTCACTCACCGCAATCCCGGAGTTCCTCGGCGTCGCGCCCGACGGGGCGCCGGTCGCCGAGCTGTGGATGGGCGCGCACCCGATGGCGCCCTCGGTCGTCGCCGATCCGTCATCGGGCCGCGAGGCGTCTCTGCGCGAGCTGATCGACGCGGATCCGGACGGCGTCCTCGGCTCTCGCGTGCGGGCGCGGTTCGGTGCGCGACTCCCGTACCTGCTCAAGGTCCTCGCGGCCGCCCAGCCGCTCTCGCTCCAGGTGCACCCGCACCGCGAGCAGGCACGCCGCGGCTTCGCGCGCGAGGAGGCCGCCGGCATCGCGCGCGACGCGGCTGAGCGCAGCTACCGGGACGACGAGCACAAGCCCGAGATGATCGTCGCGCTCACGCGGTTCGAGGCCTTGAGCGGGTTCCGCGACGTCGCACGGGTCCTCGAGCTGCTGGCCGGCTTGACCGGGGATCTCGCGGAGCGGCTGCGGACCGCGCTCGCGGTCGAGCCGGAGGAGCTCGCCGTACGGGCCGCCTTCGAGCTGTTGCTCAACCTCACGCCGGCGGAGCGCTCGGCGCTGGTGCCGGAGTTCGTCGCGACCTGCCAGCACCGCATCATGGCGGGCTCGCCGTCGCCGCGCGCGGACGCGACCGTCGTCCGGCTGGCGACCTGGTACCCCGGCGATCCCGGTGCGGTCGCGTCGATGCTGCTCAACCGCGTCACGCTCGAGCCCGGCGAGGCGATGTTCGTGCCGGCCGGTGCGGTGCACGCGTACCTGGACGGACTCGGAGTCGAGGTGATGGCCGGTTCGGACAACGTGCTGCGTGCCGGGTTGACGACGAAGCACATCGACCGCGCCGAGCTGCTGGCCTGCACCGGGTACATCCCCGCGCCACCGGCGCGGACCGCGGCCGAGGCTGTCGACGAGGTGTTGTCGGTGTACCGGGCGCCGGTCGACGAGTTCGCGCTTGCCGTCGCCCGGCTCGGCCCGGGCGCTCCTGGCGCAGTGCTCCTGGGCGACGGTCCGCGGGTCGTCCTGTGCCTCGACGGCTCGGTCGAGGTCTTGACCGGCGCCGCGAGCGAGACGCTCGGACGCGGCCAGTCCGTGTTCGTCCGTGACGACGAGGGTGGCGTCCGGGTGACGGGCACCGGCACGGTGCTGGAAGCCTTCGTCCCGTAGTCGCGACGGCTCGAGACGTGGGACTTCAGACCTCGCTGTGAACCCGGTCGAAACCACTACGGTTGACACCATGACTGAACGCATGACGGTCCTCGGCACCGGCTATCTTGGCGCGACCCACGCGGCCGGCATGGCTGAACTCGGGCACGAAGTGCTCGGCGTCGACGTCGATGTCGAGAAGATCGCCCGGCTCGCCGCCGGCGACATCCCGTTCTTCGAGCCCGGTCTCGAGGAGCTCGTCAAACGGCACCTCGCGTCCGGTCGGCTCCGGTTCACGACCGACATGGCCGAGGCCGCGGAGTTCGCGACCACGCATTTCGTCGGCGTCGGCACACCGCAGAAGAAGGACTCCTTCGCGGCCGATATGCGCTACCTGGACCAGGTCATCGAGACCCTCGGGCCACTGCTGACCCGACCGAGCGTGATCTTCGGCAAGTCGACCGTGCCGGTGGGGACCGCCGCGCGGCTGACGGCGCGGCTTCGCGTGATCGCGCCCGCGGGCGACCAGGTCGACCTCGCCTGGAACCCGGAGTTCCTGCGCGAAGGGCTCGCGCTGCAGGACACGCTGCACCCGGATCGCATCGTGCTCGGCATCGACGCCGCTGGCCCCCGGCTCGCCGAGGATGTCGCTCGACGCGTCTACCGGACGATGCTCGACGACGACACCCCCTTCCTCGTCACGGACCTCCAGACGGCGGAACTCGTCAAGGTCGCGGCGAACGCGTTCCTGGCGACGAAGATCTCATTCATCAATGCCATGGCCGAGGTCTGCGAGGCGGCCGGCGCGGACGTCTCCGTCCTCGCGGACGCCATCGGGCACGACGTGCGGATCGGCCGTCGCTTCCTCAATGCCGGCCTCGGGTTCGGCGGCGGGTGCCTGCCGAAGGACATCCGGGCGTTCATGGCGCGGGCGGGCGAGCTCGGGGTCGACCAGGCGCTCACGTTCCTGCGCGAGGTCGACGCGGTCAACGAGCGCCGCCGCGGCCACGCCGTCAACTTGGCGCGCGAGGCGAGCGGCGGTTCGCTGCTCGGCGCCCGGGTTGCGGTGCTCGGCGCGGCGTTCAAGCCGGAGTCGGACGACATCCGTGACTCGCCGTCGCTCGCCGTCGCGGGTCAGCTCCACCTGGAGGGTGCGGACGTCGCGGTCTACGACCCGCGCGCCATGGCCAATGCCCGTCGCGTCTTCCCGACACTCACCTATGCCGACTCCACCCAGGCTGCGTGTACTGGGGCCGACGTGGTCATGATCGCGACCGAGTGGGCCGAGTTCAGTCGCCTGGTCCCGGCGGATCTCGACTCGGTCGTCGCGCGACGGTCGATCGTCGATGCACGCAACTGCCTCGAGCCGCGCCAGTGGAGTGAGGCCGGCTGGTGGTACCGGGGGATGGGACGCTCCTGACCCGCCGAGGTCGCCGCTGGCTCTGCTGCGGTCGAGGTACTCATCGTGGACACGGGCCGCGCAAGCCGGCCGCAACGCCGTAGCCTGGGGCCGTAGTCAAGTCAGAGGGGACGGGGAGCAGCCGGCGTGAGTGATCTCATCGACACTACCGAGATGTACCTGCGGACCATCTACGAGCTCGACGAGGAGGGCATCGTCCCGCTGCGCGCCCGCATCGCCGAGCGCCTCGGCCACTCCGGGCCGACCGTCTCGCAGACTGTCGCGCGAATGGAGCGCGATGGTCTCGTCATCGTCAGTGGCGACCGTCACCTCGAGTTCACCGCGGACGGTCGGGCCAGGGCGATGCGGGTGATGCGCAAGCATCGACTCGCCGAGCGCCTGTTGACGGACGTCATCGGCCTCGACTGGGAGTACCTGCACGACGAGGCGTGCCGGTGGGAGCACGTGATGAGTGATCGGGTCGAGCGTCGGCTCCTCGAGCTGCTCGACCACCCGCAGCGCTCGCCCTACGGCAATCCCATCCCCGGCCTGCGCGAGCTCGGTGGGGACGGCCCGGACGAGGGCTTCCTGGACGGGGTGGTCGCGCTGACCGAGCTCCTGCCCGAGGGCTCGTCGACCACCGCGGGTCCGGTCGAGGTGACGCTGCGGCGCTTCGGAGAACCGATCCAGACCGACGTCGCGCTCCTCGCGGAGCTCTTCAAGGCGGGCGTGATCCCGGAGGCCCGGGTCGCGGTGCACCGGGACGGAGACGTGGTGGTCTCCGTGCCGGGGTCATCCTTCGTCCTCGCGCTGCCCGACGACGTCGCGCGCCACCTGTTCGTCGTCGCCTAGTCAACGGTGCACCGCCGTCGTGGCGGTCGCGATGCCGCCCCGCGCGAAGGGTCGAGCGGTCCGGCTGGGCCTCGGTCGGGAGGTGCGCATCCGGTGAGAACGAGGCGGACCAGGTGTCCACGATCGGGCGAATTTGCGGCTCGCCGCGCTCCCGGTGTGACATTTGGGTGGGGCGTCGGGTACCTTCAAGGTGCTCCTGAGGAACCCTCCTCCCCGGGAGTCCATGGTCGGACGCCGAGCCCTGCCGCCGCCCGTGGTCCGCAATCACTCGCCGGCAGGGGCGGGGGACCCAATGTGGGCACTGGTGACAGTGTCCTTGGGGTGAAGCTGCTGGAGCACTGGGAACGGTGCCACAGCGGCCGGGTGAACTCCCATCCGAACCCGACAGCTGACCTCGTAGGCGCGATGGAGAGGTTCTAGTGGCTGATCGTCCGAATCGCGCGCGTCATCGCACTGCGCGCCGACCGAGCACACCCCTGCACATCCTTGCCGCTGCCGCGGCCGAAAACATTGGCGCCGTAAGTCGTCGAGGCGCCGTCGTCGCTGCCTCGTCCGGTTTCCTGGTGTCGATGCTGGCTTCACCGGCTGGTGCCGATCAGGGTGTCGCGGGCACGCAAGGGTCCGTCCCGTCCGTCGACGTCCAGGCGTTGACCGCCCAGGCTCGCGCCGTTCTCGGCTCCGCCCCGGCGGTCTCGGTTCCGGCCGATGCCGAGTGGAAGTTCGACGTTCCCCAGATCACCATCGTCAAGGCGGAGAAGGCGCCGGTCAGGACTGCGCCCTCGCGTTCGGTCAGGACCGCGCCCTCGCGTTCGGTCAGGACTGCGCCCTCGCGTTCGGTGGCTCGCGCCGCGGCACCAGCCTTCGCGTCGGGCAACGTGCCGCAGGCCGTAGCCGGTAACGCGGTACTCGAGATCGCGGCTCGCTACGTCGGCGTCCCGTACCGGTCCGGCGGCAAGACCCCGGCAGGGTTCGACTGCTCGGGCTTCACCTCGTACGTGTACGGGCAGCTCGGCATCTATCTGCCGTCCATCTCTAGCGCCCAGCGCTACGCCGGTGTCGAGGTCTCTCGCGCCGACGCCAAGCCCGGGGACATCATCTGGACGCCGGGTCACGTGGGCATCTACGCCGGCGGCAACATGCAGATCGACTCGCCGAGGCCGGGCTTGACGATCCAGTTCCGCGGTATCTGGCAGACCAACCCGCACTTCATCCGGGTGACCGGCTAGTCGCACCAGTGTCGAGTCGGAGGGGCGGTGGCCATCGGTCACCGCCCCTCCGTTCGTCTGCCCGGGTTGCGACGGTCGGCGTCCGGCTGGCGCGCGTCGCTTGGCGCCCCCGAGCTCGGGCGAGTCCGAAGTCCGAGCTCCTCCCGCGCGACCCTGCCGCCCTCGCGTAGTCTGGTCCCGCTTGAACGTCCCCCAGTCGGGCCCGGCCATGCCAGTCGGGCTTGCACTCCGGTCAAGGAGTCGGCCGTGTTGATGCCTGCAGTCACCCCGCGTCGGGCCCTGCTGCTCAACGCCAGCCTCGAACCTCTGTGCGTCGTGAGCACGCACCGCGCCGTCGTCCTCGTCCTGACCGGCAAGGCGGCAATCCTCGAGACGGACGGCCGCTTGCTCCGGTCGGAGCGCGCCAGCGTCCCGCTCCCGCTCGTGCTGTGCCTGACCCGATATGTCCGGGTGCCGCACCGCCGCGTCGTCCCGCCGTCCCGGCGGACCGTCCTTCAGCGCTACGGGCACTCGTGCGCCTATTGCGGAGCGACCGCGGACACCGTCGACCACGTGCACCCGCGGTCGCGCGGTGGTCGGCACGAGTGGTCGAACGTCGTGGCCGCTTGCGCGCGGTGCAACCGACGCAAGGCGGACCGCCTGTTGGCCGAGATCGGCTGGTCCCTGCCATTCCAACCCACGGCGCCGCGCGGCGCGGCAGCATTCATGGCGAGCGTCGCGACCTACGAACCGTCGTGGAGCGCGTACCTCGCCGCCTAGCTGTACTCGGCCATGAGGTTGGTGACAGGCGGGTGATCGGGTCGGCGAGTCCCCAGGTACCGGCCGCACCGCGCCCGACCGAGCGCCGCGACGCGGCGAGGCGAAGGGCCTGCCCCCGGACCTGATTCGGGGCACACTGGGAACGTACCGTCGGGAACCCGGGCGAGAGGACGAGCGATGAGCCACGATCAGGTTGTCGTCGCGGGAGTCGACGGTTCCGCACCCTCGCTGCACGCACTCGACTGGGCGGCCCTCGAAGCCCACGCGCGCGGCTGGGGCCTCGAGGTGGTGTGCTCCTACAGCCTGCCTTCCTTCGCGGCGGCCACCCTCGACGGCGGCTACGCGGCGGTGGACGAGGATGCGATCCACGCCGGTGCTCAGGCGGTCGTCGACGAGGCGCTCGCGCGCGTCGCCGACTTCGGCGTGCCGGTGAAGGGGCAGCTCGTCACCGGGGACGCGGCCGCCGCGCTGGTGGAGCGCTCGAAGACCGCCGGATTGATGGTGGTCGGCACCCGCGGCCACGGTGGCTTCGCGGACCGGCTGCTCGGCTCGGTCTCGGCGACGCTGCCGGCGCACGCGCACTGCCCGACGGTGGTGGTTCCGCTCCGGACCGCGGTCCACGCGAGCGAGTCCGCGGACGCGCCCGCCGATCTTGTCCCGGTGAGCGAGGTCCGACGCATCGTGGTCGGAGTGGACGGCTCGCCCGCCTCCGAGGTCGCGCTCGCCCGCGCCGTGTCCGAGGCGGTGGCGTGGGATGCCCAGCTGACTGTCGTCGCGGGCGTCCCGGTAGCGGCCGGCGCGGGGATCCTCGCGTGGTTGCCGGCCGACGCCGACCACGACTCGATCCTGGCCGATGTCTCGGCCGGGCTCGATGTCGTCGTGGACCAGGCCGTAGCCGGGCACCCCGGGCTCGCGGTCTCCAAGGTCGTGCTGGACGGCACCGGAGCGGAGCTGCTCACCGAGTTCTCCTCGGCGGTCGACCTCGTCGTCGTCGGCTCACGGGGCCGGGGTGGGTTCGCCGGTCTGCTGCTCGGGTCAACCAGTCAAGCGGTGCTCCACCACGCGGCGTGCCCGGTGATGGTGGTCACCGTCCGTACCGGCGACAAGCCGCCGACCCGGGGCATCAAGTTCGGCTGACCCTGGCCGGGTCGCCGGACGGGCGACCGCTCAGCTAGGGGCGGGGCTCGTCGGCCTGGCAGCGGGGGTCATAGTTCGGGGTCAGGTGCGGGGTGGTCGTCGCGCGCTACCGATCTCGAGGGTGCAGCACTTGGCGCCGCCGCCGCCCTTGAGGAGCTCCGAGGTGTCCACCGGAATGGGCTGGTAGCCACGCTCGCGCAGGGCCTCGGCGAGACCGATCGCGCCTGGTGCGACGACGACATGGAGACCATCGCTCACCGCGTTGAGGCCCAGCTCGGTGGCATCACGCTCGGTGGCGAGAACCGCATCCGGGTAGCGGCGCTCGAGCTCGACCCGCGAGGCAGCGGAGAAAGCCGGCGGGAAGTAGGCGATCTGCGGGTCGGTCGGGTCCGAGGAGAGCACGGCCAGCGCGGTGTCGAGGTGGTAGTAGTGCGCGTCGACGAGCTCGAGGCTGACCACGTCGCGACCCGTGAACAGCGCGAGCTCTTCGTGCGCGGAGCGCTCGGTGCGAAAGCCGGTGCCGGCGAGGATCACGTCCCCGACCACGAGCAGATCGCCCTGGCCCTCGTTCGTCTGCTCGGCGGTGTGCGTGACGAAGCCGTGATCCGCGAACCACTTCTGGTAGGCCGGACCCTCGGGCCGGCGTTGCGGGTAGCGGAACCGCGCAGAGTAGACGAGGCCGTCGACGACGGTCGCACCGTTGGCGGCATAGACCATGTCCGGCAGGTCCTCGAGGGGGTCGATCAGCTCGACCGTGTGACCGAGCGACAGGTAGGTGTCACGCAGCACGTGCCACTGGGCGACAGCGCGCGCGGTGTCGGTCTCCTGGGTGA
>Ga0209430_1002843_pt1 | contig 10628 bp, 11 predicted proteins | sample BarGraIncub1133A_FD_184504 | JGI IMG/M metagenome (GOLD analysis project Ga0209430, IMG submission 184504) | Arctic peat soil microbial communities from Barrow, Alaska - Barrow Graham LP Incubations 11-33A (SPAdes) (version 2) | ecosystem: Environmental > Terrestrial > Soil > Wetlands > Peat... | reverse complement strand
GCAAGCCCTCCCCTAAATAAAATAGTTAAGCCCCACCTGGCGTATAATATAATTCATTATCTTTACAAACAAATAATAATAAATACATAAATAGCATTTGTATGGAGCTTGTAAAAAGCGGAATTGAAAATAAAATATTTACGATCAGAGGTGTTCAGGTAATGCTGGACAGTGATTTAGCAGAGATGTATCAGGTGGAAATAAGGGTGATCAATCAAGCCGTTAAAAGAAATATGGAGCGTTTCCCAATCAATTTCTATTTTCAGTTGGTTTCAGCTGAATGGGATTCTTTAAGATCACAATTTGTGACCTTTGAGCAGGGAAAGGGCAAGCACCGAAAATACCTTCCCTACGCTTTTACCGAACAAGGCGTGGCGATGCTTTCAGCAGTATTACGAAGTGATGTTGCGGTACAGGTAAGTGTCCAAATCATACAGGCATTTGTAATAATGCGTAAAACGATTGGGCAATTGCAAGGTGTGATTCATCGATTGGAAGGTATAGAAATGAAACAGCTTCATACAGACAACAAACTGGAACTTTTGTTTAAGGCACTTGAAAAGGATATTGTCCCCAAACAGGGCATTTTTTTCGAGGGTCAATTGTTTGACGCTCTTGTTTTTGCTTGTGACTTAATCAAGTTGGCGAAATCGTCTATTGAACTGGTGGACAATTATGTGGATGAAACCACTCTGCTGTTGCTGAGCAAACGGACTAAGGGGGTAAGCTGCAAAGTTCATACGCGAATCCGTGAGGCATTGAAGAACGATTTGGAGAAACACAACAAGCAATATCCAGCCATAGAACTAATAGAAAACCGAGGAAGTCACGACCGCTTTCTCATTATAGACGATGTCAAACTATATCATTTCGGAGCATCGTTAAAGGATTTGGGTGCTAAATGCTTTGCATTCAGTCGAATGGATGATTTGCTCGCGGACTTTAACACCTACTTTTTGAAAAAGGAAAATAATTGAGTGATTCAAGCCTTCTGTAGTAAGAGGGCAATCACCACCTCATTCCTCTGATGCTCAATCCGCTTCAGAATTCGCTCCAAATAATTCGCTCCCAGGCTATTTCTAATCCATAGCACCTCATTGGTGAAATTCTTTTTATCCTTATCCAATGCATGGATATCCAAAATATTTCTGGATAAACGACCAAGCGTCCGGTCTGAAAGCGTTTTATATTCCTGTACGTCCCTGATTAAAACTTTAATGAAGTCCATTAAAGCATGATCACTGGGGTTCAACACCCTCAGTGCACATTTTAAATTCTCATGTGCTTTGGCATCCAACGACTTTGGCGGAAGTTTTTTTGACTTATTCGGTTTAAAGTCCTTCACTTCATTGTAAGCCGGCCAAAACTTTGGCGACAACTGAACATAAGGCGTATCGTATTCACATGCCACCATTTCGAGCAATTCTTCAAAGGTAATCTCTGTTACTTCCAAATTTTCAGCTTGAGTGTTTGGAACAACATGCATAAACAAACTTAACCCCTTTCGCCTGAGTACACAGACCTGATTCACCGAAAAAGATTTACCTGACTTGACTCTAGCGGGCAATTCGGAAATCCTTTTTATTACCTCCGGGAGCCGACGCTTTCTGCCAACTGCACTCCATCACACAAACTGCTAAGAAGAATAATCAAAATCCATTCTTGGCACTTATTGCGGTGGCCAATAATATCTGAGGATATTGAGGGGGGCTGAGTAGTTATTTTTCATTAGAGTTGTCTTAAAAAGTAAAAGATTTTCAAAAAAAATATACAAGCCTGTTTATCAATACAATTATACAATTGTTACTTGATTGAAAGTGTTGCTTCTAGCACTGTATAATAGCAATTTACCCGCAAGAACTTCTCCTGTATCAGTAAGTATTTTAATTACTTCCATGGCCATCATGCTGCCAATAATTCCGGGAATTGCTCCTACGACTCCCATTGGCGAAGTTGGTTCTGGCGGTTGATTGCCAAATAAATCGCCATATGAACTTCCACCCTTATAATTGAAAACCGAAAGTTGCCCTTCAAATTCACGGATAGCTCCATGCACAAAGGGAATTCCATATTGTTTACTTTTGCGGTCAATCAGGTAACGCGAAATGTAATTATCTGTTGCGCCGACAACCAGATCGAAAGTTGGAAATACTAAATCGGCAAGTTCGTCCGACAGAAAACTATCAAACACCCGTATATTTACGCCAGAATTGAGATTCAGCATTTTCACACTGGCAATGACCGCTTTTGATTGACCAATTTCACTTTCGGTGTAAATGATTTGGCGTTGCAGGTTCGAAAGTGAAACAACGTCGCCATCCACAATACCAATTTCGCCTATTCCAGCAGCCGTCAAGTATTGAATAACCGGACAGCCCAAACCACCTGCACCAATAACGAGTACTTTCGCCGATTTTAGTTTTTCCTGTGCTTCCGCACCAAAGCCATTAATCCGCAAATGTCGGTCGTATCTTTCTTTCTCTGTTTGTGTAAGTTCCATTGTTGCATGTTTTCATAGTTCACTCAACTACTTTTTTTATACTATTCTTGCAAACATTCGTCCCAATCCTTCCAGACAACCTCGTACCCTTTCGACTTTATCATTTCTGCAAATTCTTCGGACGAACGATCGTCTGAAATGGCAAATTGTTCCAACTCTTTGTTGCTCTCGGCATATCCGCCTGGTTCGGTTTTCGATCCGGCACTCATAGCGGTAACGCCCAGTTTTACCATATTGTCCCGAAAGCCGGCTTGTTCGCGGGTAGAAAGAGCAATTTCCACTTCTTCGTTGAAAATGCGGTAAGCACAAATAAGTTGCAATAAATCGGAGTCGTTCACTATGCTGTTGGGCGTGTACGATCCGGCAAAAGGACGCATACGCGGAAACGAAACGCTGTATTTGGTGCGCCACCATGTTTTTTCCAAATAATCCAGATGAACGGCCGTGAAAAACGAATCGGTGCGCCAATCTTCCAATCCTAACAGGCAACCAAGACCGACTTTACGAACGCCTGCTTCGCCCATCCGGTCGCCCGTTTCGAGGCGGTATTGCATATTTGCTTTTTTGCCCCGCGGGTGATAAACAGGGTATCTTTCAGTATGATACGTTTCCTGATAAACATAGACCGAATTCAGTCCTTCGTCAACTAATCCTTTGTATTCATCAGTTTCTAAGGGTGCAACTTCGATGGAAATAAGTGAAAAATGAGGTTTAATCAGGCGAATCATTCGTTGCAAATAATCATATCCATTGCGTTTGGGATGCTCACCGGTAACCAGCAAAATATGTTCGTAGCCCATCGCTTTTATCACCTCGATTTCTTTTAACACCTGTTCTTCATTCAGGGTGACACGGGTTGTTTTGTTTTCGTGGCGGAAGCCGCAATAAACGCATGAGTTGGTGCATTCGTTGGAGAGGTACAAAGGCACGTACATCTGGATGGTTTTTCCAAAACGTTTCTGTGTAATGCGTTGGCTTTGTTGTGCCATTTCCTCTAAATAAGGCTTGGCCGCTGGCGAAATCAAGGCTTTGAAATCTTCGAGGGTTTTACTCGTTTTGGATAAAGCCGTCTCTACATCTTTGGCCGTTTTGGCATAAATAGAGGTTTTTGTTTCTTCCCAATCGTATTGTTGATGAGTGTGGTAGAATGTCATTTTTATTAATTTTACAATTCATTTAAAAAAGCAGTTAGCGGACTCGAAGCGTGTGCCGAAAACCCCCGTGGGGCAAGTCGTGCTTCGAAAGCCATGCGACCGGCTTCCACAGCCAATTTAAACGCCAGCGCCATGAGTACCGGATTGTCGGCAATGGCAATAGCTGTATTAATCAGCACAGCATCTGCTCCCATTTCCATTGCTTCGGCGGCGTGCGAAGGTGCCCCGATTCCGGCATCAACAATTACCGGCACATTACTTTGCTCAATAATTATGCGTAAAAAATCACGTGTTTGCAAACCTTGGTTGGAGCCAATGGGCGCACCCAATGGCATAACGGCAGCAGCACCGGCTTCTTCGAGTTTTTTGCAAAGTACAGGGTCGGCCTGAATATAAGGCAACACCACGAACCCGTCTTTTGCCAGTTCACGGGTAGCAGCAAGTGTTTCTTCGCCATCAGCAAGCAGATATTTCGGGTCGGGGTGGATTTCGAGTTTAATCCAATTGATTCCCAAGGCTTCGCGAGCCAACTGAGCCGCAAATATGGCTTCTTTGGCGTTGCGGACACCGGAAGTATTGGGCAAAAGATGAAGGCGCGGATGTTGCAGATGTATCAACATCTCGTCCGAATCATTACCTACGTTAACGCGTTTCAACGCAACAGTTACCAATTCGGATCCGGATGCCAGAATGGCTTCTCCCATTAGTTTATTGGAACTGAATTTCCCCGTTCCGGTAAAAAGTCGTGACGAAAATTCCTTTCCTGCAATTATTAAAGGTTTCATATTTATGAGTTTATAAGTTGTTGATATTTTTGAATGTTTGTTTCAATTTGGTTTTCAGTAACGATCGCTCCTGCAAGCGCAATTCCATAAATTCCGGTTTGTTTCAGTAATGCCACATCGGATTCAATGATACCGCCGATGGCTATTATTGGAAAATTTTCATGTAAAATTTTTAAACGACTAAGAATTTGTTTGTAACCATCAATGCCAAGTATCGGGCTGAGCTTTTTCTTGGTAGTAGTGAATCGGAATGGTCCCAGTCCTACATAATCCGCGCCTTTTTCTATCAGCGAAAGAACATCTTCGAGCGTATTGGCTGTGCCTCCGATAATGGATTTGTCGCCCAAAAAATGACGGGCTTCCGTGACAGACATATCATTTTTACCCAGATGAACGCCGTGGGCATTGGTTTTAAGCGCAATGTGCGGATTATCATTAATGAGCAATATGGCATTATGCGCATTGGCTACCGGAATTATTTTCAGGGCTTCTTCGATAATCTGGTCTTCTGAAGCCTCTTTCATGCGCAGTTGCACCCAACGGCAACCGGCTTTGTATGCCCGAATGGCTTGCCCGGCATGCGAAATTTCAGCGTGATTGCTGGTGATAAAATGCAGTTTTCCAATTTCTTTATTTATTGTCATAATGATACCCTAAATTTGTTTCGTTGCTTAAAATGAATTGCTCCACATACTGTTTGGCTTGGGTGCAACTATTTATCAAATCATTGCCTTTTGCTAGATAAGCTGCAATGGCTGCCGAAAGCACGCAGCCGGTTCCATGTTTCGATTTTCCATGAAATGAGATTCCATCAATTTTCACAAAATCGCCATGTATATAAAGCAAATCGCAGCCTTTTTTCCCCTGACGGTGACCGCCTTTTATTAGAATGGAAGTATTGAGTTTTCTATCAAGCAAAATATCAGGATCATTGCCCCAAAGCGAAGCGAACTCGTTCCAATTGGGAGTAATCAAGCTGCAGTTTTCTTCCAAAAATATCAATTTCAATGATGTATTGGAATGAAAATCGAAACCGGAAGAACTTTTGAGAATCGGATCCCACACGATCTGGATAGTAGGATTCAGCTTTTTTGCCAATAAAACGATTTGCTGCAAGGTGTCGAAATTTTCAACCAGTCCTATTTTCAATGCCTTAAAATCGTATTTCGAAAATAAAGTTTCCATCTGGTTTTTAATCGTTTCTATGTCCATCCATTGCACACTCAGAAAGCGGTCATCGGTTTGCAAAGTATTGGAAGTGATAATTGCCATTCCGTAAACTTGAAACATTTCGAATGTTTTCACATCCGCCAACACACCCGCACCGGCCGTGGGATCGTATCCGGCAATGCTTAAACAATAGGATCTGTTATTTTTCATGATTGAATTGTCGGTAAATATCAATTACTTGTTCTGTTGAATAACCTGCTTTTGCCGGTTCCCAAATGCTTCCCAAAATGGCGAAATCATCAAATCCTAACGCACTTATTTTATGAATATTTTCTAACGTTATTCCACCCAATGCCACAACTTTGAAATCCCGGTTTTTCGCTATCTCCGTTCGCAGTTCATTATAATCCCATTGTTTGGAATAACCTTCTTTTGAAACTGAAGGAAACAAAGGACTTAGAAAAACGTAGTCGATAAACGATTTTATTTTATTCAAATCTGACAATTCATGAACAGCCATGCTTTTTTTACATGCTACATTGGCAAATTTGTCCTGCTTGTTTTTCGTTTTTTCAGTAAAATGAATTCCCTTGAGATTGAATGAATTAAGGAACTCGTAATGGCTGTGAATCATTATCCGCGAATGAAAACGGCTATCTATCTGCGAAACAAGTTCGCTCATTTCCAATGCATCAGCCTCCGGTTTCCGCAGATGTAATACTTCCAAACCTGCTTCAAACAAGGCATTGATAATGGCAACTTCATTTGGAATGAATTGAGGATCGGAAATGATAATCATAGTATTAATTGTAAATTATGAATACACTTCACTTCCATTTTCTCTGAACTGCAATGCCTTCGATTCCAATTTTTCGGATAATTCCCGGATTTCGTGACTGGCTTTCATGGAGCAAAAATGCTCGCCGCACATGGAGCAAAAGTGAGTTGTTTTATAACCTTCCTCGGGCAAAGTAGTATCATGAAAACTCATCGCCTTTTCGGGATCGAGTGCCAGTGCAAACTGATCTCTCCAACGGAATTCGAAGCGCGCTTTACTCAACGCGTTATCCCGAATTTCAGCCCCGGGGAAACCTTTGGCCAAATCGGCGGCATGAGCAGCCAGTTTGAAAGTGACCACTCCTTCGCGGACATCATTTTTGTCGGGCAAGCCCAAATGTTCTTTTTGGGTAACATAACAAAGCATAGCCGTTCCAAGGACAGCAATCATAGTTCCGCCAATGGCCGAAGTAATGTGGTCGTAACCCGGCGCAATGTCGGTTACCAAAGGGCCGAGCGTGTAAAACGGAGCTTCGTCGCAATACTGTAATTGCAAATCCATATTCTCTTTGATTTTATGGAATGGCACGTGTCCGGGACCTTCAATAATAACCTGAACGAAGTGTTTGCGCGCAATGCGGTTCAGGTCGCCCAGGGCTTTTAATTCGCCAAACTGCGCACGGTCGTTGGCATCGGCAGTACAACCGGGACGCAAGCCATCGCCCAACGAAACACCCACATCGTATTTTGCCAGGATTTCGCAAATTTCGTCAAAGTGAGTATACAAAAAGTTTTCTTTGTGGTGAAACAGGCACCATTTGGCCATAATGGCTCCCCCACGCGACACGATTCCTGTCACCCGTTTTTGTGTCATAGGTATGTGGTGCAACAACAACCCGGCATGAATGGTGAAATAATCCACACCCTGCTCGCATTGCTCTATCAACGTATCTTTATAAATTTCCCAGGTCAAATCTTCCACTTTACCGTTTACTTTTTCGAGGGCTTGATACAACGGTACCGTACCAACCGGAACGGGAGAATTGCGCACAATCCATTCGCGGGTTTCGTGGATATTGGCACCTGTAGAAAGATCCATAATGGTATCAGCACCCCAACGGAACGACCACACGGCTTTCTCCACCTCTTCGGCAATGCTCGATGTCGTAGGTGAATTACCGATATTGGCATTTATTTTCACCAGAAAATTACGTCCAATAATCATCGGTTCAGCTTCCGGATGATTAATGTTGGCAGGCAGAATGGCTCTTCCGGCGGCAATTTCGTCTCGCACAAATTCGGGCGTGATAAAAGGTTGACCAAAGCCACCTTTGGGAGCTCCTACCCGGGCATAATACTCTTGTGCAAGTTGATTTTCGCGTATAGCCACATATTCCATTTCGGGTGTGATAATTCCCTGACAAGCATAGAAATACTGCGAAACACATTTACCCGCTTTGGCACGCAAAGGTTTTACATTCACATGATCGAAACGCAACTGATCAAGACTTGTATCATTCATCCGTATTTGACTGTATTCCGAAGTGAAATCGCTTAGCACTTCCACATCATTCCGGTCGAGAATCCACTTTTTCCGGAGTTTTGGCAGACCTTTATTGAGATTAACCGAGTAATCCGAATCGGAATAAACGCCGGAAGTATCATACACCATCACAGGAATATTGTATTCGACAGTGCCATTATTCAACCGGGTGTCGGAAAGGGATATTTCGCGCATTCCAACCTTTATGTCATGCATTTTACCGGCTACGTATACTTTTCGCGAATTGGGAAACGATTTCCCAAAAATGTTATTTAGTTCTGAATTCATTAATATTTACGGGTTGTGGAGTTTGAAAATATATCGGGAGTTTGAGCACAATTGGGAATAAAGAACTGTTGTCATCCTCCACTACATGCCTTTATAACCAGAATGTTATCATTTGCCTGAAGCGGGGATGTTTGCCATTTCGATTTTGGCACAACCGTATCGTTAACGGCAATAGCTATACCCGCTGGATTGAGTTGAAGAATGGTGAAAACGACATCGTGAATCGTAGTCCCATGTTGAACTTCAATAAGTTCGTTGTTAATTTGAATTTCCATTTCAAATAAAAATTGCTAATTGAATTTATTATTTGAAATAAAAGGAGGTGTGGAAAGAATCCGATGGAATTTGTATAGAATTCCCTTGTCAGCATTACCTGACCAGGTTCAATGGGTGTTATCTCAGCCTGTTTCTTTAGGCACCCCTTTCGATTTCGGGAGCAAAAGTAACATCAATTATTCAGATTACAATGAATGATGAATAATTGGATAAATTTAATTTTACCCGTATCACTTCCATAATACTCGGAATCTCTTTTGTAAGCATGGGTTTTAAGGTTATGATACATTCAGCCACGGGCTTTTTGTTACCTTTGCAAAAAAGGGAAACGATGGAACTCAAAATAGGCGATAAGGTCCGCTTTATGGACGCAGTTGGCGGTGGCACGATCACCGCTTTCAAAGGTAAGGATATGGTCATGGTGCTCGAAGAGGACGGTTTTGAAACGCCGGTTCTCAGAAGGCAATGCGTGGTGATTGATACGGCCCCAAAACCGACACTGATTCGTCCGGCTGCTGCTCCTGTTGTTTCGCAACCCGTCGCTCCGAAGCCTGTACAGCCCAAACAACCCGAAACTCGTGCCGGTGAAATCCTGAATGTAAGCCTCGCTTTTCTGCCGGCCGAGGGTAAAAGCTTTCAGGAATCCCAGTTTGAGTGCTACCTGATCAATGAGAGCAATTACACCTTGATGTTCAATTACGCTTCCTGCAGCGGAAAAACCTGGACCAGCCGTTTCGTAGGTAGTGTGGAGCCCAATTCCAAGCTTTTTATCGAAGAATTCGGCAGGGAGGTTATCATTGACCTCGAAAAAGTCAGTTTGCAGATTCTAGCCTACAAGTCCGGATCGTTCTATACTTTCAAGAATAGCTTTTCAGTCGAAATCCGACTCGATACGGTCAAGTTCTATAAAGTTCACTGTTTCAGGGAAAACGAGTTCTTTGACGATGACGCATTGGTTGTACCTGTCATTTCGAATGATAACGCTGACAAGAGCCTGCTGATCGAACCAGAAGATATCCGTCGTGTCCTGCTTGAAAAGACTCCTGAGAAACCCAAGGGCTCTCAGCCGCTGCCGCCCAAAAGCGGGCCATTGGAAATAGACCTGCACATTGAAAGTCTGCTTGATACGACAGCCGGGATGGATAATTCCGCCATTTTGAACCATCAACTGGGCGAATTCCGTAAAGTCATGGACGAAAATCGCAACCGAAAGGGTGTTCAACTTGTTTTCATTCATGGGAAAGGTGACGGCGTATTGCGTTCGGCCATCGTGAAAGAATTGCAGGCGAAGTACAAGACCTGCCGCTATCAGGATGCCTCGTTTCGCGAATACGGATTTGGCGCAACGATGGTACTAATCGGCTAAAATCAAAGAAAAAAGAATATCGCAACCAGGTTCAGGACACTAAGAATCCCGAATCCGATGAACAGCGGCTTGGCCAACTCTTTTCGGTTGCCCGAAAATCCCATGGCGTAAAACATCTTCATGATGTTGTTGCTCAAAGTGGCGATGAGGCAACTGGCGGTGAGAACACTCAGCGAAATGCCTGTGTAATGTCCCTCCAGCAAGTTAAGGATGAAGGGGGTTATGTCACTCGCTCCGGAAAAGAAAGAAAGGAGCGTAAGCCCTTTGGTGCCTACCCAGGTCAGGGTAAAATAGGTCACCGCTGTGAATACGATGTACAGGAAGGCAAAGATGAGTGCAACCTTGAATTCCAGTGGATTGTCTTCTATATCGACTTCCTCTTCCACCGTGTTGGGAATATCCCGGTTCTCCCGGTTGCCGCGACGGATAAAGAATCCGATGCCGCAGGAAACCAGCATCAATGCTGTCATGGGTATAACCATTTGGCGGAATGCCTCCGCATTGAATATCGCAATGATGATCATCAACCGCAGAAACATCATTCCGACTGCCATGAACATGGCCGTGGCGTATTCCTGCAGATGCTCGGCATTGGCGTGCTTGCATTTCCTTCCTAAGATGGTAATGGTGGCCGTACTGCTGTAAAGACCGCCCAAAAAGCCCGATACAACGACGCCCGATTGCGGAAAAATATACCGTTTCACGAGGTAGCTCAAGTAGGAAATGCCTGAAACAATCACCGTAGCTAGCCAGATGCGGTAAGGGGTCA
>Ga0209430_1002839_pt1 | contig 10639 bp, 7 predicted proteins | sample BarGraIncub1133A_FD_184504 | JGI IMG/M metagenome (GOLD analysis project Ga0209430, IMG submission 184504) | Arctic peat soil microbial communities from Barrow, Alaska - Barrow Graham LP Incubations 11-33A (SPAdes) (version 2) | ecosystem: Environmental > Terrestrial > Soil > Wetlands > Peat... | reverse complement strand
CCCACGCGCAGCACCAGCGCAAGGCTCAAGACCAGGAGCGTCAGCGCAGAAGTCGGCACCATCGCGTCGTAGCTGAAGATCTTGCCGGCGAGTTGGAGCGCGCCCCCTGCCCATCCGACAAGGCCGCGATGGCCAGCACCATCACTACCGAGGCCACCGCATACTGGAGCACCCGGATCGCCCGGTTCGGTCGGTACTCGGTCACGGCACTCCCATGGTCGAACGTATGAGCGCCCGCATCAGACGTGGCGGATCGCCCTGATATCGACGACCACCCTGCTTCCGCCACCACTCTTGGCTTCGTACATGCGCTCGTCTGCTCTGCGCATCACCTCTGCTATATCGGTAACATCAGCCATGCTCGCGACCCCGATGCTCAGACCGGTCCCCGAGAGTTGCTCGCGAGCATCGCTGACGAGCCGCTGTGCGATGGCCACAGCCTCTTCCGTCCCGATCATCTCGAGGAGTACCGCGAATTCGTCGCCGCCCAGCCGCGCCACGACATCGGTCGTGCGCACGCCGGCGACGAGCAGGCGCGCGACGGAGATGAGAGCCGCATCACCCGCCGGGTGTCCCATCCGGTCGTTGATCGCCCTGAAGTGGTCCACGTCGATGTGCAGGAGGATGCTCGGCACATCACGATGCGCTCGAGCGAGCGCCCGCTCGAGCGCCGACTGCAGCACGCGCCTGTTGGCGAGCCCGGTGAGGATGTCGTGGTCGGCGAGGAATGCGAGTTGCCCTGCCTGGTCCTTGGAGACGGTGATGTCGTAGCAAGAGCCGATGAAGCCGAGGTACTCTCCGTTCAGGTCGAAGAAGGGCCGGCCGCAATCGGCGATCCACCGGTACTCGCCTTTCGCGTTGAGCAGCCGGTACTCCAAGTCGAACGGCTTGCGTGCCTCGAGCGCGCTGGTCCGAATAGCCATGCAGCGCTCAAAGTCGTCCGGGTGGATACCGCTCATCCACCCGTCGTCCCTCTCTTCGTCGATGGTCCTTCCGCGGAACTCGAGCCAGGACCGGTTGAAGTAGTCGCACTGTCCCGCAGCATCCGACCGTCGGATCAATGCCGGAAAGTCGTCGAACAGCCGGAGATAGAAGTCGTGCGAGCGCTGTAGGTCGTCGCGATGATCGACGAGTGCGTCCGCCGCCGCCCGCAGCTCGTCACCGTGCTGCCCCGACTCACGGACGTATCGCACCAGCAGCCACACCGCGCCCGTCTCCGCGACGGACCAGGCACACGTGAACACGGCCAGCGCGAAGTGCGATGCGCCGTACGAACGAAGCGGCCACAGACCGACCAGCACGGCGGTAGTCACGATAGCCGTCCCGATGACGCCCGACGCCACACCCACGCGCATCGAGCGTGACGGGATGGAGCGGACCGCCAGAAGCGCGATGGGGAGAAGCGCGACCTGCAACAGGGCCGCTGCCACAAGAAGCGATCGGACCACACCCATCGGCGTCCTTCTCCAATCCGGACCGGTACCGCGATCCCTCGAGTGGACCGGCGCGTCCCGACACCCTACAGCTCGATCAGCCCCAGTTCGTGGAGCTCCACACATGCGGAAACAACATCCGCGTCGTACTTGACCGTGTTGTCACGCACCTCCGCGATCGCGGCATCGAGCCCGAGGGAGGGCCGGTACGGCCGGTGCGAAGCCATCGCCTCCACGACATCGGCCACCGCGAGGATGCGGGCCGCTGTCGAGATCTCGTCGCCGACCAGGCCGCTCGGATAGCCGCTTCCATCCTGACGCTCGTGATGCTGCAACACCATGTCGGCGATCCCCCACGGGAACGCAATGCCCATGAGGATGTCGTGACCCTGCTGGGGGTGCTCCTTGATCAATGCGAATTCCATGGCCGAGATCATGCCGGGCTTGGTGAGGATCTCGGCGGGAACGTGGAGCTTGCCGACGTCGTGCAGAAGACCGGCCATCTCTATGCCGTCCACTTCGTCGGCGCCCAGCCCCATGCGCTCGGCGATCTGCCGGGCGAGTCTGGCGACGCGCTGCTCGTGGCCCTGCGTATAGGGGTCGCGCGCCTCGACCACGCGCCCCATCGCCTCCGCCACGTCGCGCACCATCTGCTCCAGCTGCCCATGGCTTTCCTGAAGCGCCATCTCGAAGGCCTTGCGCTCGGTCACGTCGATATGGGTGCCGGTCACACGGATCGGCTGCCCGGAGGCGTCGCGCTCGGTGACCTCTCCCTGCGTCGCGACCCACACCCAGCTCCCGTTCTTGTGTCGCATACGCACTTCACACCGGTAGGCCGGGACCTCTCCCGAGAAGGCAAGGCCCATCAAACGATCGGCCTCTTGGAGGTCGATCGGATGGACCAGGCGCCTCCATGTCTCGATGTTTATCGGGGCAAGTTCATCACAGGTGTATCCGACAAGACCCGCCCACTGATTGTTGACGATGAGCTCACCGCTCTGGACCTTCCAGTCCCACAACCCGATATCCGACGCCTCGATGGCGAGCGCGAGTTGCTCCTCGGTCATCGCCAAGGCGTCGCTCAGCGCCGTATGCCGCTCCTCGCCGAGCAGGACCCAGCAGACCACGGCTGTCGCCAACGGGTAGAGCGTGATGGCTATCAGCACGACCTCTCGCATCGCGGGAGTGCCGATGCCTCCTGGGAGCAGCGTGAAGAGCCCCACCATGATCACGTGGACGGCAAGCCCCAGCGCCAACAACTGGGCCGGGCGCACACCCCCGGTGCGGCGACGTCGCAGGTAGAAGAAGGCCACACCCAAGACCGTCGACTCGATGACCACCGACACGCCGACCGCGGCGCCGGTTCCACCGAGGGCGATCCGATAGGCCGCAGCCATCACGGCAGCGACGCCGGCCACGACCGGACCGCCGATGGCCCCGGCTGCGCACAACACGACGGAGCGACCGTCGAAGATCAAGCCGGGGCCGATGCTGACGGGCGTCGCCATCCCGATGAGCACCACGACCCCGAACAGGAGGCCGGATGCCAAGCGGCCCGCGAGGGTATGCAGACCCCATCGGCGAGCCACGAGCGGCAAGATCGCACTCAACGCGACGAGCAGTGCGATGTTGTGGATTAGATCGAGGAATATCATGCCTCGCCGATCCGCCGCGGGGTATGGCGCGCCGCAGAAACGTTGCGCTCGCCCCAGTCTAGCAGCACCTCATGGACATTCGCCCTGCTGTGGGGGCTCGGGGGTGACAAATCCCGGGTGGTAGACTGGAGCTATTCGTTTCGACCCCCGCCACCTCTGGAGACCTCAGACATGAGTAGGATCCTCTTCGTTGTACCGCCGTATAAGTGCTGGGGCGTCCAGACCATCGGCAACTGGCCTCCGCTGCAGCTGGCGTACCTCGCCGGCGCGGCGCTCAAGGCCGGTCACGAAGCCAAGATCTACGACGCGATGAACAAGAACGCGACCTTCGACGACGTGCGTGCCGCGATCGAGGGCTTCTCTCCCGACTTCGTGATGACACTGGACTACCTGCCGGTGACCGGAGCCATCAGTACCGCGACGGTGCCCGCGGCCCTCAAGGTCCTCGGCATGGCGAAAGAGATCGACCCGAGCATCGTGACGATGATCGGCGGCCCTCATCCCACCTTCATGTACGACGAGATCCTGCGCGACGCGGACAACCACGCCGATTTCGTGTTGCGCGGTGAGACCGAGGAGACCCTCGTCGACCTGCTGGCGGCAGTCCTAAGCGGCACGACGGCGGATGTCCAAGGCATCGCGTTCCTCAAGGACGGCGACGTGGTCACCACCCCTATGCGGCCCCACATCGCGGACCTCGACACGCTCGACGTCGCGTGGCAGCTGCTCGATTGGGAGGACTACCACTACAATGTCGAGCCCTGGGGCCGCATGGCCTCCGTGCTCACGTCGCGCGGCTGCATGATGGGTTGCTCGTTCTGCAGCCAGCGACTCTTCTGGCGCGGCGACTGGCGGGCCCGCAAGCCCCTCGACGTCGTGGTCGAGATGCGCCATCTGGTCGACGAGTACAAGGTCGAGTTCATCACACTCATCGACGCGTACCCCACCCACGACCGCGAGCGCTGGATCGAGATCCTCGACCTGCTCATCGAGGAGGACCTGGGCGTCCACCTGCTCATCGAGACGCGCGTCGAGGACATCATCCGCGACGCCGACATCCTCGATAAGTACGCGGCCGCCGGCATCATCCACGTCTACCTTGGCGCCGAGACGAGCACCGACGCGATGCTCGGCAGCCTCAACAAGGGCACGACGATCGATCAGAACAAGCAGGCGATCGACCTGCTCAAGAAGCACGACATCATGATCGAAGCCTCGTTCATGATCGGCTTCCCGGGAGAGACCCAGGAGACGCTCAAGGTCACGATCGCCGAGGCGATCCGCCTCAACCCCGACATCGCGGTGTTCCCGGTCATCACGCCGATGCCGTTCACTCCGCTGTTCGAGGAGATGAAGGACCGCATCCGCGTCTGGGACTACTCGAAGTACAACCTCGTCGAGCCGATCATCGAGCCCTACGCGATGACGATGGAAGAGATCACGATCGCGCTGGGCCGCTGCTACATGACGTTCTACGCGGCCAAGATGAAAGAGATCCTCTCGCTGCCGGAGGGCTTCAAGCGCCGGTACATGCTGAGCGCGATGAAAGAGATGATGAAGGACTACGGCGAGCACTTCGACTTCCTCGGCCTCGGGGTGGCGCGGATGTCGCAGATCATGGGCCTCGGAGTCCCGAAGGCGATGGTCGACGCGATGGGAAGCATCCCCGGCATGCCTGAGATGCCCCCGACACACAAGCGCCCTGAGTAGAGCCGGAAACGACGAAAGGGGTGGGGCGCCACGACGGCGCCCCACCCCTTTCTCTTTGCCCTCAAGAACCGGCTAGCGCGGAGGAAGAACCGGGCTGTCTGCGCCCGCGCCGCCTTCGGCGTGCGCGATCTTGCCGATCCGCCGCCACATGATCGCGCCCGCGATCACCCCGCTGACCAACAACACGTGCTTGATGATCAGGTCGAGGATGATCCCCTTGACGCTCGCCGGGATGAACTCGTACGTCGGGAAGAACAGCGTCCGCGGGATCCCGCCGATGATGATCCACGCGAGCGCTCCCCAGGCGAAGCGGGTGAGCGTCCCGTACGCGCGCGCGAGCGCGCGACGTTCGCCTTCTCCGCCGCCCCTGGCCTGCCGGCCCAGCACGTAGAGGATCACGGCGCTCGAAAGCAGGATCGCCGTCGCCACGTCGTGCAGGTAGTTGTTGAAGATGATCAGGATGCTCCAGTTGATGCCCATACTGCTCCCATTCCCTCCGAAACGAGTACCCGACGGCTGCCTCAGCCCTGGGGGCCCGCGATATAGGCGCCGTGGATCGAGTTGAACACGACCGGGATCCCGACCAGCGAGAAGAGCGCGATCGGCATGGCGATGATGGCGTACCAGGCGAGCCGCTGACCGCGCCAACCAAGAGTGAAGCGGAGATGCAGATAGAACGCGTACACGAGCCAGACGATGAGGCTCCATGTCTCGATGGGATCCCAGCCCCAGTAGCGACCCCACGCTTGGTTCGCCCAGATCGCGCCCGAGGCGATCATGATCCCCCAGAAGAGGAATCCGGCGAGCACGAAGCGCGACGTCAGGTTCTCAACGACGTCCTGGGCGGGCAGTTGCTCCAGCCGGCGTGCCCACTTCCCGCTCTTCGAACGCTCCCTGATGACGAAGACGACAGCAAGGCCGAACGATGCGACGAACACGCCGAATGCTACGCACGCGAACGCAACGTGGATGAAGAGCCAGTAGCTCGCGAGGCTGGCTGTGATCGGCAGGCCCGCCTTCGGCGCCAGCATCGCACCGCCAAGAAGGAGTACTCCGACCGGCATGATCGCGATGCCCGCAGCGCTCAGGCGGGGGCTGCGCAATGCCGCGATGACGAACAGCACAACCGTGAAGAGCGTGAGCACATTGGCCACCTCGTAGTAGCCCAGGTACGGCCCGTGCCCCACACGGATCCAGCGCACGCCCAAGGCGACGATCTGGGGAACCAGCCCCACGGCCGACGCGATCACCGCCGCGCGTACCAGAGGGGGCCGCGAGAACGTGAGCCCGAACACGAACAGCGCCGTCGCAGCGACGTAGCACGTCAGTGCTACCCACATCAGCACGATTTCGATAGTCACAGTGTGCTCCTCTGCTTGTCCGGTCCGAGCACTTGGGTGAGCGCGCCCTCGATCTCGCTACGGTTGGTGGCGGCGTTCCGCGACAGGTGCAGTCTCGCTACGAGCCTGGGTCCGTCGGGTCCTTCAGCCACTGACACCACTACGATCTGCTGGCGAGACACCAGCGTTGCGGTCAGCCCGATGAACGCGAGAGCCAGGGCCGCATACAGAGCAGGGATCGACCAGTCGTCGACCACTGAAAGACGCACGTAGTAGCCGACGCTTGCGACCTTCAGCCGATCGCCCCAGGGCAGCGTGACGATGTCGCCTTGCGAGACGCTGCTGTCGATCGCGGGAGAGCCGTCCGGGGAGCTCAAGACGACGTGCGCCTTGCGCTCCTGCGGCAACGCGAACCCGCCATCGACCCGGTCGAGCGGGACGGTGACGACGCCGGTCAGCCGCGACGTGCCGGTGCTGTCGGAGATCTGGAAAGGCCGCACCGGTGCCGTGCCGTCCGGTGCCGATGGGGCGAAGTCCACGAGCGCGACGAATCGCGATGTCTCGACATCCGCCGCAGTCAGCGCCGCGAGGGTGACCGCCAGTCCGTACTCGGACGGATGGATGGTGAGCGACCCGATTTCCAGGGGCATGTTGGGGTAGACCCGCTGCGTCTTCAGCACTCGGCCGCTGCTGTCCAGCACCGACACGGTGGGAGTAGGCCCGCGCTCGACGCCCCCCGTCGAGTAGTCGGGCTCGAACGCATCGACACGTATGCTGCGCGGCTGGGCACCCCATGAATGCAGCGGGCCGACTTGGAGCACCCCGTACGACGCCGGTGCGTCGACCTTCGTCTCTCCGACGGCCACCCCCATGATGCCCTCGGAGCGCTGGAGGGCGCTGACAAGGAACACGGCGATGAGCGCGACAAGAGCCCAATGGAACACCGGGCTGCCCCAGACCGACCAGGGCGAGGAAACGGCGATGAGACGTCCGTCCCGAAGCCTCGTCTTGACGCCGAGGCGCCTGAGAGTGTCCGAAGCGGCTGGCAGGATCTCGTCCGGGCCTATGCCGGCACCGCACGTGAGCTCGAAGTCGTGCCTGCCGAGCAGCGATCCACCCGGCTCAGAGGCGGCCCGCAAAGTGCGAGCCTTCCTGACAGCGACCTTGGTCCTGCGCCATGCGCACAATGCGGTGGACACGCCGAGAACGACGGCGCACACGATGAACAACGGGGCGGTGAAGGCCTGGTGCAGACCGAGCGGCTGCACGATCGGCTCGAACAACGGGTTAGCGGACACCCAAGTGGCGACCGCGGGGTCCGACACGTCGCCCTGCGCAACGAACGTTGCGACCATCGACCACACGCCAACGAACCCGAGGAGCCAGGCAGCGAGCTTCGCCGAGCCGAGGAACCCGATGGCGTGACGGAATGCCTTGCGAATCACTTGACCTCGCCGGTGGCCTTGGCGTTCACCGAATCGACCACCCAACCGCCACCGGACCTCACGACCGTGTAGGTCGTGTCGTAGCCCGCGGAATAGGGGCCCTCAACGGTCTGGCCGGCGGTCGCAACGGAGACGTAGCGGTAGGTCCACTTCTCCACCGCGGGCAGGAGCGTATGGGTGCCCTCCGTGCTGGCCTTCCCGAACTTGATCGATGACAGCGTCTGGTCGATGAGACGTGACTTCTGCAGGTTGAGCTGGATGTAGCCATCCACGCGCACCTGTTCTTCAGGGCTCATCGTCGCCGAGGCAACCTGGGCCTGGCCGATGCGGTATGCGTAGGACGTCCAATCCAGATAGGATCGGACCGCTGCCTCCGGAGTCTTCAGCACTGAGGCGGCGGGCTTGTTCGCCACAGCCTCTCGCGTGACCTGGACATCGACGGCCACAGCACCGTGACCTCCGGTCGCGGTGGCATCGGCACTACCGCCGCTCGTGCCCGAAGCGGGGTTGCCGCTCGCGCAGCCGGCAAGTGTCAGCAGCACCACACAGGTCGCGCCGCAGAGCGCCACCAACCGGCCGTACCGTCGCAGATTCCCGAGACCAGTCGTCACTCTCACCGTCCTTGCAAGTCGGCAACCGGCCCGGTTGAGACCCGTTTGCGCCATCAGATCACACTCACCAACCACCACCGAACCGTTCTACCACAGCGTCGGGGGCGGGCATCGCTGCCCGCCCCCTCGCGGTTGCCTATCGCGTAGTGAACCTGTCCGTATGTGACTACTTCCAGGAAGCACCCTTGAGCGGCGTCAAATGGTGCGAGCAAGCAAGGCACTGCGAGCTCGACCAGTCGATGTGCGCTGCGTCACCAGGCAACGGTGAGATCTTGGATCCGATGACGGCACTCAGGCCGTCCATCTGACCCGAACCGACAGCAGCGGTCTCAGCGATCGAAGGCCCGATGTTGTACGGAGCCGGATCGGTCGAGTAGACCATGAGGCGCGGACGGACCCAACCGTGCGGGATGGCGATGTGGCAGTTGCGGCAAGCGCCGGCGCCATCGCGACCCAGAGACGGGACGGCGAGCGTCGCAGCGATGCTCGCAGACGGCCGACTCTCAGCCGTGACGGTCGTGCCATCCGACATCTGCCAGACGCCGAACGTCTGGACAGGCCTATCGGCGTGATGCTCGTGCGCATAGTTGGACCAGCCGATATCGCCCGTTCCCGGGTTATACAGGTCGTGGCACTTGGCGCAGATCACGTCGTTGCCGTTGTACACGTGAGCCGTCCCGTTGGGGGCGCTTACGCCAGCGGAGTTGGTGAGCTGCCAGTTGACCAGCTCGCCCTTCTCGGCGGCAGTGTCGCCTGCGGCAACGTAGCGGCCGATACCGGAACTCGCGGGACCAGCGGTTCCGCTGGTGTCCCCACTCCAGAGGTACGCCTCCGAGAAGGATCCGGCGAACTTGGGATCGAGAAGCCACGGCTGGCTGGAGCCATGCGGGCCCGTCGCCAACGCGAGACTGCTACTGGTGTGGCAGTCCTGGCACCCGATCACAGAGTTCGGAGTCAGGCCCGTCATAGCGCCGTCAGGAGCGGTGGACGATCCATCCGACCAGAACATGTTCTGCGCCGGGACCGGCCACGAGGTGGTGATGACGGCACCGGACGTATCGTGACTTGCTGCGCCCTGCGTACCGTTGAACCAGGACTTGATGCCGACCGTGCTATCCATTCCGGCGAGCAGATGGCGTGACGGGTTATCGGCAGTGAACTCGGCGCCAACATTCGTCGGCGTGTAGGTGGTCCCGTTCGAGCGGGTGACGGTCGCCCCTGTGGCGAAGTCGGCGAACTCGCCCTCAACGACCACGTTGGAGGCACTGACGTGACATTCGATACAGGGCCTGATGCCGGTGGCCTGCACGTGGCAGGTCGGGCACGCGGCACCGGTCTCGTGATGGACGCTCGGCGTGGAACCGAAGACCGAGTTGTGCGGGTCGTTCGCTGTGTTGAGGGTCGTGTGACACGTCGTGCAGACAGCGGATGCTGTCACCGTGTCGTTGTGGCAGTCCGCGCAGCCCGGTCGCATGGCCTTGATGCCGCCGCCGTGGATGAGACTGACGTCGGTGCTATGGCAACCGGAGTTGAAGCATGCGCTCGCAGTCACAGTGTGTGCGTCATTCGCGGTCGTGACGACGCCAGCGCTGTGCTCCGCAAGACCTGCGGGATGGCATTCCGCTGAAGCACAATCAGTTGTGAGCGTCTTGACACCGTCGTGGCAGGCGATGCAACCCGGGATGGTCACCGAGCTACCGGCCGGCCGCGTCGTGTGGATCGTGGCCACGTTCGAAGGGTGGCACGCCGCCGAGTCGCCCGAGGCGCACGTGTTGGTCGTTACGTGAACCGAGGGAGTGGCGGCCAGGGCGGGGTGAACACCCAGTCCGCTCGGGTGGCAAACGCTTTGGGTGCAGGAGGTCGTGGAGACCGTCGGTGCACCGCCACCGGGATGGCACGACAGGCAGCCGATCGGCTCCGGGGCGCCATCTCCAGCAGAGGTGCTGTGGACCAGCAGGATGTTGCTGGTGGCATGGCATGCAGGACCGTTGACGGTCCCGCACGATGCGGTATCGCCAGCGGAAACGACGTGCGGATCGCCGCTACCCACTGTGTGCGCGGTAGCGAAATCGATGTGGCAATCCTCACATGTTGCATCCGTTCCACCGATGCCGGCTGCGATGACATTCGCGACCCGGGTGGTGGGGATGCTGGAGGTGGGACTCGCCACGTAGCCGTGGCACGTGGTGCAGCCTCCTGCATGCACGGCTACCACACCGGTGGTGTGACAGCTGGTACAGGTATTCGGTGCCGAAGTCGTACTCGCGACAGGAGTGTGCGTCGTGCCGTGCGGGCCGTTCGTCCCGTGGCAACCAGAGACCGTACAGTCCCTGCCCGGCGTGACGTCGGCGCCATGGCATGCAGCGCAGCCCGGTCCACCAGTGGCCAGGTGGATGCTCGTGAGATCTCCACCGTCGTGGCAACCGGAGGCCGTGCACACGAGAT
>Ga0209430_1002838_pt1 | contig 10646 bp, 14 predicted proteins | sample BarGraIncub1133A_FD_184504 | JGI IMG/M metagenome (GOLD analysis project Ga0209430, IMG submission 184504) | Arctic peat soil microbial communities from Barrow, Alaska - Barrow Graham LP Incubations 11-33A (SPAdes) (version 2) | ecosystem: Environmental > Terrestrial > Soil > Wetlands > Peat... | reverse complement strand
CATACCTCATCTGGCGATAAGCAATTTTTTAAAGCTCCGTAGGAGCGGTGCATTTAATAGCCCTGGCTTTTAAGACAGGGATGATGATCCCGATTTATTTTATTTTTGAATTGCGGTGCATAGATCTGTATTGTTTTGTTGATCGTTTCCAGTTGCACCTTCTATTGTTGGGTTGTTCCTTTCTACAAATAGATAACTCCTACGGAGTATTTGATCGTGGTAAAAAGACAAATCCATTTCTATATTTTATGCAATGACTTCACATTAACCAATTGCAAATAATTGCATAGGTTATAATCACATCAATCTTCTGTCAACAATAATTTGTCAAAACACATTGAAAGAAGGTTAATAAGGTAATTGATGTGAGGTTGGACATCGCGCTACTAAGGTATGGGAATTAAAATAAGGTTTTATAAATTAGTTGTTCGGTGTTTATTTATACCTGTTTATTCATAAAATGCATTTTCCTCCCAACAATATCATCTGATTCATGATCACGCAGGGACACCCATCCGTAACATACCTCATCTGGCGATAAGCAATTTTTTAAAGCTCCGTAGGAGCGGTTCATTTAATAGCCCTGGCTTTTAAGCCAGGGATGATGGTGCCGAAGGTTTTAGTGCCGGTCTGCAATACCCGAAAGATTTTGGTACCCTGTACCGGCGCAAGGATACAGATCAATCGAAAGGAGTTTTTGGATGATGAATTTTGTAATCCATTGATTCCTTATTCTTAAGGACGATAAATTTCTAAACCAAAACCTGATAAAGGGGATGATCACGTAGGGACGATCCTATGTGGTCGTCCCTACGTAACATACCTCATCTGGCGATAAGCAATTTTTTAAAGCTCCGTAGGAGCGATCCATTTAATAGCCCTGGCTTTTAAGCCAGGGATGATGGTGCCGAAGGTTTTAGTGCCGGTCTGCAATACCCGAAAGATTTTGGTACCCTGTACCGGCGCAAGGATACAGATCAATCGAAAGGAGATTTTGGATGATGAATTTGTAATCCGTTGATTCCTTTTTCTTAAGAACGATAAATTTCTAAACCAAAACCTGATAAAGGGGATGACCACGCAGGGACGACCACGCAGGGACGACCACGCAGGGACGACCACGCAGGGACGACCACGCAGGATCGTCCCTACGGATCGACGATACCCGTAAACCTCTCCGCGTTCTCCGGACCGTATTGTTTCGAGGCGAATAGCGAATTACGACTGATCGTCTGATGGTATTCGTGATTGTCTGCCAATAACTCAATGTAATCAATCATCTCCTGTACCTGATCGGGTGTGAAGCAATTCCCAATGTTGTGTTGATGAACCAACCCCGATAGCTCCGATTCGTCCGATGCGATGCACAACAACGGCGCACCAACCGACAACAGGTTAAAGGTTTTACTGGGTACGCTTAACAACGATGCGCCCTTCCCTAAACTGACAATTCCAAGATCTGCACTGGCCAGCGAGTAGGGGAGCATCTCAACAGGTTGCCAGGGTAATATCCGGCAGTTCGTCAACCCATCCTCCGAAATCTTTTGCTGCAACTGGTTTTTCTTCTCTCCATCGCCAATGATCAGGAAAAACAGATCGGGCCGTTTAATTTGTGCCGCTATTTCAAGTATCACATCCAGCTCATGTGTATAGCCCAGGTTCCCCGAGTACAATACAACAAATTTATCTTCAAGTCCCTGGCTGATTACAAAAGGGTTCTCACCTTTCACAACGGGCTTTAAAAACTGGTTATCGGTCCAGACGGGAACCACCTGCACCGGGTTTTCGCCCGAATAGTGTTCCATGCAACGCTTCATCCCTTCTGAAATTGTAAATAGCTGGTCTGCTTTGGCATATACTTTCCGATTTGCTTTCTGCCACAGCTTTACGATGATTGAGCCTTTGCCTAGCAGTTTAAACTCTGTCAATACATCCGGATAAACATCGTAGACCAGCAGCGAGTAACTATTGTTGCAAAACAGCGGTATCAGCGGGGCAAAGGGTGGATTCGTGGTTAGAAACAGGTGTGCATTTCTGTATTTTGTTTTGACGAGGTAAAGTGCCTTCAGAAATCCCAGCGACCACGATATTAATCTTTTAAGGGTTGATTTCCGGTTGACGGGACTATTTTTTCAACGGTAATCCCTTCTCCCAACGGATTGTTTCGCGGATTGATGGTTCCGGCAATCAGCACGCTTTCGGAATAGTTTTTCCCAACAGCATGGATGATATCAATCATCAGGTAGCCTGAACTTTGATTAACGAAAACAATTGTTTTTTTATTCATTGAAAGGCGGATACTGATTTATTTGAGGAATGGAACGCGGATGACGCGGATAAAAATAACGCTGATTTTCGCTGATTTTTTTAATAATCTGTTTTGGCCAGGTTCCATTTTCATTTATGGGGTATACAAACTTTACCCGTGATTTTGATTGATAATTTCTTTGTACGATACAGGGGCTGTTATCACTGCTTGTTCTATTAATCGCATGAATAAAAGCCCTCTACTTGTTGAAGTTCGTCTATTATATCTGAATACATACTCATCAAGATAATATTACAACTTATTTTTGTTAAGATAGCTTTGATGTGTGCCAAGCAGCCATCGGTATTTATATTCCAATCAATTCAACTGTGGATGGGTTTTTACTTTTTATTTTATCTTCCAGAAACCTCTTGTTCCTCCCATTCGAATAAGCATTCCTGTTTCTTTGAGTCGCTTGATATGCTTGAGAACTGCTGATTCATTTATGTTGAGTTTTTTCGATATTTCCCGATAAGATATTATAGGAGATTTTTATATTAGTGCAAGTATTTGTAATTTACTTCCTGATAAAACTTTTTCAGCTCCATTTATTGCACCACCTATTGCACCACCTATTGCACTACTTATTGCACTACTTATTTGACCACTCATTTGACCACCTCAATATTAGTTGCAAAAGCGATTGACTCATCATAAAATAAAAGTAATTTTAATTTGGATTATTCACTTTAATTTGTCTCCATCTGTAACTAACTATCCAATAATTTCCCAATATCCGCCTTTCTCCCCACCAATTCTTTTTAGTTTATTTTCAAACTTAAGTTTTTCAATATCTCTTCGTACTGTTCTCTTGGAAACCTTTAGTTTTTCCGATAATTCCAGCAATAGAATTTTGTTATTGTGTTTTACAAATTCCAATATTAATTGCATTCTTCCTTCCGGTATATTATCGGGGACATTATCGGGGACATTATCGGGGACATTATCGGGGACATTATTATTAGCAAAAACCGTCACCATAAACCCTTCGGAGATATTTCTGAATTCAGGGTGGGGGAGTTGTGCTTCTGTAAAGTACTCAACTATCCTCCGGATTCCTGAACCATATTTTTCGATCAGTCCGATGCTTTTGCAAAAATCGGCAATTAGTTTGTTCCTTGGTGTTGATTTATAATTGTTCGAAAGCAAATCTTCAACCGTTATGCTATCAGGCAGTCTGCCGGGATTGTAAAATTCAATCCGGTCATCAAATACTTTGACGATAGAATCGGATGATGAACGATAATCGCGGTTTACCCCATTAGATAATTCTTCAATCTTGCTTTAATATATCTTTTACCCCAGGATGTCTTTAAATACTTTTCTCGATGAGTTGCATCTTGTTGATTCAAGCATGCTTCAAAATAGACAAGTATAAATGGCCTTCGGTTTTTAGTTGAGGCAACAAGTCCATCATTATGTTGTTGTAATCGTTGCTTTAAATCATTTGAATAACCAGTATACATATCGCCATCAAACTCACTTTTTAAAACATAAACGTAATACATATCAGCCAATATCTAACGGGGTGAATAATCATATTGGTAATAATTTCCCTGATCGCTTCCAACGGGTATTGCCATTTTTGTATGTTACGAGGTTGTCCGGTAATGATAACTTCTTTGTTAATGTGTTTTCGAACAAAATCCATGACCAGGTCAACCTGCGCTAAAATATCTGATTTTGTGCGTGCACTGTCTTTAATAATGGTCTCAGTCTGAAAACGTCCTAATTCGATGGTGGTTAAGACGGTGTCTCTTTCGGTAAATAACAAATAAGCGGCATTGGTCAGTTTTCCATCACGCAATAAATCATTCTTTAGCAAAAATGTAAATGGGTCGTCGTTGATCCTTGCGCTTGTTTGATTGATAATATCAATTGCTGCCTGAACTTTATCAAGCGAAATATCATCGATTTTAAACTGGTTATTGACATGAAAATCCCAACTTGTATTAAACGATTGCAAGTGAAGATTCACAACTTCTGATATACTCAATAAATGGTTTGAGTTGGCAATTAGCTTCGCTGAACTTCGTTTCGCTTAAAATACTTGCCGCGTGTTGCAACCGGCTTGATGGGGTATTCCTGAATGGAAAAAACAACAATCGTTTTACCTACTGATTCTAAAACACTCACATCTGGTATCAATGAAGGCGATGTTTTGTTTTTAATTTCATTGATCCAGTTTTGGACTGATTCTGAATTAATAGTTACTCCCGAAAATTCTTTCTTTTGATTGATACCTACAACAACCTTTCCGCCACTTGTATTTGCAAAAGCAACCAATGTTTCAATAAGCTCATTATTGAAACTGCTTTTAAACTCAAGGTTTTCTCCTTCCCCAAGTGCAATTAGTCGCTCTAATTCAGTTTGATCGATCATCTTAGGCATTGCTTAATAATCAACAAATATAGTCAATTGAACTGATCTGTAAATCCGGGTAAACATCGTAGACCAGCAGCGTGTAACTATTGCTGCAAAACAGCGGTATCAGCGGTGCAAATGGCGGATTCGTGGTTAGAAACAGGTGCGCGTTTTTATATTTGGTTTTGACCAGGTACAGCGCCTTCAGAAATCCCAGCGACCACGATATTGATCTTTTAATAGTTGATTTCCGGTTGATAGGGACTATTTTTTCTACGGTAACCCCATCTCCCAACGGATTGTTTCGCGGATGAATGGTTCCGGCAATCAGCACGCTTTCGGAATAGTTTTTTCCAACAGCATGGATGATATCAATCATCAGATAACCTGAACTTTGATTAACGAAAACGATCGGTTTTTTATTCATTGAAAGGCGGAGGCTGATTTATTTGAGGATTGGAACGCAGATGACGCTGATTAAAACAACGCTGATTTTCGCTGATTTTTTTTTATAATCTGTTTTATCAGTGTTCCATATTCATTGTTTGCCTGATTTAATAACCTGAGTTCGATAGATGGCAAAGCTTAAAACACTTGAAATAGCCATGACTAAAAAGTCACAAACCGAAATGAATTGGAACGAAGTGGAAATCTGCGAAGCAAATATTTCGCCTGGCTATTATCTTCGCTGATCTTCGATTCCATCTGACCTTTAAAAAACAAATTATATACAGATGAAATAGCCATATGAAAAACTTCTCACAAACCAAAAATGATTATATGGCTATTAGCTTCGCTGATCTTTGATTCCATGCGACAATTAAAGAACAAATTATAAACGCATGAAATCCAATAAGGTAATAAGGTTTTTGTGGCTTTGGGACTAAATAGGGCTACTAAGGTAAGGCTTAGAAAATAAGGTTTTAAAACCTTATCCTGTTTTTCAACCTCAGTAGAATACATATAAGTAACCTAAACCAACCTTATTACCTTATTTTATGAATATTAAACTAACAAATCTATCGAACTCAGGTTAATAACATTGCCCGTACGTTACAATACAATGTTCGTTAAATATCGTTTCCTTCAATCCTCTACCGCTGAAGCATTGATTTGTACAATTCCAAATATTCGGTGTACCGATCCTCTTTATTGAAGAACCGGACCGCTCTTTCGCGACATTTACCGGTGTAGAAATCTTTCCCTTTACTGCAAACCTGCTCAATCGCCCTGTACAATCCGTTGAGATCCCCTTTTTCGACAACGATTCCTGTCTCAGCATCAATCGCTTCAGGACTACCACCCGTGTTGTAAGTGATCAAGGGCGTGCCACATGCCAACGCTTCAAGATTCGTCGTTGGGAAATTATCGACATACGATGGGTTCACAAAAACGGTTGCTGCAGCATACAACGCCGCGAGTTCTGCTGTATTTTCAGTCCGCGCTATTCCAATAACTCCGGTTGGTAGTGACTCGATTTGGTTTTTAGACAGGCCAACCAAAACCACCTGGAAGGGTTTGTCTTTACGCTGTGCCAACTCTTCAAAATCTTTTAATCCTTTGCGTAAATCCCAGGTGCTTGCAACACCCAGAATAAAAGGTATGCTGTTTATTTGATAGTTGGCAAGTGTGCTTTCTGAATTGACAGTGGGGGAGAACACCTCCAGATCGATCCCATTGTGGATACATTTTACCGGGTAATTCCCCAAAAAAGAAGGTTGGACATGATCTGACAACCATTCGGATGGTGTTACAATGGTGCAGTTATCCAGCCCGTTGAAGATGCTTTTCTTATCCTGGTAATTCCTGCTGAGTTGTCAATGCCCAGGCTTGCAGGATAACCCTTTGTATTCGGACAGCGATGACACACGGTCTGCCATTTGGTACAGTTGTACCGATCGAAAAAAGAACAATGCCCTGTAAACGGCCAGCAATCGTGGAAAGTCCAGACTACCGATAACTGCACCTCTTTCAGGTACGCAAACAAAACCCCGATATGCAGGTAATAACCGTGCAGGTTGTGAAGGTGAATAAGATCCGGCTTGATTCGGGTTAGCTCTTTCACCAATTGAAACGTGGCATTTTTTGAGCCAAAACCATGCCGGTAGAACAACCTTGTTTTAATCCCATGCAGCTTTGATCCCATGCATCGCCAATCCGAATAACCTGCGAAGCGCTTGGCCTGTCCGTAAAACCTGCAGCAATAAAACTTTGATGTCCATCTTTCTAATACCTTACCGATATCTTCGGCTATTCGGCCTGTACTGCCCGTATTAACAGAGGTATTGATTTAGAGGATTTTCATTTATTTGCCTTTAATAAAATCATTGAATTGAGCGGATATCTTTTTGAGCTTTAAATCTTTTTACTGATTCCAATGCTGCAAGTACCCATTAGTTACCTAACTATTTACCCAACGAAGCCAACGAAATCACATTTATTCCGTCGGGGCGGCGATAGGTCATTCCTGTTCCGGTAATAATATTTAATGATTTTGGTAAATTCATTTTGGCTGTATTTATATTTGCCGCAAATTTTTTAAGATTTTCGGCCGCTTCGTCAATATATCCCACACCGAGTTTAATTTCAAAAGCAGCATAATCGCCATTACGTTTCTGTACAACAGCGTCAACTTCCAAACCATACGAATCATTGTAATGAAATACGGTTGCATCATTTGCTTTGGCATACACATTTAACTCGTGCGTTGCCAATGACTCAAATAAAAACCCTGTATATTTTATATCTTTTATCAGCGATTCTTGATCCAAACCCAACGCTGCAACTGCCAAAGATGTGTCGCACAAATGTCGTTTGGGTGATTTACGCAACGATGCCGATGAACGAATATGCGGGTTGAAAGCAGGTTGTTCAACCAAAATCATCAGGCGCGACAACGCATCAAGATATTCTGATAGTGTATTGCGCGATAATTCATTTCTATCAGAAGTTTTCACATCTTGCTCTAATGTTTTATTATCAACCAATGTGGCTGTGTTCCGTGCAATTGAGCGTAATAAACTGCGCACTTTTATGGGGTCGCGTTTAACTCCCGAAATCCTGCTCATATCAACTTCGCAAAGTAAGTCAATATAGCCGGTATTCATTTTGAGGGCATTTTTTGTACTTTCATTCAGTAAAGTGGGCCACCCGCCTATCAGCATTTTATCTATAATGAAATCGAGAGAAACACCGGCATTAAAAAAGTTTGGGAAAGACCCTTGCAGTAAATCCGAAACCTGAACTATTCCGGTGGAATAGCCTAACTCCTGCCACGACATGGTATCCATTTGCACTACAGTAAAACGCCCGGCGCCGCTATGCAGTTTAACATCATCAGTTGGATTAGCCGACCCGGTAAGGATAAATTGCCCTTTAGTTTTACGGTCATCCACTTCGTGCCTCACATAATTCCAGATTTCGGGTTGTTCCTGCCATTCATCAATTAACCTAGGAGTATCGCCTGCCAATAAAAGTTGGGGATTTGTTGCCATCATTACAGGAACTTGTTTGTCCCTGTCAATCTCCAATATGCTTTTTGCAAATTGTTTAGCGGTTTCTGTTTTACCACACGATTTTGGTCCTTTGATAAGCACTGCACCCGAAGCCGAAAGTTTCTCCAACAAATCGTCTTCTATTATTCTTTTTATGTAACTCATTATTAGTTAACTAATTTTGATGTAAAGGCACAAACAAATACCTGTTGTGCAAATTTAAGGAAAAATATTGTGCATTATTCAGGATTATTATTGTGCAAAAATAAGTTTTTTTACTTTAACAGTGCTGCAACCAATTCTCTGTCTATCGCATACCCAATTGTTGTAATTGCTGATTTGCCCGGTCTGCTGGTGTTTGCGGCTGCAATATTACGGCTCTATGACGGATCGTGTGGGTAAATTATACAATCCGCTTTCAAATGGTTCACGCATATGGCAGTTGGCTTTTGGCGACTTGCAGCTGGCATGATCGCGTTAACTATTTGATAGTAATCATTTAAAAATTAAGATAACACCTGATTTTTTTGTAAGCGGGACTGCCAGTCACCAGCCACTAATAGCCAGCTGCAATCATTACAAAATCCAATTACCCACACCAAACGACATAGAGCCAATATTACTTTGATGCCCTCCGGCAATCAGCACGCTTTTGGTAGAATGTTTCCCAACAGCATGGATGATATCAATCATCAGGTAACCTGAACTTTGATTCACGAAAACAATCGGTTTTTTATTCATTGAGGGCCGGATACTGATTTATTTGAGGATTGGAACGCGGATGACGCGGATTAAAACAACGCTGATTTTCGCTGATTTTTTTTAGAATCTGTTTTAGCCAGGTTCCATTTTTATTGTTTGCCTAATTGAATGACATTACATGTAGGGGACAATACAATGTTCGTTAAATATCATTTCCTTCAATCATTTACCGCTGAAGCATTGACTGATACAATTCCAAACAATCGGTGTACCGATCCTCTTTATTGAAGTACCGGACCGCTCTTTCGCGACATTTATTGGTGTAGAAATCTTTCCCTTTACTGCAAACCTGCACTATTGCTTCGTACAATCCGTCGACATCCCCTTTTTCGACAACAATTCCTGTCTCAGCATCAATTGCTTCAGGACTGCCACCCGTGTTGTAAGTGATCACGCAGGGACGACCACACAGGATCGCTCCGACGCGATGCACAGCAAGGGCGCACCAACCGACAACAGGTTAAAGGTTTTACCGGGTACACTTAACAACGATGCCCTCATTATAAAACAAACAATAATTATTTGCAACTGGATTTTGCCGATTCATAGATCATTTTACCCAGGTTGTAAAACTCTCTTGCTTCTGAGATAGATGGTTTACCATCGGGTAAAAGACCCAGTTCACCTGGATATCTTGCATCGATATATAACTGGTCAAGAAGGATAAGTAAATCTGTATTAATCTCTGAGGTAACTTTTTCTTTAGTTTTGCCATATAGCATCTCAAGCGAATGTGTTTTTTTTAAGCCCAGATCAAATTCTTCAATTATAGCCTTAAATGATTTTTCAATAGCTTGTTGTGCATGAAATGCAGACAAATGAGTAAGATTTTCATCTGTATATAATTTGTTTTTAAAGGTCAGATGGAATAGCCAGGCGAAATATTTGCTTCGCAGATTTCCACTTCGTTCCAATTCATTTCGGTTTGTGACTTTTTAGTCATGGCTATTTCATGGGCAATTATTTCCCGAATGAGGAGTAGATCACTTTCTGCACTAACTAACCAATCATTAGTTGTTTCTTTCATAAAGGACTTTTCCTTTCGTTAAAAGTTCACGGGCAAAAAGGCTGTTAAGCTCAATAAACTTCTGATGCATTGCTTTTGTATGTACGATTAAATCAATCGGAAATTTTGTTTTTATCTCAGAGATCGATTTTGATATTCGGAGATATATTTGACTCTTTTCCGAAAAACTTGATGGTATGATGTCATCACTGGTTACAACCAAAATATCCAGATCACTGTTTTCGTTAGGCGAGCCATATGCATATGAGCCAAAAAGAATAATTTTCTCTGGTTGTGTCGACTTTAGTTTCTCGACTAATAATGGAATAAAGTTTAATCCTGTCATAAAACGTAACTATTAATGGATCTTTAATTTGCCATACATTTTGACGAAGTTATACAAAAATACGAATTTACACGGAATGGGTAACGAATTTCACGAATTTGGACGATCTTAATTTCACGGATCAGTTATCTGATGTTGTTATTATTTTCGGAATTTTTGGATGATGAATTTTGTAATCCGTTGATTCCTTTTTCTTAAGGACGATAAATTTCTAAACCAAAACCTGATAAAGGGGATGATCACGCAGGGACGATCCTATGTGGTCGTCCCTACGTAACATACCTCATCTGGCGATAAGCAATTTTTTAAAGCTCCGTAGGAGCGATCCATTTAATAGCCCTGGCTTTTAAGCCGGGGATGATGATG
>Ga0209430_1002837_pt1 | contig 10651 bp, 8 predicted proteins | sample BarGraIncub1133A_FD_184504 | JGI IMG/M metagenome (GOLD analysis project Ga0209430, IMG submission 184504) | Arctic peat soil microbial communities from Barrow, Alaska - Barrow Graham LP Incubations 11-33A (SPAdes) (version 2) | ecosystem: Environmental > Terrestrial > Soil > Wetlands > Peat... | reverse complement strand
CGTGCGCATAGAAAATACGGGCTCCCGGAAGCGCCAGCTCAAGGGCAGCAACTTTCTCATGAATGCGGTGCGTATCGTTGAAAAGATAAAATACCTGCCCCTGCCGTGATATCTCACGCAGGCAAGCCTCATTGACAATGTCAGCGTCGTACTCCATGACATACGTCTGGACAGGACGCCGGTCAAGCGGAGGCTCCTCCAGAATGGAAATATCCCGGATACCGGAAAGTGACATGTGGAGTGTCCTTGGAATCGGTGTCGCCGTGAGGGTAAGGACATCAACCGAGGTCCGAAGAGCTTTGAGCCTCTCTTTGTGTTCGACACCGAACCTCTGCTCTTCGTCTACGACCAGAAGTCCGATATCTTTGGGAACGATATCTTTGGAAAGAACCCTGTGGGTGCCGACGACAACATCGACCGATCCTTCGTGCAGGCCTTTTACTGTCTGCTTAAGCATGGCCGGGGTGGCAAAGCGTGACAGGAGTCCGACCTTCACCGGGAAACGGGAAAGGCGCTCGCGCAGGTTCTCATAATGCTGCTGTACAAGTACGGTTGTCGGCGCCAGAAGAATGGCCTGCTTGCCGTCCATGATGCATTTGAAAATGGCACGGAAAGCAACTTCTGTCTTGCCAAAACCTACGTCTCCGCACAGAAGCCGGTCCATAACCTTTTCTGACTCCATATCCGCTTTGATTTCAGCTACGGCCGTCAGCTGGTCTTCTGTTTCCTGGTAGGGGAAATCCTCTTCAAATTCGCGCTGCCAGACGGTATCCGGCGAAAATATATGTCCCTTGATCGACTGGCGCAGCGCATAAAGTGCCACAAGGTCTACAGCGAGCTGCCTTATCGACACCCTCGCCTTCTCTTTCATCCGGTTCCATTCCTGGCCGCCCAGTCTCGAAAGCTTCGGGGTACGCCCCTCCGAACCGACATATTTCTGGATCTGATCCAGTTTATCCATCGAAATATAGAGTGAATCTTCGGATGCGTAGGTTATTTTGAGATAGTCGCGGCGTACCCCGCCGGTCTCAAGATTCACCATGCCGTCATATCGTCCGATACCGTGCTGTTCATGAACAACCATTTCCCCGGGAACCAGATCGCTGAACAGGTCTATATGTATACCCTGACTCTTTTTACGGCGCATGGGGCGGTCAACACCGAAAATATCCTGCGTTCCGATTATTAAAAGATCCGCTGCAGGATATTCAAAACCCGCCGGCAGATGCCGCGGGAAAATTTCCGAAAACGTATCGTGATCTGCCAGGAACTGGTGCAGCCGGTCGGCCCGGGCGCCCTCTCCGGCCATAAGTATTGTATCTTTGCTGTCTATCCGGCGCCGGGTAATCAGCCGGGCCAGATTCTCCTCATGTCCGCGGTAGCTTTCGCTTGCACGACCGGGAATTGTGTAATTGGTTGCTGCAGGAAGGCCGTTACCGGAAGTCGGAAGACCCGAAAGCGTGATGACCCGTCCTTTTTGATCAAGTTCGATAAATATCTCGGTGCCTTTCCAGACAGCTCCGGCAGAAAGGGGCAGAACCTGTCCCTTTTCGAATAGCGCCTTGAATCGCTGCATAAAGTCGGCCTGTGAACTATCCAGACGTTTTCGAAAAGAAAGCGCCTCATCCAGAAACAGATGATACGGACAGGAGCGGATGTACGATAAAACGGAAGCGCTGTCCGGCATAAGGATCGGCGTCCACTTTTCGAGGCCCAAAAACAGAAGGCCCTCGCTGATTCTTTCGGCATCCTGTGAGGCCAGTCTGCCGAAGCTCTCGCTGATATTCCTGTCGGCACCGTTCTGAGCAGCTTCAAGGCGGGCTTTCTCTCCTTCTTCCAGGATACGGCGTGAAATCATGCCCCTTTTTGCCTCCGGAACCAGGAGCTCCCGCCCTAAAGCAATATTGATTTCTTTGAGCTGGGCAGTCGACCTCTGTGTCTCCAGGTCAAATGTTTTGATTTGGTCAATGTCTTCATCAAAAAACGAGATGCGTACCGGTTCGTCACTGCCTGACGGATACACGTCGAAAATGTCCCCGCGGCGGGCAAACTCTCCTTCGCCCTCGACCTTCCGTGTCCGCTCATACCCGATATTAATCAGACGCATGGCAAGATCTTCCGGACGGACACGCATGCCAACACGAAGGCTTACCGTGGAATTCCGGAAATCCAAAACAGGCATGAGCCTGTTCATCAGGGCCCCGGCTGTTATCACTACGGCGCCGAACTCACCGGCTAAAAGGCGGCGCAGAACGCCGATGCGGGATAATTCGGCCTCGCGGCTTGATGCATCCACATCTGCAAGATTCAGTTCCCTTTGCCTTAGAATCAGGACGTCTTCTTCAAAAAAAGACGACAGGTCAAGCTGCAGGGTTCGGGCGCGAAGTTCATCCGGAACAAGGATAACCGGCTTTTGACCGGTTTTTTGACAGATGGCACCGATAAGATAAGCCTTTTGGCTGTCAGTCATTCCCGTAATGTTGATGTGCACCAGGGAAGGCACTGCCAGATCCTCCAGAATTTTCTGAAAAACCGGATCTTTTTGTGCCATGGAAAGAATGCGGTTCATTGATTCAATGGGACTCATGCATGCTCCTTTATGAGTTTCTCCGCAGTATCCGCAGCGCTCACAAATGCAGAAAACATCTGCTCCTGATCATCTTTTCCTATTTCAGAGAGGACAAAATCAGCCAGGTCCCAGTGCTGGGGCACAGGACCGCAGCCTATGCGGATCCGCACGAAATCCTGAGTGCCCAGGCAGGAAATAACAGACTTCATACCGTTATGTGTTCCAGGTCCACCGCTCGGGCGCATCCGGACCGTTCCGCGGGGAATATCAATATCGTCATATAGGACGATGAGGTTTTCGGGTGATATTTTGAAATACTCAAGCGCTTCCCGGATGCTCTCACCGGAAAGATTCATAAAGGTATGCGGGCGCAGCAGAACCACTTTCTCACCGAGAATAGTTCCCTGACCGAATTCGCCTTTGAATTTTGTTTTGCTGACAGGAATCCGGTTGCGCTGAGCGAGCACATCCAGCGTCATAAAGCCGCAGTTATGCCACGTTTTTGTATATTGCGAACCGGGATTGCCCAGACCTGCGATAAGCCACATATTCGTTATACTCCTTCACGGCTCCGATCCGGCGGAATCACCTTGTTGCTGCGTATGCGGTTCTTCCTGACTACCCAGTTCTCTTTCACGATCTGACGGTTGCGTGCGATTGCAAGGCCAAGCTCAGGAACATCCTCAGTAATGGTTGAGCCCGCCGCAACATATGAATTATCGTGGAGCGTCACAGGGGAAATCAGATTGGAATTGCCGCCTATAAACACATTATCCCCGATGATACAGGAGGTCTTGTCGAGGCCGTCATAATTGCAGGTAATCGTTCCGCAGCCGAAATTGACGTTCTTACCAACCTGGGAGTCACCAATATAGGTCAGGTGACGTGCCCTGGTATAATCTCCGATCGTAGAATTCTTTATCTCTACAAAAGCGCCCACCGTAATATTGTCACTCAATACGGATTCTGGGCGAATGTGGCTGTAGGGGCCGATCTGGCAGTTTTTCCCGATAACGCACTGCGTTGCGGTTGAGCTTAAAATACGGGTGCCGTCCCCGACCTCTACATCTTCAAGGCGTGTCTGTGATCCTATGATACAATCCTCGCCGATAATCGTTTTCCCTTTCAGAACTGTTCCGGGACGTATAATAGTGTCGCATCCGATGACAACCATCGGATCAATCCATGTGGAGTCCGAATCGATAATCTGAACTCCCTGCATCATGTGTTTCCGGCAGACACGCTGGTTTAAGAGTTTGCCGACGGCCTGAAGCTCAATATGGTCGTTTACGCCCCGTGTCTCATCAAATTCTGCGATGTATGCGCCAACTTTATGACCGTCGTTGATAAGGATTTCGATGGTATCCGTAAGGTAATATTCTTTCTGTGAGTTCTTGGCATCAATTCTTCCGAGAGCGGAAAGCAGGAGCGGAGTGCGGAAGCAATAAATCGACGAATTGATTTCGCGGATTAACTTCTCTTCGGCAGTGGCATCACGATCCTCAACAATTTTGACGACGTGTCCTTCCCTGTCACGAACAAGCCGTCCGTAACCCGTAGGGTCCGGTGCCTGCGCTGTGATTACAACCGCCCCGAATTTGTCCTGCTCAAATATAGAAATTGCAGCCTGAAGTGTCTGTGCTGTAATCATCGGAGCATCTCCCGGAAGTACGATTGTACATCCGTTTCTTCCCTCCAGAAAAGGAGTTGCCTGCATAACCGCATGTCCGGTTCCGAGCTGTTGCTCCTGAAGTACAAAAGCAACATCCTCGCCTAAAATGGCACGAACCTCTTCCTGCCTGTGTCCGACAATATAGACCTGTTCCTTAGCCCCGGCTTCACGGAGGGCATCAGCTACCCAACACACCAACGGCTTTCCTGCAGCTCTCTGCACCACTTTTGAATGCTTCGTATGCATTCTTTTACCTTCACCTGCGGCCATGACAACTGCACATATATCCATGAATATAAGTCTCCTTTATTCTATGTTCATTTCGGCACGAAAATGCGCCGGAATATCTCTTTGGGGGGAGAACTCCGGTGCTTTTCGACCGCCTACATTATATCATGAAAGAAGTAGGAAGAATAATGCTTTTCTCACTCGGTCAGTCCTCGGATTGCTTTGCAATCCTGCGGAATCTACTCGAAAAGCATTATTCTTCCCCTGCCGAGCGTCCTGCGGACGCTAAGGAAAATTGAACTTGAGAAAATTTGCTCATCAAGTTGTTCATGAAGAATTCAACACATTTTCGCTTAATCCAACAGTATTTCTTTATATACAATCATATTTCAAAATATTCAATTTTGCTTTCATCCATTATTCAAAAAAAATATGCAAATCCCACGCGCCCGAAGGGCGCCACATAGGGAAGGGCGTGTGTGTGTTGAGTAGATTCCGCAGGATTGTGAAACAATCCGAGGACCTGACCGAGCGAAACACACACACACCCTTCCCTGACATGACCAAACGAGAAATGCATTTTTTTCTAAGGATTGCCTTCCTTAGCGTCCGAAGGACGCCTTGTAAGGAAGGGGAAATGCATTTCGAGTAGATTCCGCAGGATTGCTTTGCAATCCGAGGACTGACCGAGCGAGAAATGCATTTACCCTTCCTATTCCTTAATCAGTTTCATATCGCCGAATTTGATCCATCCCTTTTTTCTCATTAATTCTGAAGTTCCAAGTGCGATAACGGCGGGAAGGATAAACTGGAGGATGATTATATAGAGCACAACAATCCAGGGGGCAACCGCAGTTGATCCATTAACCGATACGGTCATGTTGCTGAAAGTCATGATCTGTCCGACCAATCCGCAGGACCCCATTCCGGCGCCGAGGAAGTTGTTCGTCATGCCGAATACACACGTTGCAAGCGGCCCCGTAACTGCAGAAGCAAGCATGGTGGGAATAAGAATCTGCGGGTGACGCACGATATTCGGGAATTGAATCTTTGCCGTTCCGAGACCTTGTGAGAGCAGTCCGTTCCATCCATTTTCGCGGAAAGAAGCCACAGCAAAGCCGACCATCTGCGCACAGCACCCAACGGTTGCAGCGCCGGCTGCCAACCCGGTCAAACCCATCGAAATGCAAAGGGCTGCCGACGAAATAGGCGCAACCAGGGTAAGCCCGACCAGAAGGGAAACAGCAATGCCCATTGGAAACGGGTATAATTTGGTCGCACCCATAAGAAGCCATCCGAGCCACGCCATAAAGGCACCGACCGGCGGCCCGATCAGTACGGCAACAACAGTTCCGGAAAGCACGGCTCCGGCGGGAACCACAATAAGGTCAAAAGGAGTTTTCCCTGTCAGCCATGAACCGATTTCCACTGCAACAATAACAGCAATGATAGCGCCCATCGGGCCTGCCGAAGTAACACCCTTTATCGGTGTACCGGCAACTACATCAAAAGCATTCATCAGGTAAGCCATGCCGCCGACCACCGCCGCCGAATAAACCGCCAGAGGCTTGGCTTTCAGGCCTGATGCGACAGCAACGCCAATCGCAGCGCCGACAAGAGGGGAGCCTGCGCTTGTCCAATAAATGATTTGTTGAAAATAAGGCTGAAGTGCATCAACATGAATAAACCCGAAAATTGTCTTAAGGATTGTGCCGATCAGCAGCGAGGCAAAAAGTCCGTACACCATTGCACCCATCGCGTCGATAAAATAGCGTTTCCCGACCCTTTTAAGAAAGGCAGTCACCTTGGATGATTTAGTCGGGGATTTTTCCTGTGCTTTTTTGGGGGATTGGTGTGATCCGTTTTTGTTGGGAATTTTCTTGTTATTTTTTGTAGCCATACATTTTCCTCCTGCAGTAAACAAAATTACCGCCGGCATTATCGGAAAACACATAACGAAAGCGCACCCGGATAAGCTCTGTATTCCTTCAAAACTTCAGTACCTTCGGACTCCTTCAAAGAGAATTATCCGAAAACTGACATCTTGCATGGAATCGCACAGAGCTGATTCACAAAACCGGAAAGGGCATTTTTCCCAATCCGCTGCAGGGTTGTGGAAAAGAAGAACTTATGACCGGACGAGCCGCCGTCTTCCGGGAAAGCCTGTTACCGGACTTCCAGAACGTGTGCTGACAACGCCCGCAAATATTGTCAAAAGAATACCATCGAAGCCAGGAAAAAGCAAGAAAATCAGTTGTGCTATCCTGTGGGGAGCTCTTCTGTCTGTGCCGTTTTGATCAATCCGGCTTGGACAACAAACCGGGCATTCTCAAATTCACAGGTACATGTGGACCGCAAAGAGTATATCTGTGTTTCAAATTAAGGTATACTTATATTAATATTTCTGAGAAAATCGGCTTCCGTTACATAATATCTGACTGCTGGTTTGGAGGTTTTTATGATCGCTTTACTTCTTGTTGCGGGTTATGCAACCAGACTCTATCCTTTGACCATTGATACCCCGAAGCCTCTCCTTCCCGTTTCCGGGCGTCCTATGCTTGACTATATTGTGGATGAGCTTGATACACTGCCGGATCTTACGGGCATTTGTCTGATTTCCAACCATCGCTTTACCTTGCAATTTGAGAAGTGGGCTTCTGCAAGAAAGCTCATATCCCCTGCTGTTCCGATTACGGTTCTCGATGACGGCACCACAGACGACTCGAATAAGCGCGGCGCCATCGGGGATATTCAATTTGCCGTCGATACGCTGCACATTGATGAAGATGTCGTCATCATTGCAGGTGATAATCTCTTCACCTACCGCCTGAAGGATATGTATGATCATTTCATGAAAATCAGGAAAGATCTTCTGATTGCCATCAGGGTATCCGATAAAAACCAGCTTCAGAAACTCGCTGTCGCAACACTTGACGACAATGGCAAGGTGCTGTGTATGCAGGAAAAGCCAAAGGAGCCTCATTCCGACATGGCGATTTACGCAACGTATTTCTATTTGAGAGAAACGCTTCCCTTGATCCGGAAATATTTAGACGGTGGAAATACACCTGATGCACCGGGGAATTTCCCGTCCTGGCTCTACACGCGCCAGGATGTATATGCTTATCTTGCCGACGGCAACTGTATTGATATCGGCACACCGGAGAATTACAGGGATGTGAATGAGAATTTCCAGGTACTATGGTCCGGACGCAAGAAATAGTCTGTTTGGAGGATACGAATGACTCTTTTGGAGAAACCCGTCAATTCACATGATCACGTACCGCATGAAGCGCCCGGCCAGCAGGATTTTTTCCGGACAATGACCTATATCAGTGGACACCGCCACCCGGATACCGATTCAATTGTCTCCGCTATGGCATATGAGGTATTGAAAGCTAAGCTCGGTGAATCTGCGATAGCCGTGCGCCTCGGAGATATTAACCCGGAGACCGCAATGATACTTAAGCGTTTTAATCTGAGCGCGCCTCCTTCCCTTTCCGATATCCGTACACAAGTCAGGGATCTGAAGATTGATCATCCGAAGCCTGTTTCCCCGGATGCATCACTCTGGGAAGCCTGGGATCATCTTCAGGAGGAACAGACCAAATCCCTTCCCGTCGCAGATGTGGAGGGTCATTTTCTCGGACTCATTACAAGCGGCGACATCGCCGTTTTTGATATGCGCCAGATCAAGGAAGCCAGCACGTCTGCAACACTGAAAAATCTGATCAGTACAGTGAACGGCACGCATATCTGCGGACCCGGAACACCTTTTCTCGACGCTCCTATCTTTGTAGCCGGCCTCGACTGCAGCCTTCACAAAGGCGGGATTGTCCTCGGTGAAAGTGCCGATGAATCGACGATTTTACGGGCGGATGATGCAGAAGTCCTATGCCTTGTCATATGCAATATCGAGAATCCGGATTCATTCATTACATCCCTTTCAGGGAAGGCGCGATCGATATCACACACCACGGTTATTTCTTCCCCTTTTAACCTTTACAGGACGCTTCGTCTATTAACCCTTGCGACTTCCGTATCCACTATCATGCACAGTACCAAAGTGATCCGCTTTGGCCTTCGTGATTATCTGGACGACGTAAGGAATGCCATGCTTTCGACCCGGTTCCGCAGCTATCCGGTTGTCGATGACTATGGCCACGTTGCAGGTCTCATTTCACGTTTCCATTTGATTCGTCCGGACCGCAAAAGAGTCATTCTTGTTGATCACAACGAAATGGCCCAGTCTTTTCCGGGACTTGAGCAGGCCGAAATCGTCGAGATCATCGACCACCACCGGATTGGCGATGTGACAACGGACGGTCCGATTTATGTCAGAAATGAACCGGTCGGATCCACCTCAACGATTATTGCCAGCATGTTTTTCGAGCGCAATATTTTTATCGACCGTCCGGTTGCCGGCATACTTCTTGCGGCGATCCTTTCCGATACGATATTCTTCAAGTCCCCTACCTGTACGCCCCGGGACCGCGATATCGCCCAAAAATTATCGATACTTTCCGGTGAAAACATCGATATACTGGCATCTGCCATGTTCACACCGGACGAATCCCTTCTGAAAATGACAGCCAAGGAGCTGCTCAGCATGGACTTCAAAGTGTTCCGCATGGCCGGCGCCAAAGTCGCCATTTCGCAGATAAGTGCAATGGATATATCCCCGTTCCTCGCACGTCAGAAAGATTTACTCGCACAGATGGATATAGACAGAAATCTTGAAGATTATGACATGATCATGATGGCTTTAACCGACATCGAAAAAGGAGGCTCCCAGATACTGGTATCCGGAAGCCTGGGCGACGCCATTGCAAGGGCATACGGAGAAGAAGCGAGAGGTAAGAATTCTTTTTATCTTCCCGGTGTCATGAGCAGGAAAAAACAGATTGTCCCTCAGCTTTCCATGGTTGTCGGCATCGGTTAATATCAATTATTTCTGATACCTTTCGGGTGTTAACCCCGGATGATTACTCTTCCTGATACCTTTCGGATGTTAACCCCGGATGATTACTCTTCCTGATACCTTTCGGATGTTAACCCCGGATGATTACTCTTCCTGATACCTTTCGGATGTTAACCCCGGATGATTACTCTTCCTGCGGCGCATTTTCGAGCTTCATGTCGCTGATGAACATTACGGAGCCTTTCCGCCGGTTAATGAGCATAATCGTGCCGGCTGTCAGTACGGCAGAAACAATAAGTATAATAAACGGGTTGACACCTTCTGCAAAACTCTCCGGAATAACGATCGACAAGGTGTTCATTGTAATGTGGAAAAGTATTGTCATCAGTAATGACCCGTATTTGATATAAATATATCCCATCAGAAGTCCGAGTACCCCGGCATACATACCCTGCAGAAGGTTCAGATGCAGGATGCCGAACAAGGCGGCCTGCATGAAGAGTGCAGGCCGAACCCGGATATAGCCAAGAAGCCGGTTCAGCACGACTCCCCGCATCAGAAATTCTTCCGCGATGGGTGCGACGATGCCGACTGTAATAATCTGAAGAATGATGGGACCGCTGATTCCTTCCATAATCACCTGGTAGTCAGGAAAATACTTCAGGATATCAAACCCGGTAATGAAATAGGATACAGTAAGATTTGCAAATACGGCTAAACCCGCTACCAGGAGATAGTCCGCGATTTTGAAGGACGACAGCGCAGGACGCCTCTTCCCTTTCATCTGCCGGAAATACAGGAAGACGAGCAAAGGAAGAACTGTCAGGTCGCAGATCAGCGCTATCAGCAGGGTCTGGCCGGTTATCCATTCTGTCATTTGTTTTGTCAGTATGGACGAATCAAAACCCTGACTCAATTTAGGCAGAATGACGGTGGCGGTATAATACAGAGCAATTCCAATGCCGACAATGATCTGAATCCCCAGAAAAATAAAAAGGGGATAGATCACTCGCCACACCTTGTATATCGGGCTGTGCTTTTTTTCTCCAGGCGTCGGTCCGGCACCTGCAGTATTTGTCAGGCTATTTCTATTCTGTTCATTTTCATCAATCATTTTTCAGTTTCCTTTTCTTACTTATCAGGACAAGAATAACCAGCGACAAAGAAATAACGGCGGTGACCACAAGGCCGCCCTCCGGTCCGAAGACCCCTCCGGTCAGCAGCGCACTGCTGCTTTTTACGCCCTCTGTGTGAAAAAGGC
>Ga0209430_1002836_pt1 | contig 10652 bp, 8 predicted proteins | sample BarGraIncub1133A_FD_184504 | JGI IMG/M metagenome (GOLD analysis project Ga0209430, IMG submission 184504) | Arctic peat soil microbial communities from Barrow, Alaska - Barrow Graham LP Incubations 11-33A (SPAdes) (version 2) | ecosystem: Environmental > Terrestrial > Soil > Wetlands > Peat... | reverse complement strand
TTTGCCTACACCTTCCTTCAGATTCCTCGTCGCCGAGGACACCCTTGGTGTTCAGCTATGTGCTTGGCACTATCAACCCGCACTTGGGACTTACACCCATTAGACTGCGCCCATGCCGGGCGCACAACAAGTAAAAGGTAGGGTTAACCCTACCTTTTTCCAAGCATTAAATATGAATATACTTTTTCGCCATCTTTAAAGTAATTTTCATACTTTCCACCTTTTTCTATGTAACCTGATATATATTCTTCCAATATATTATATTTGAGCTTTGAGAGTTGTTCCTTCACATTGCTTATTAAAAAATTCTTTCTGTATTTATCTTCTATAAAACTGTTTGAAGCAAAATTCTTAAATAAGATATATGTGCCTACAATATGTGCATTATCTTTTATATAATTATCAACTAGACTCAATAGAAACTCTTGGTTATCAAAACTGTAATTACTTGTTCCCGACATATCCAGAAGTATATCTACTGATTTATCCTTTATTGGAATTTGAAGAAAGTCTGCACAAATGAATATTATGTTTTTTTTGCATTTTACCGTCTCCAACATATTCTTTAGGAATCTATGCCTATTTATATTATTGTCTACGGCAATATATATTGAGTCATCAGGCAAATCTTCATAAATAGTCCTTAAAAAGAATCCCATCCCTGAGCCTAATTCAAGTATCACCTTGTTTTTGAAATTCATAGAATCTATCTTTTTATGTATCCATTCTATGTTATGGTAAACATTATCAAGATAATCCATATTAGTAGCATTTATATAGTCAATAACATAATTATAGTCGAACTTAATATCATAATTAATTATGCCATTGTTAATCTTTAATATTCCGTCTTCAACCATGTATTCCTCACCACAAGTACATATCAATTTCCCATTTATAATTTGATTGTTTTCGATATTTCCCTCACGAATTTCCAAATCTTTTCCACATTTTAAACATTTTAAAAGACTTAGTACTCTAAAGTCCATGCCTATAACAGATTTTTTATTGACTTCATCCTGTGAAATTTCTCTTAATCTCACATCAAGCCTTTGCTTCATTTGACTAAGCTTTTTTATTTGACTGTCTAACTGTTTATCTTTATTGATGAAAAACTCTCTAAAGCATTCATTTTCCTGATATCTAGTAAGCTGTGCAAATCTTTTAAACATAAAAATTGATTTAACCTCGATTAATGAAAAACCCATTTCCTTAAGAGAAATTATACCATCTAAATCACTTTTACATCTGTAATCAAAGTCATATTGTCCACCCTGTTTCTCAGGTACGATTAATCCTATATCCATATAATGCCGCACAGTGTCTATTGTTGAATTATTAACTTCAACAAATTTACCGATTTTCATATTACCACCTCAATAAATAGCAATTTTTTTATACTAATTATATCATAAGTGGTTAATTATGATACATATGTATGAAATATTACCTTTAAGCTAAATATCTAAAAAATACAAATAATATATTAGCAACGATTTTTAAGTAAACTCCAATACATAATTTTTTTATACCAATTACGTTATAATAGTATAATTAAATAAATATTTTGTGTCATAATTGTAATCTAGGGCAACACAATCAATATACAATAGTAATTATGGTAAAATAAATGATATGTATAAAGGGGCTACATCATGAATAACTTAATAAAGTTAAAGGTCGGAGATTCAATTGGTATCTTTACACCATCATCACCTATAACATATACATATCCTAATAGATTTGAAAGAGCAAAAAAATATTTGCAACTTAAGGGCTTTAAAATAGTAGAGGGAAACCTAACAGGAAAATACGATTTCTATAGGTCTGGAAGTATTAAGGATAGAGCAGAGGAATTAAATGCTTTAATTAGAAACACAGAAATAAAATGTATTATGTCTACTATTGGAGGAATGAACTCAAATTCAATTCTTCCTTATATAGATTATGAAGCACTAAAAAGAAATCCTAAGATAATAATAGGATATTCTGATGTAACAGCAATTCTACTTGCTATGTTTGCACAAACAGGGATAGTCACTTACTATGGACCTGCGTTAGTGGCTTCATTTGGTGAATTAGCACCCTTTGTTGATTCTACGTATAAATATTTTAAGGAAATCACTATGGATAAAACAAAAATTCCTTATCTATTTGAAACTCCTGAATATTGGTCAGATGAACACATTAATTGGGAAACACAAGATAGAATCAAAGAAAAAAGAGAAAATCAATGCATTACAGTTTGCCAAGGTACTGCTCGAGGTAGAGTAATAGGTGGAAACTTGAATACAATGCAGGGAATATGGGGTAGTAAATATATGCCTGAAATAAAGTATGAAGATATACTTTTTGTAGAAGATTCTTTAAAAGATTGTGCAACAATTGAAAGAAGTTTTTCATTTTTGAAATTAAATGGTGTTCTAGATAAGATTTCAGGAATAATCCTTGGTAAACATGAATTATTTGATGACTCAAAGACAGGCAAAAAGCCATATGAAATATTATTAGAAGTGTTGGGATGTAATAAGATACCATTTGTTGCGGATTTTGGTTGCTGTCATACACAGCCAATGATGACACTGCCAATAGGATGTGAAATTGAACTTGATGCTACAAATAAGAAGGTAACCATCATTCAAGATTGGTTAAAATAACATTTTTGTGTTATGACGGATTGGTATAGGTGAAGTAAGGGTTATTTCTATAATTGGATGATACAATGAGCCTATTTAAGTTTATTGTTAGTTATGAAAAGTTAAATGATGTGTACAATTAAGAAAGTTAAATGTTACGAGGATGCAGTCAGGTTTGTAGTGCGATACTGAATATAATGTTAAGATAAATTACTTCGCTATCTAATTATATATGTCGACATAAGTAAACCTATATAATTAGATATGGGTTTACTTTGTTAAGCCCGTATTGATAACCTGAATGTAACACAATACCAATTGAGTTACATTCACATTGAGGCTATTACTAACTTTTATATCATTGTAAAAATAATCTATTTTCCTATTGATTTAACAAACAATAAGTAATATAATGTAATAAATGAATATTCATGATTCTGCGAAGAGAAGAGTAAATGTTATCTGAGTATCTAAAGCGAATGGAGAAGGGTGGAAGCTCCATGAGAAAAGTAATATTGAAAGACATCTCTGAGAAGTTTATCTGAAAATTAAAGTAAGATAAATCGGATTCCTCCGTTATAGGGAGTTGAGATGGCGTAGTTTAATAAACTTTGTCAAAGTAGGATGGTACCGTGGAAAAAGTTTTCACTTCTATAAATAAGAAGTTAAGGCTTTTATTTTTTTATTCAGAATAGGGCCCATTCTGAAATGTATATTACTATTTTGTAAAGTTTATAAAATTATGTTAATTAGGGTGGTACCACGAATTTCGTCCCTTGAGTTTTTTACTCAAGGGATTTTTTTATATCAATTTTAAAGGAGAGATTGTATATGAAAAGGATTATGATAAATGAAATAGACAATTTAATAGGTGAAAAAATACAAATTAAAGGTTGGGTTTATCGAGTAAGAAAATTAAAAACTATAACATTCATTATAATGAGGGATAGAACTGGTTTTGTACAATGCATTGCAAAGAATACTGCTGTAGATATGAGTACAATAAAGTTAGAATCAGTAATATCAATCTTTGGAGAAGTAAAAGAAGATAAAAACGCATTAAACCCTTATGAGATAGTTATTGAAGAATTTGAAATAATTAATAGTGTAACAGAAGAATTGCCAATAGAAATAAATAAATCTACGCTAGATATTAATTTAGATACCATGTTAGATAATAGAGTTTTGAGCTTACGTCATGAAAAAATTAATTCAATATTTAAAGTACAAAATCTGATAGTACAAGGGTTTAGAGACTTCTTATCTAAGGAAGGTTTTACGGAAATTTTCACACCTAAGATTGTAGCTGAAGGTGCTGAGGGAGGAACTGATGTATTTGAATTAAAATATTTTGAAAATAAGGCATATTTAGCCCAAAGTCCTCAGTTTTATAAACAGATGATGATAGGTGCTGGATTTGAAAGAGTTTTTGAGGTTGCTCATGTATATAGGGCAGAAGAACATAATACTAGTAGGCATCTTAATGAATATGTTAGCATGGACTGTGAGATGGGATTTATTGAAGATGAAAAAGATATTATGGATTTGGAAGAAAATTTAATTATATTTGTAATAAACAAAATATTTCAGGAGGAGAAAAAATATTTAAAAATATTAAATGTAGATTTGCCTAAATTAAATACAAAGATTCCAAGAATAAAATTTAGTGATGCATTAGAAATATTGAGCACTGAATATAATAAATCAGATTTAGATGGAGATTTAGATCCTGCTGCAGAAAAATTGATTTGTAAATATTCAAAAGAGAAACTTGGGTGTGATTTTATTTTTTTAACTCATTATCCGAGAAAAAAAAGACCAATGTATACAATGCCTTTAGGTGAAACTGAAACTCATAGCTTTGACTTATTATTTAGAGGGGTAGAAATTACAACAGGGGGTCAAAGAATTCACGACTATAACATGTTAATTAACAATATTAAATACAAAGGTTTAACACCAGAAGTTTATCACAATTACACTTCCGTTTTCAAATATGGAATGCCACCACACGGAGGACTTGCAATTGGACTTGAGAGGATTACAGCGCAATTACTCGGTTTAGAAAATGTAAGAGAAGCATCATTATTTCCAAGAGACAGAACAAGATTAGCACCATAGATGCAAGTATCACATAGCCAATAACCCTTAATATATGCATTAGATTATATTAAGGGTCACTGGCTATTATTAGAATGGCATAAAATTCAATAAAATGATCATTTAAAGATTGTAAGAATGTATATGTATTGCTTAGATGAAAAAAACTAAAAGGTAGCGTATACAAGCATTTTCAATAAAAACAGGAGAGGGTAAAGTTCCCCTGTCCTAAATGTACTTTACAAACACTTTACATTTTACCCAATTCAAAAAAGAAAATATTTAGAGAATAAAATATAAGAAGACTTACAGTTACTGCAATAGCAGTTATCTCTCTATAACTCTACCCTGTATTTTCTCCATCTCTTTATCAGCTATATAGGACAAGAAATTAACAAATATACTTGTTCATCTTATAATTTAATTTGGTTTATTCTGTGCTTACTAAGTGGGTATCGGGTATTAGTGATATGCTCCCCTTTCTAATAACAGATTAAATAATAATAATCTGTTATTAGAAAGGGGAGCATTTTTATGGTTAAAAGAACTAAATACACAACAGAAGAAAAATTATTTGATGGATACAGAAAAAGATAACTCTATTGCTTGGAAAAAGTGCGTCGGTTATATATCGGTGTTTGTTGCTGTTTCATAATATTAAAGAAAAGTTAAAATGGACTCTTATAGTATAATAACGGATTGATTTGATTTATTATACAAATTTAGAAGGAATATAGTAGAAGAATACAGAAAGAGTGTTAGTAGAATGTTTTAAAAGTATTTATGGGTATTATGTCTATAATGGGGGTGCGTCACGTTGCTAATTTAAACGATTAGCCATTAACCGTAAGGTTGAGAGAACTGATAACTTGAAAAGTCAAATAATAGGGTAACGCCTTAAAGGGCTTTCTCTGATACTCCGAATAGCGAAGCTATAAGTAAGTTAAGTTTTGTTATAAGCTCGGTGAAGTCGGCTGAGGTCATCCCCTAACAGATTAGCTGAGGAAATGCGAACTAGCGGTAGTCGAGGATGATATAGGTCGGGAGTCTGTAAAATATCCATGGTAAGAATGTCCAAAGGTGGACTGACGAAACTCTGACCGTACGGGCCTAAATATAGATACACCAGAGATGGTGTATCTACCAAAGTTGTAGGGTGTGTGGGTTAGTAAAAATTCCTGTTATGAAGAACCTATATACTATTAAAGGTAGTATCAAGCACACAGGCTCATAAGAGTTACCTAAAGATATATGTATAGATAAAGTTATTGGAACGTGGGAAGCTGATAACATGGAGGACTTACTTTTGTTGAAGTGGTAGCAAGGAAAGACTTAAGTTATAACTTGCTTTTATATCAGTGAAAGTAGTGGCATAGTACCGTAGAAATTTATGAAAATAAATGCAGGGATAGCCACAAGTCAGTGTTTAGAAAATATAAAATTATATGATAATCGTTAGGTTCGATTAAGACTAAAAGAAGCCAAATTCATTTGAAATGAGGCTGAATAATGACGACAAGTGAAGAACCATTATTAAAGAAGCAAAAACTAAGAAATAACGAATATTATGATAGTCAAGAAATACAAGATATAATTTATAGAAAGAGCAAAGAAAATTATGTTTTTAAGGATTTGATTTCTGAAATAATCACTGAAAGAAATATACTTTTAGCTTATAGAAGTATCAAAAATAATAAGGGCAGTAAAACGGCAGGAGTAATGGTTATATGCGGAGATAAGCTAAGTTAGATATTTGGAAGTTTCTTCTTAGCATTGAATAGATCACATTATTATGTAGGAGAATTAGATGATGTAATGGATATTATAATCCAGTTCTAGAACAAACAAACTAATTATTACAAAGAGTTGAATAAAAGCAAGTAAAGGGAGGTTATATAATGGGAGGTAAAGAAGCATTAATAGGATTCGTATATCAAGGGTTTGTGGCTGTTTTAGAGGCACTAACCAAAGAGGATTGGGATGAAATTTCTGTAGAATATCCGACAGAAGGGGACAAGGTTGATATTGCACTAGTCCATAATGATATTATTATAAAATTAATTCAAGTTAAATCGTTTGATAAAGGAAGCATTGTTAAATGGATTAAATAGCTTACTGATGATGTTTAAGCAGGCGAGTATCAAATCTGTTTAATAGGTTCATGTGATAAGAATGCAACTATATTTATAAATTCTATAGAAAAATATAAGAAAAAGGCAATGGATAAGAGATCAGATAAATCATTAGAAAGTCTCGATACTACTATTCTAGATAAATATAACATATCTAGAAAAACTTTACCTTATGAAAGAAATGCTCTACAAAGTATTGTCAGATACGCATTAAATAAATACATATCATTTAAAGGATATGTTATAGAATTCGCATGCTTAGAATTAATAGCACAATCTGTTTTCTCTGTCCAAATGCTACTAGGAACCAAAGGTGAAAGCGAATCAAAAGATAGTTTTGATAGTAAAATTTATAAATGGATTGATCTTGTGAGTGGAAATTCATTAAAAAGTACTGTACGACAATCTAAGCATGAACTAGCATTCTACACTCAAGAAACAGGAGATTTTCTAAGAGAAATAGAAGAATGTGCTATTACAGACTATTCCACATGTAAAGAGTATATTAAGTTATGTAAAAGGTACTGCACAGATTTGATAAATGCAATTAGTAAAGTAAATTTATCCAGTTATGTTAAAAAGGACGTGGAACCTATGGTCATTCAAAACAAAAGTAATATTTGTGATAGAACTATTACGGTAAAATTGTTTACTAAAAGTCAGATGTTGAAGTTTTTAAAGGTTATAATTATCCCCGAAATGAGTTAGTGAATTCACTTTCGTAACCATTTTGTGAAGAAAATGGTATTCTGAAAAACCTGTTTGAACTTAAGTCTGATAGTAATGTAGGTATAGAAAAGGAAAATAAATTTAGATATAGACCTGTAAATCCTTTTGAATCATATAAATTTACAGCAGAAAATTTTATCAGGAAATAGATAAATATATTGCAACAAATACATATGAAGATAGTATCTATAGCATAATTGAGTTTAAGATTTCAAACTTAAGACCAAGCGAGAGTAAATGGCTTAATAGATTAGTTCTTTTAAGAAATCTTCATAAAGATATGGTGATTAATTATGAAGTATTATCAGAAAATACAGATGGTACTAATAAGGGCTTTTTAAAATTAAATAAAGTTTAGGATATTCATTGATGACAATGTTAATATATTACTTTAAGTCGACAGCAAAAAATAATTTTATTAAAAATACTATAACTAATAAATATGGTTTATATAAAGTAACTATGTTGTGTTGAATTTCAACTTCTAATTATTCTTAGCGAATTATACGAAGTTAGGCGCGAAAAAAAGCTCAAACCCTAGATAAGAGTCTGAGTGTAAAAAATATAGAAGTACGCCTAACTTTGGATAATTAAAATAGCACGAAACCGCGGTAGTATAATTAGAACTTATGGGGATTGAATAACCCCACCCATACTTAACTTAATGAGTTAAGTGAAGATATAGTTAAAATCAAAGTAATAAACATATAAAAACACCATTAAAGCTAGATATATAGACATAGTTTCCCCCTCCCCATAAAAGCACATTCTTAATATTATGCAGTTTGTAAAGAGCTAGGAGGAGATTTAGAAAATAAAGTATGCCGGCTAAGTTTGTCCGAACCACATCGTGAGCACTTGGATATATCTCTTCCCGTAATTTTTTGGATTAATTGGAGTGTTGATATTTTCTCTTTAAGTAAACTAGGTGTATTAGTAAGGTGTTTGCAAAGCTTCAGTTTGGTAGTTTTGTTTCGATTTCCTAATAAACCATAGTGTCTTATTTTCATGAATCCACTTGGAAGTATATGAATTAGAAACCTACGGATAAACTCATCAGCAGAAACAGTCATTAACTTACATTTGCTACTATCTTTGTAATCACGCCATTTGAATGTAACATTACCATTTTCAATATTAACGATACGATTATTGGATAGAGCAACTCGGTAAGTATATCTACCTAAATATTCAACCACACAGGCAGCTTCTTTAAAAGGTGGTTTGCAGTAAACAATCCACTCTTTAGAATATACCGAGGAAAGTAGGTTTTCAAATTCAATATCATTACAAAGATATTGTTGACTACCATGAAATTCGAGCTTATTTTGGGAGTATAATTGTTTGAGATAATATAGAAATTTGCCTCTAAATTTGCGAGATAGCACTTTAACTGGGATAAAAAACGTCTTTCTGCTATTTATCCATTTTCCTATTGAAGATAGTCCTCCACCAGGTACAATACAATGAATATGAGGATGGTGCATAAAGTTTTGTCCCCAAGTATGTAAAATAGATGTGAATCCAAGCGTTGCACCTAGATATTTTTTGTCAGATGCTAATTCTGTAAGAATTTCAGCGACAGCTTTAAATAGAATAGTATAAAGCTCCTTTTGATTTTGATATACTATCAAATTTATGGTATCTGGAGTGGTAGGATTTTAGCCTAGCGTAATTGCTTCTCAATTGTTATTTAACTCTAAATATATAAATTGCTACAAGCTATATCACTAATGTAAATATAGCATACATTAATATTATAAGTTATGAATAATTGGAGGAACGTACAGAGTTCAAATCTGAGCATGAAATATATTGCTATGTTCGTATGTATAATACCCTAGACAAAGAATTTTCTAATCAAATTGAAGGTGTGTTAAATTTGGCGGTTTCTCAATTGGTTAATATAAACGAAGCTGAATGGATTAGTTATGTGCCATGCCATTAAAGTTTATAGAGATTGGCTCTAAAAATTATTTTGGGATTGACCGTAAATTGATAGATGAGAACTTAGATTATTTAGTAGATAGACTTACCGCAGATGGCAAGATATTACCTATATGGCAATGGGATAAATATTTAGAACAATGGGAAATTTCAAGGCTTGAATGGATGGGAATTCTAACCCTTGAGTCTTTATTGTCTTTGTTAAAGTTTTATCGGATATAGAAATCAGATGTGTGGAAACATACAAGTACGATTTTTAGGGTAAAAGGAACCGAGGGGTATAGTTGAATCTATTCTTTTAAATTATCTATGGTGATTACGTCGAAATATTCGACATAATCACCTTTTTCTTAGAATAAAAAAATGTTTATTTAGACTATATAACAAAACAACATATGATAAATTGGTAAAAACTGTTTGTTTGTAATTATTTATAAAATAACAAACAGTTGTTGGCTTGTGTATACTTTAAACGGAATATATGTTAAAATATAGTAAAAATAATGTAATTATAAGGGTAAATATAATAAAAGGGGTTGTTTAAATGAATATTGCTTATACTCGGGTGAGTTCAAATCAGCAGAATGACAATATACAATATACAAAACTAAAAAATTACAATATAGAAAAATGGTTTGATGAAAAATTTGATGCAGCAGAAATTCGCCCTCAATTAAATGCAATGATGGACTTTATAAGGTGTGGAGATTCAATTTATGTGTGGGATTTTAGTAATCTTGCAAGGTCAATAAATGAGTTGTTAACAATAGGTGAACAGCTAGAAAGTAAAGGAATTAATTTGATATGTATTAATGAAAATTTAGATACAAGTACAGCCGAAGGTAAACTTATGTTTACTATGATTAAGTCGATTAAGGAGTTTCAACGGGTTACTTTATTAGAACGTCAAAAGGATGGCATCGCCACCGCAAAAGCAAAAGGTAAGTATAAAGGACGTAAAAAAATTACTTACCCTTTAAATTGGGAAGAAATTTATTGTAAATATAAGGATAGAGAATTAACAGGAACAAGCGCAATGGAATTATTGAAACTCAAAAGAAATACTTTTTATAAATTGGTGGATGAATATAAAAAGACAAAACAGTTA
>Ga0209430_1002834_pt1 | contig 10654 bp, 13 predicted proteins | sample BarGraIncub1133A_FD_184504 | JGI IMG/M metagenome (GOLD analysis project Ga0209430, IMG submission 184504) | Arctic peat soil microbial communities from Barrow, Alaska - Barrow Graham LP Incubations 11-33A (SPAdes) (version 2) | ecosystem: Environmental > Terrestrial > Soil > Wetlands > Peat... | reverse complement strand
TTCTAAATATTTAATAACTTGTGGTAACGCATGGATAGTTGTTGCCTTCGTACCCCACCAGGAAATTTTACTAACCTACTGTTAAATGTAATATGGGTAGTCAAAACTACCCATATTACATTTAATTCATACGTTTTAATTTTATATCATACGTATTTTTATACTTTGCCATTCTAGGATCATTTTTAAAATAACTTTCATACATACCTCTAGCAACATTTGCAGCATCAGCACCATAACCTCCGTCAAATATAACTATAGATATTGCAATTTCAGGCTTGTCAGCGGGTGCGTAACCTACATACCACGCATAATCTCCTCTACCTATTTTACCCATTAAATCAACTGTATTAAACTGTGCTGTACCTGTTTTACCACCTGTAGCTATTGGAAAATTTACCGAATATTTACCAATACAATATAATATTTTTATTTAATTATACTATATGGAAATTAAAGATTTTGGATTGCTTTAAAGTACTCATTTTTAGTATACCTTAAACAACAAACCACGCCTCTTCGAAGTGGCATTATATAGTGATAGAACTAAACTAGCCTATAAGTATATAAGTATATAAGTTTGAGTATATATAATAATATTACAAATAAGGTAAGTTTGATACAAACATAATGTTAAATATTGAATAATGTGGTCGAATATGATAATGTATATGTAGATTATGATGATAGTAAGCGAGCTATTTTGAGCTACATTTCTATATTTGATATGGGCGTGGTTTTCTTAACGAATATCAATTGATACATGATTAGCTTGTTTAAGGAGAATAATGGATTGAACAACATTGTCATGATGCATAACAAGTGCATTTCTTATGGAAGGAGATAAACTATGAAGTCGCTAATATGTAATAATCCAGTAATGTCAGCAATTACTATAAATATAGTTACTTTAATTCTGTTTATTTATGCAATAAGTTCAAGAGCATATGGATTTACTATGTTCATAATTCTCGTAGGCGCTGTAAATAGAACAATTATTGATAATGGTCTAAATATTGATAAACATAAAAGACTTATAATTTTTATTAGTTTCTTTTTAATGATTACTCTTTTTTTAGCCTATTCTACGTACATAAATAATGTAAGACATCTGTAAATTATTAGTATGCTACAACAGATAATGTTTTTATTTTACTAAGAAAGCTTGATATAATTAAAAAAACAAAGTGAATAGTTACGTTAACAATAAGGTATAGGAGTGTAAAATATGAAAAAATCCAAAGTTAAAATGGGACAAATAGATTTTATATTATTTGCTACCGTAATGCTCCTTGTGTCTATTGGAGTAATAATGGTCTATAGTGCAAGTTCTTATGTTGCTACTTACGAATATAATAATCCAGAATTCTTTTTTATAAAGCAATCTTTGTGGGCCTGTTTTGGATTTATTTCTATGATTATAGCCATTAAAATTGATTATCACATTATAAAGAAATATACTGGAGCTATTATGTTGGTTACATTAATATTATTATTAGCTGTGTTTGCTTTTCCAATTGTTAATGGTTCTAAAAGGTGGATTAATTTAGGACCTATGTCTATTCAACCATCTGAAATTGCCAAATATACAGTAGTTTTTTTTATGGCTAAAAGTTTAGACAGAAAGGGAGAAAAAGTCAAAGAATTTTTTAAGGGAGTATGCCCGTACTTATTAGTTTCAGGGTTTTATGCGGGTATAATTCTGCTTGGGAAAAATTTAAGCATTGCAGCTGTTATAATGATTGTTACTGTGATTATTCTATTTGCAGTAGGAGCAAACTTTTTGCACATTTTTGGTATAGGTTCAGCCCTAGTTGCGGGCGTTGGTGCTGCAACAATTCTTGAGCCATATAGAATGGCAAGACTGATGAATTTTACAAATCCGTTTAAGGATAGTCGGGGAGATGGTTATCAATTAGTTCAATCATTACTTGCATTAGGGTCAGGAGGGATTTTTGGAGTTGGTATTGGGCAGTCAAGACAAAAATGCCTTTATATACCCGAACCCCAAACCGATTTTATTTTTGCAATAATCGGTGAAGAATTAGGTTTAATCGGATGTGCTTTTATAATATTATTATTCGCTGTTTTAGTATGGCGAGGTCTTAAAATAGCAGCCAATGCTAAAGATTTGTATGGAAGCATTTTAGCTATTGGAATTACATCTGTTTTAGCTATTCAAGCAGTTATAAATATTGCAGTTGTTACTGGCTCGATGCCAGTAACAGGCGTGCCATTACCTTTTATAAGTTATGGTGGTTCAGCTCTACTTTTTAATATGTTTGCAGTGGGAATACTTTTAAATATTTCAAGGCAAAAATAGAATAAAGATGATGTAGTGCCGGAAATTTATCAAAACAGGACTTAATTGTTATATCAAAAAAAATATGTGCTGTTTTAAAACACCTTGGTTCAATGTTGAAAAGAGATGAAGAAAGGGGTAGTTACAATTATGAGTATTAGTACTCTAAATTTATTTTTAAAAGATGCTTTAAAAAATCTTAGAAGAAATTCTACTAGTAGCCTTTCTACCATTACTACAGTAATGGCAACGTTATTTATTTTAGGACTATTTGTGCTATTCATATTGAATCTTAAAATGGGGATTATCGGCATTTATTCCCAATCCGAAGTGCGGGTGACTTTAAAAGATGATATAAAGATTACTGATCAGCAAAATATATATAATAAAATAAAAGCGTCAAATAGTGTAACTTTTTTTACTTTTAACAATGATACTCCCCTATCAGCAGCATATATAATTAAAGTGAATGGACCGGATGATATACCTAAAATAATTTCTCAAATCAAGGGATTACAAGGTATAAATAAAATTAATGGTGGACAAAATGTTCCAAGAAAAATTTTAGGAGTTGCTGAAATGACTCAATGGATAGGGGTGATACTTTGCCCTATACTTATAGTAGCATCATTTTTTTTAATTAAAAATACAATAAAACTTGCTATATATCCAAGACGTAATGAAATTAATATAATGCAATATGTTGGTGCAACAGATTTGTTTATTAGATGGTCATTTATTTTTGAGGGAATGATAATTGGATTTTTAGGAGCAGTGTCCGCAGTAATAGTAATTTATTTATTTTATAGTTTTGTATATAGATATTATTTGGAAACAATGTCCATTAGTTTTATATATCCGTCATTTATATTTACGACTATATCATGGAGCTTTATACTTATTGGTATTATTCTAGATGCTATAGGAAGCATTTTGGTTATAAGAAAGTACTTAATAGTTTAAAAGAAGAAATGCTCTTTTTAAGACAGTACACGAATTAAAACCATGACCTTAGCTCTTACCTATTTTTTAGATCTGTAAATAATTTTGTATAAACAGATGTAAATTACCTTTTATTGAAAATAATTAAGATAAGTTAGTTATTAAAGATGGTAAAGGTGAGTATTTTTATGTCTAACATTTCGAAGGAAATTTCAAAAAATCATATAAACTATCAAAAATTTATATGTTCAACTGAGGGTTTAAATGCTATGGAGGGTAAATTTAAAGATGTTATTCAGGAGCCATCAGAATTAGAGATGGATTCACAACTTGGATATGACAAGCATGATATATTTGAAAAGCAAACTCCAAACAGTAGAAATGGTTATTCTGAAAATGCTTTGAAATCCGAACTTGGAACAGATTGGCGGGTAATCAAGGACTAGTTAAATTGTTTCATTATGATACGCTAGTGTTTAATTTAAAACTGAATGTAACTATAGAGTAAAGTCAAAGGCACATAAAATAAATCTATGTGCCTTTTTTATATCATTTTTTAATTATAAATTTCTTTCATATCGTTCTACCATTTTTTTTACCATTTGTCCACCAACAGAACCACATTGTCTTGAAGTTAAGTTACCATTGTAATCAGTAAAATTAACTCCCAATTCTTTTGCAGTCTAATAGTATTACTTATACATTTTAGGTATGTCTTTTTCACCAGTTATATATTCCTGTGCCTTCTCTATGTATAAATTATTATTAGTTCCTGTAACTGTAAATACAACAGGACTATTCATGAACCTGTTACTAACTTTCCATCAGCATCGAACATCTCAAAATCATAAATCATATATACAAATATCTTTCCATTAATTTTATGTTGATTAGTTTCAGTTGACTTGAAAGAAATTTTAATAGGTTTCTTACACTGATACAGTTCATACATAATATAACCATTTGGGGTGCAGGCATCTTTTAGCGGAAAATATACTCTAAGCTCTATACTATTCAGATTAATACCAGCGACCCTGTATTAAGGGCACAGTAATTTCTATAAAATTAGGTAAAATAAACGAACGTATTATTTACTTTATTATTTTAATCTCTTGCAATACAGTTTCAAGCCATTTCGTGAGTAAACTTATAAGGTAAATAATTCAAAGTAAATGTAATGAGTCTATATAACGTTTTATTTACTGATAAATCCGCTTAGTGACATGGCTACTTACAATTGACAAAAATACGTCAGAATATATTTAAACCGTTGTTTTGATTAGTTTTAATCCTTAGCGTATAATTTCCGCGTTTTGCTGCCAGTACCCCTTGTAGCTGAATCTACTACCCTTTGGGATCTTACTGTAGTACTTGAAGTTAGTAGGTAATTGTTCAAATAGAAATCAAATAGCTGAACAAAAAATAGAAATTAAGAATGATTATAAAGGGTATGATAAAGAAATAGTTAGGGAAGTGAGTAAGGCATTGGGACATAACCGCTTAAGTGTAGTGGTGTATAACTATTTAAGATAGTTTTTAATTACTATCTGAGTTTTTTATGTATACCTAAGTATGATATAGTGGCTTAAAAACGATTTTAAGCCACTTGTAAGTGTATACACTAATCACTTGTTAATTTAAAAGATCTTTAATTATTTTAGAATTTAACTAGCTGGTTTATTCTAAAAAGGAGAATGTTTTTGTAATAATATCCGTCAACTTTAGCATGAATACCCCAGAATAATCAGATAAAAATTATTCTGGGGCCTTTCAATTTCAATAAAATAAAAAAGAAGATTGAAATAAAATCAGAAATTTATTTTTTTCCGCCTCATGCCTATATTTAATACAAGTCCTATCACCATAAAACTTGTTAAAATTGAACTACCTCCATAACTCATTAATGAGAGTGTTATTCCTGTAATAGGCATAATACCTATATTCATTCCAATGTTTTGAAATATTGAAAATATTAAATTAGATACAAGTCCTACACTTATTACAGATCCGAAAATGTCTTTAGAATCTTTTGCAATTTTAATTAATCTATAAATAATAATGCCCTATAATAATAGTAATATTATTACACCAATAAGTCCCCATTCTTCACCTAAGACAGCAAAAATAAAATCAGTATGATTTGCTGGAACATTTTGAAATTGCACTCCTTTTAAGAATCCTCTTCCCATTAGTCCTCCTGAGCCTATAGCTATTTTTGATTGAACAAGTTGAAGTCCATTTCCTAGTGTATCTTTAGCAGGATTCAAAAAAGCTGTGAGTCTTTCCTTCTGATAAGGTTTGATAATAGGTGAATTCCATGCACCTATTAGTATCAATAGAATCGATGTTATTCCTCCAAATAGTATTTTCCAATCTAGTCCCACGCAAAAAAATATTCCTAGCACTATAAAGAAGCTAACCATAGTCATTCCCATATCTGGTTGAATAAAAACCAGTATCATTGGAATTGCTGCATACAATATTAACTGTAATAAAGTTTTAGAATTATTAATCTTTCCTTCCATTACATCTAACTTCTTAGCAATTATTATTATCATGCCAATTTTAGCAAACTCTGAAGGTTGAACTGCCATACTACCAACACTTATCCATGCTTTAGCGCCATTAACAGTGCTTCCAAAAAAGTGATTAATTATTAGAAATATAACACCAGCCCAATATATTATAACGGCATAATTTTCTATTAACATATAATCAAAGGTCAAAAAAAGATATATCATAATAAGACCTAATATTAAAAATATGATTTGCAATTTAACGTAGTAATTTCCATGAGCCTTATAAGTTGAGCTATAAATGTTTACGCATCCAAAAATTACAATACAGATTGCAGCTATAATTGTAATGTAATCTAATTCTCTTAAAAGTTTTTTATTAAGTTTTAGATTTTTTAAAATTCTCATATTTAAACTACCCTCCATACTTTTTATTTACTTTTCATTAATTCAACATAAAACTATTTTATCCTGCAATATTTGTAAATCCACTATAATATTACTCAAATAATTGATTTTATATCAACTTTCCCATTACACAACCCCCTATCATTACTGTTGATGTGTGCCAGTATTTATACTTTACTTAATGGTCTTATACAATTCAAATGTAAACATAATATAATTGGTACCGCATTGTTTTTGTCATGTGGAGTTATTAGTATGTTTTTAGGGATTTCTTTTATTTATAAATAATTATTTTGTACGCATAGCAAGTCAAGAAAAACTACAAATAGTAAAAGGCATACAATATAAAGAAAATTATGTTGTATGCCTTTACAAATAAGATTAGAATTTCACTGTTATGATCTCATACCAAAGCTCACACTAAATATATAATAGTATAAATTACTCCAATTATTAATCCTATTGAAATTTCACTTTTTGTTATAATATCTTCTCTTTTAAAATTTACAAATCCTAATAAGCTAAATACAATTGTGAGGATTGGAAGTATAATCACCATGCTACCTAGAATAGTGTGTTCTACACCACCAAATAGAAAAGAGCATATTCCCAATATTAATCCTGCCAAAGCGAATTTATTATTATGTCTTATATTTGTTTTTTCGGTATCCATTTCTTCACCCCTTATTACAATTCTTTATCTTATTATGCCATATATTCTAAAATTGTCCAATATAACTAGTTTATATAGTTTCCTTTTTATGTCTTACTAGAGTATATTTATTACATTTAAAATTTCTTAATATCTTTCTAAAAAACTACTATATAAAAACCCAAAGATATTGTGAGCTTCCTTTGTACTATATTGCAAAGAATAAATTAAAGATTGAATCTATTTACTTTTAGTTAATGGCTTGCTTTATAGAAAGCAGTTTTTATAGTTTCTTTATTACCTTGAACAATAATAGGTTCTAACTCTTCTACTTCAATTCTAGCGGATTCTATTTGATCCATAGCTTCACGATGTATTTTAATAGAATTTATGTATTCTTCTCTCTTAATTAATATATTTTCTTTTAATTTCTCTAATTTGAAAGAGTTTATAAAATCGTCTATTTGCTTTTTTATCTCAGTATTTTTTAATGGTAAATGCCCTATATCCATGATCCCTACTTGTGCCATAGTCTTATTCATTTCACGTTTTAGTTCCTCTGTTTGAACATTTTGTGTTACTAAGGCCTCAAATACTTTATCGTCAAAACAGGTCTTATATTCATCTTCTAAAGCTTTTGATTGTTCTAATTTGAGTTGATAGTCTAACTGGAGCCTTTCTAGTAAGTCTTTTTTACTTTGGATTGCATCCATTCTTTGTTGTCTATATTCTTTTAGTTCTGTTATAAACTTAATTTCCATAATTAGCCCCTTTCCTATTTTATAAGTTTGAGTTTATATTTAATTACATTAGGTGCTGCTATTCTGCGCGTTGTAATTGTATTTGCGAAAAGGTGCACCCCCTTTGGTTGAGGGGGTTGCAGAAATATTGCGAGTTTCATACAATTTCGCAAAAATAGGTTAATTAAAATATCGCTTATTTTATTATAACAAAGTCCATAAATAATGCTATAATTTAACTATTAATAATTCACATTGGTAACTGCCCTAAATGGTGTTTACCATAGGGAGCATGATTAAAAAACATCGACCGCCTGGGTAGAAATTATTTTAATACAGAGGGTCACCCCTCTGAATCAAAAACTCCCCCAAACTCTCGTCTGAGGGAACATAAAACACACTTCAATTTTCACTTAAAATCCTCTAAATCCTTTGCTACCAGCCTATTTCTTCTCTATCAAACAAACGGTCTCAATGTGAGCCGTCTGTGGAAACATATCTACCGGCTGAATCTCTAAAGTTTTATATCCAAGCTCATCTAAAATCCCTAAGTCACGAGCTAAAGTACCTGGATCACAAGAAACATAAACTATGGTTTTAGGACCCATATGACTAATAGCCTCTAGAAGAGTTTTATCACAACCTTTTCTTGGGGGATCAACTACAACTACGTCAGCACGTACACCCTGGCTAATGAGTTTTGGTATAACCTTTTCTGCTTCTCCTACTATAAATTCTGTATTATCCACATTATTTTCTTTTGCGTTCTTTTTAGCATTTTCAATAGCTTCTGGTACTATCTCTACTCCGTACACTTTTTTAGCCTTCTTAGATAGGAATAATGATATAGTGCCTGTACCACAATAAGCATCTAGAACCACTTCTCCACCGCTTAAATTAGCATACTCTAGTGCTTTATTGTACAGCACTTCTGTTTGGATTGAATTAACTTGAAAAAATGATAGTGGAGAGACTTCAAATTTAAATTCTGAAATATAATCATTTATGGTATCTTTTCCCCATAGGGTTTTACAGGCTGATCCTAATATCACATTTGTTTTTTCATTATTCGTATTTTGTATTATGCTTACAAGACCTTTTATTTTTTTTCTCATTATTTCTATAAATTCTTCTTTATGAGGAATGTCTTTACCTTTTATAACTAATACCACCATTACCTCTCCTGTTTTAATACCTTTTCTAATCATAATATGACGAAGGATACCTTGGTGATTTTCCTCATTATAGCATTCTATATTAAATTCTCTTATCCACTGCCTCGTAAGTTTTACAACAATATCTGCAACTGCGTCTTGTATGTGGCAATTTTCCATATTTATTATGTCATGACTTCTTACTGCATAAAAACCAATTTTTACAACTCCATTGATATTGCTAGCAGGCAATTGAACCTTATTTCTATAATTATATGGAGATTCCATTCCTAGTGCTTTGTGCACAATTACTTCTTCTAATTTTCCTATTCTATTTATAACTTGCACTACTCTATTAGTTTTAAAATCTAATTGTGAGTTATAATCTATGTGTTGCAAGTTGCAGCCTCCACAGTTTTTATAAATAATGCAGACTGGTTCTATTCTACCTTTGGATTTCTCAATTATCTCTAATAATTTACCGAAAGCAAAGTTTTTAGAAACCTTAACAATTTTTATTTTCACCTTTTCTCCTACAATTGCACCGGCTACAAAAACGGTAAAGCCATCAATCTTACCTACCCCTTCACCCTCGTATCCCATATTATCTATATTAATTATATAATCCTCGTTTTTTTCAACAGGAATAACATAATTATTAATTGCTCTTTTACTTTTCATTTTTTCTCCTCTCAAGATATAAGCATTTTCTCAAACTAATGGCATCTAAAAAAAGAACAAGTCATAAATGCTAGTATACTGACTAGTTACCTCTTTAAAGATGCCATTTAGCATAATTTTATAAAAATACATATTTAGTAATTTTCAGATTATTGTTCTTTAAATGTCCCACACTCTGTTTTTGCACTACTTAAAGCACCCCTACCATTAACCATAATATTACGCGCGGTACATGCTTCTTCTGCATTATGCATACAATTTGTAACTTCACATATAATTTTTGGACTCATCTCTATAGTATCATTATTAAATACTTGTTTAAATTCACCAATAACATTCATATTAAATACATTATTGAATGAATTCTTTAATCCTTTTTCAGCAAAGGTTTCACATTGTGTCTCTTCGCTGCTATGAGCATTTGACCCCATAATATCGATAGTACTAGCTGAGCATATTCCTGACATATTATTAACACAATTCGTAGCAGTACAACTTAGAGTCCCTCTCATGTCTATCCCTCCACTATTTATTTTTAATTATATTTTATAACTTTTTATTATAATTCCTAGCTTATCCTTTTATTATACTACAGATAAAAAAAAAGCACCATATAGATGCTTTAAAAGAAATCAGTTACCATGTTATTTTTAATTTTATCCACAATTGTTTAAATTATACATAAATTCATTTAATATTTTAGTATTTTATGTTAGCACGACCACTGTACACAATCCCTCTAGTTGCATCCATTGTTATGAATGAACCAGTTTTAATAATTTCTACTGCTCCTATTGCATTGTATATTATTGGAACTGCTTTTACTGTACCCTCAATAACAATATTTGAGCTTTTTTCATCTTCTTCTACAATAATTCCGGAAACTCTATCTAACAAATCAATATAATCTGTATCTAATGTTTTAACTACTAAAATATCCCCATCCTGCATAGTGTCACTGGCATCTTTTGCATTTTCCGCATAACAAGCCGTTCCACAAACTGATGCAGTTATATTTCCCTTACCCTGAAGTAATATATCACCAACAATATGAACTTTCATCATATTTGTACTACCTACAAAATTAGCTGGAATTCCAGCAGCAATAACTACTAAATCTCCCTTCTCTACATAGCCTGATTCTAGTGCAATATTTACAGATTTATCTATAAGTTCATCAGTTGATTCTACCTTCTCTGCACAAATTGATATTACACCCCAGTTTAATGCTAAACTTCTAGCTACCACTTTATAAGGAG
>Ga0209430_1002832_pt1 | contig 10660 bp, 14 predicted proteins | sample BarGraIncub1133A_FD_184504 | JGI IMG/M metagenome (GOLD analysis project Ga0209430, IMG submission 184504) | Arctic peat soil microbial communities from Barrow, Alaska - Barrow Graham LP Incubations 11-33A (SPAdes) (version 2) | ecosystem: Environmental > Terrestrial > Soil > Wetlands > Peat... | reverse complement strand
CTATTTCCCCGTCGAGGCTGTGCAATTTGTAGTTCTTTAGTGTCTTGGCTTTGTTCAGCATAAAAGCAATCCTTTCTTTTAACTTTTATTATTGAAATACTCATTTATATGTTTTGGTAAATTACATTCGTCAGCTAAAGCCGCCTTCTCCCTGAAAAAAGGTTAAACACCACCACAATTATAGCAACTACGAGAAGGATATGAATCAACCCCCCCATTGTATACGAAGTGACCATACCTAGAAGCCATAAGATCCCGAGAATAACAACAATTGTCCATAACATACTTTCATCCTCCTTTCATTAATATAGTTGCTCAGTTACTTCGTTAATTATGTAAAGAATCCAGTTAATACCGGAGGAAGCAAGCGACGGTGTCAACCTTGCTTTGCCAGGAACAAGTTATTCTCTTAATATTATAAACTTGTAACGGTACTGTGACTTCCGCCTTTATTTAACTGGTTCATAATCGAACCTTAAATAATACAATTAATATATACAAAACAAAACTTTACACCTCATACTCTTTAATATAATCCCTTTTCCGAACCTCATCTAGAATCATCTTCTTTGAGATATATGGTGGGTTCCAAGCAGAACAGCATGAATTAAGCCTACCCATAACTTGGGTGTGTGATTGTAAGACTATCATTCACTACCACTATAAGAATATTTAATAGAACTCTAGTTCACTCCAAGCTTCTTCAGTTGCGGCTTTTAAAGCGTCCCATACATCTCCGCTAGATTTCTTAATTTTTCCATATTTCACTGCATGCAGGTTCCTCATATTATCAAGGTTTTCTACTTGGGAAAGATACTCTTCTCTCATATTGTCCTGAACTTCAGAAACTCTTTTTTTTATTTCAATTAATCTGATATTATATTCTGTTAGATCTTCTTCAAGTTTATTGGTATACACATTTCGATCTTCCAAATTTACATCTGAAAGTAAAGGGACTAAGGTATGCTTCGTTTGACTTCCTATTATCTTGCCCTTTTGAATAGTTTTGTGGCTCTTCCGTGAGCCATTCAGCATTGATTCCAAATCAATATCTGTCTTCGTACGAATTCTGTTTACCCGGTACTGATCCACTATGAACACATCACTAATATCAACACTAGTTTGTACAATTTCATCAGTGCTAGTGTTCAGGTTAATGTCCGGACTAGTTTCCATGATAGCTTTAGCCATTGAACAGGCCCCCTTTGAAATCTAGTATACTGAGGGAACTTTTTTGTCCGGCGCACATTAGTCTGTGACTAGTAATGTGGTTACCATTACTAGTCCAGCTACTCTTAGAGCCGTGACCATGTTTAGCAGAAAGTTAGGCTAGCTTTCCTCTTTGCTTTGTTTTTATTATTTTTCCGACCTTCCTTTTTACGTTTGTAAAGCTCAATGTTAACTTCTCGGGTACAAATATCAAGTGCAACATCTACTGAAACTTTAAGCTCTTCTGCAAGTTCATCAAGCGTTTTAGTATCAATGTTGGCGAGGATGTACTTGCTTCGCTCTTCTATAGACATATCAACTATATTTGCTTTCTGTTGAGCTTTCTTAATACACAATAAAGCTGCTCTGCCATTTGCTGTTACATGTGGTAATAAAGCCTGAACACCTTCGTCTTCACCTGATGGGTAGACGTTCTTGGTTTTCTCTATTTCCCAAGGTTTCCACATAGGGTATATTTCAACGCCATAATGCTTACAAGTATTGTATATTACTACCCGAGATACATTTAACTCGTGAGCCAATTCTGTAGGCGTTTTGGTTCCAATTCCAGAGATGATGTACCTTTCTCTTTCTATTATAGACATGTTAATATTTCGGGCCTTCTTTTGAGTATTCTTAACTTTTAAAAGCTGATGAGCTCTAACTCTTATACCCTTAACTCTCCGATCAGGAAGAAGTTCTTGCACACCTACTATACCTAGGTCGACGTTATTGACTATTTCTATTTCACTGGGTTGCCAACTGCCTTTCATGAATGTACCTCCCTCCGATAAAATCTGATTACCGTCACGGGTCGTAGAAAGAATTTCAGATTTTTTTCCTATAGTCTCTTCTATAACCTTATTATTCATGACTTAATCTTTTCGTCTCTTTTATGGTTATCAGCTTATAAGTGGAGTTAGAGTAGAAACTATGGTTACGCGTTCTTCTTTAGCCATCGTTACATCAGCCCACTGCTGCGGTTCAGGTTGACCATGCACCCGTTTATTAAGCACTTACACTATAACTATAGGAAATTGTTATTATATGTCTTAATATCAAATATAAAAGCTGAATAAGTCGCTGTTGAAGCATCTGAAAGGAAATGAACCAAGGTATTCTTCGTTTGACTACTTATGATTATGCTTCAAGAATAATGACTAGCCCGTTCTTTCAAGTGAGCATCCATTACGTCTTTTAAATCACTATCTGTCTTCGTACAAATTCTCTTTACCTGGTACTGTTCCGCTATGAACATCCCACTAATATCAACACTAGCTTGACCAATTTCATCGGCGCTAATGTTCATATTAATGTCCGGACCAGTTCCCATGAAAGCTTTAGCCATTGAATAGCACCCCTTTATTCTAAATGAATACTTACGAGAAAACCGTTCCAATGCTCCCCTTCACTGTGCCGTTGTCACTGTTGCTGTTGCTGGTACTGGTGATTTAGGCAATAAACCTATACCTATGAGTAATACTACCGATAACAGGATAAATATGATTACTGCCTTTCTATCATTCATGATTGTACTCCTCCTTTTTTGGGTAACTTTATAAATGATTGCCACTGTTTAAGTGCACCACCTTTAATTGTTATTCTTTCTGCCCACTCCTTTTTAGTGCAAGTTTTAATGTCAATATCAAAGGCCACCTTGAATAACTTAACAATCGACTCCTCAAGTAGATCACTTGGGTCACGACCTAAATCTTTGGCCGCTGCAAATAGTGCCTTTACTACTGGGCTATCGCCTGGAAGCATTAAATCTGCAGAATCCTTTCCTTCGACAGTAACTGGTATAAATAGACGAGGCTCACTGTACTTTGCCATTATAATATTCCTCCTATCATTAAAATCCTTGAGAAAGGTACAACTCTAAAGATCAACTTAAGGCCATATACGTCAAGAGTTACATGTGCTCTTCATTATGTCCTCTCATTATAATAATAAGTTTAACAATTCCCCAAGCAATCAGAGCATAAACAACCATAGCTATAATTGTGCTGGGCTCTATAACTGCTTTTGTCTCAATGCCTTGTGTTGCTGCAGATCTAAAAATAGCAGTAAATGGAACTGTAAACACCTGCGAAATTGAATAAATTAAAGATACAAAACCGCTATTCGGATTCGCCCCTAAAAGCTTAAATATCAAGCGAAAAGTTAGCAAAACCTCTATAATGCCCAAAATATAGTAGATCATTCTTCCTGCTGTAAAACTTTCTTCATCGGCTTTAATATCATCGATCATTATTTCGCCTCCATAAAAATTAATAACAATGCAAATTTTGTGAACGTAACTGAGGTAAGGTGGTTATGCCAATATAACATTCAGCGGCTAAAGTATACTATTTAAGTAATTATGTCTAGAAGCCATAAGATTATTAAAATTATCGCGATAGTTCCCACGATGTTTCATCATCCTTCCTTAAATTATGCTTGTCCAGCAAGTACTTAAACTCAAGTCGTTGATGTTTTCAATTTTGGATTTTAGTTCAGTGATTATTCACTCTGGTTTCTTCCATTGTGGTAATGAGAGCCTTTTCCTCCTTACCGTTGTGGCATTTGTTAACGAGACCTTGAGGAATTCGAGGATTTGCTCTAAGTGCCTTAAATCTATGGTTTGACCACAGTTTGCTCGTGATTTGGTCCAACATACGAATTGTCAAAAAGACAGCCTGGTACTCAGCTTTTAATTCTTCGATCATAGTCATACTGATGGCAATTTCTTTTTTATTTCTTAGTAAATAAAGTGATTTCATCTTTAAATCTCCTCTACTCTGAGTGGTAATTCCACTGTCTTCTTGACTATAATATCTACAGATTAGCTGCAGCTTTTACCATTCATCCCGAGCGATGAACTCCGCAGCTTTCTCTGAAAGAATTCCTAGGTCACTGTTTCGAAATATAGTCGTCACAAGGTTGGGAGCAGACTATTTAAGCAAGGTTTTCTTGAAATACGTGTTTAAGTTTGTCAGGATAACCAGATTATAACAAAAAAAAATGCCATTAATATGACATTTTTCTTTCATTAAAGAGCTATTCTTTTCACAAGATTTACACTAGGAAAGCATGCTTCTTTAGCAAGGCTTCACTCCCAGTTTGTATCCTACCCCGTGTATAGTTCTGATGTATAAGGGAGTAGAACAGTCTGGCTCAATCTTTTTTCGCAGACGTTTTACCAGCGAGGTGACCACTCCAGGATTGCCATAATAGTCTGAATCCCAGATTTGGTAAAGGAGCTGTTCTCTTGTAAAGACTTGTTCTGGACTGTTAGACAGCAGCCAAAGAAGGGCATATTCCTTGGGAGTAAGGTCAACCTCTTCGCCTCTAACCTTAGTAACGGTAATTGTCAAGATAGTTGTCGCATTTGACCAAATAAACTATTACGCTGTTGTTTCCGATTCTGCTATATCGTCAACCTGAGATTTCTCAGGATTAAGCCACACTTCATTGATCAGGGTCCAGTCTCTTGTTTGACCTGTCCAACGCTCCGGGTGACGAGTTTTCGCAGCCTCATAGAGCAGGTGCCGTTTCTTAAGTATCTCTTTACCCTGTCCGCTGTGACGCTGGTGTGGCGTAAGGAATTTGATCCCACTATGATGATGGTTGTAGTTATACCAATGAACAAATTCCTTGACCCATGTTCTGGCATCATTAATAGTAGGAAAACCTCCAATTGGATAGTTTGGACGGTATTTGCAGGTTCTGAAAATGGACTCCGAATAAGGATTGTCATTGCTAACTCTGGGGCGACTCCTTGAAGGCGTAATCCCTAATTGATAGAGTGTTTCCAGCATGGATGCGCCTTTCATCGGGCTTCCATTATCGGAATGCAGCACCAATGGACCTTCTTGCCTGGTTATATTCTGAGCCATTACCGCGCGCCGAATGAGTTGACTGGCGTTTTCCGCCGATTCTTCAACCCAGACTTCCCACCCGACAATGTCTCGGCTAAAGATGTCTAGGATGAGATATAAATAGAAGTAAAGTCCCCGAGCAGGCCCGGGCAAGTAGGTAATGTCCCACGACCAAACTCGATTGGGTTCAGTAGCACAATGCGTTGATTTTGGCTTACTGGAGGGCGCCTTACAACGACCACGATGATTCTGTTCACCCGCTTCATGCATGACTCGATAAAAGGTTGATTCGGAGGCGATGTAGACACCTTGATCCGCAAGAATCGGGACAATCTGACTGGGTGGCAAACTTTGATAATCAGGTTGGTTAACTATTTCCATAATGTCTTTGCATTCTGATACCGTGAGTTTATTCGCCGGTTCAGGGCGCTTCGCCAAGGGGCGTCGATCTGCTTCAGGGGCCCCGTCCTTACACCAGCGTTGCAATGTTCGTACGGATATGCCAATCTCTTCACAAGCCAACTGTTGGCGTGCTCCGCTTGCAATTGCTTGTTCTACCAGCTTAATAATTATGCCGCGATTCACAGTGCTGGTTAGGCTTCCTCGTCCTTTGGTCCCCAAATCGCATGAATGTTTTTTCTTAGAACTAACAGGGCTGCCGTTTCAGCGAGTGCTGACTCTTTCCTCTGAAGTTCCTTCTTAACACGCTTTAGTTCCTTTTCAGTTTCTTTTTCTCGTCGTTGTGAAGTGGCTAGTTCCTGAGCTACGCCGCCGTTAGCCTGTATGCAGTTGTCTTGCCAGGACTTGACCTGCTCAACATACAAGCCTTTCTTGCGACAGTACTCTGCTAGTTCAATCTCAGGAAGAGTGGATGTCTCCACAACGATCAGGTACTTGTCGCGTGTACTCCACAGCTCACTTTGCTTTTCACCAGAAGGAGCTGCAAATCCTTTTCCTCGTATTTCCTTCCGCCATAACTTCAAAGTCCCTTCCGGGACTCCCGTCTCCTGCTGAATCGAACTGAGAGACTGGTTGTTTGGCGGTAACATCTTTGCAATGATTGTACTTTTCAACTCTTTAGGATACCTCATATAGTTTTCCCTCCTGTGTTCCTTTTCAAGGATACTTTCCGTTAGTCTCTACGTCAACTATCCTAACATAGGGGGCTTTTGTTTATAGGCAGTAAACAAAAAAGACTTTTGACACAGCCTAAATAGGCCATGTCAAAAGTCTCGTCACCTCAAAGTTCAAGGTTTACAAAGTCAGGTAAGTTTCCCTACCGGGTATGTTGCCTTTGTAATTCAACTACTCCCTCTTAACTTCTCAAGTGTACTTCAATCGTAATAGTTTGTCAACAACGCATAAATTCAGAAGACCCCTTCCAAAAGTCTTTGTTTGGAATGGGTCTTCTGAGTATTTAAGGGTTTTGTTTATTTGAAATATCTGTTCAGCAGGCCTTTAAAAGCTGAACCGTGTCTAGCTTCATCCTTACACATTTCATGAACAGTGTCATGTATTGCATCATAGTTTAATTGTTTTGCTTTAGTAGCAAGATCTTTTTTACCCTGACATGCCCCAAATTCTGCGTCAATTCTCAGCTCTAAGTTCTTCTTGGTATCTGCAAAGACAACTTCGCCCAACAGCTCTGCAAACTTGGCTGCATGCTCTGCTTCTTCAAAAGCGATCCTTTTATAAGCTTCCGCTACTTCAGGATACCCTTCTCGATCTGCTTGACGACTCATCGCCAGATACATTCCGACCTCAGTACATTCACCCGTGAAGTTCGCTTTTAAGCCTTCAAGTATTTCAGGATCAACGCCCTGGGCTACTCCGATTTTATGTTCATCAGCCCACTGCATTATTCCATCTTTCTTCTCAGAGAATTTTTCTTTGGGTGCATGACACTGTGGACACTGATCCGGAGCTTCATTTCCCTCAAAGACATAACCACATATTGAACATATAAATTTTTTCAAAATATAACTCCTCCTAAAAATTAATAACTTTCTATACGCATAGTTTATAATAATTTCAAATAGAAGTCAATTACTATTATGAACTATTTATAATTGTTTAAACATTTTCTGCAATATAATAGATTAATTCTTCTGTGCTCTCCCACCCTAAGCACGCATCCGTGATAGATTTTCCATAAATATTCTCCCCGATTCCTTGGTTGCCTTCTTCTAGGTAGCTTTCAATCATGAGACCTTTGATCATTTTCTTAAGTAAAGTGTCATATTTCCTGCTCATTAATACTTCTCTTGCGATTCTTGGTTGTTCAGAATAACATTTCATCGAATTTGCATGGTTCGTATCAACAATCATTGACGGGTTTAAGAGTTGCAGCTTTTCATACTCTTTTGCAATGCGTATTAGGTCCTCGTAATGATAATTGGGGATGTTTCGGCCATAAGGATCGACGGCGCCTCTTAAAATGGCATGCGTCAGAGGATTGCCGGTTGTTTTAATTTCCCAGCCATTATAGACAAAAGTGTGGCCGTGCTGCGCAGCAATGATCGAGTTCAACATGACTGACAGATCACCACTTGTCGGATTTTTCATACCAACGGGTATATCAACGCCACTCACGGTTAGTCTGTGCTGTTGATTTTCGACAGAACGAGCTCCGATTGCAATATAGCCTAAAACATCGGCAAGATAGGTATAGTTTTCCGGGTAGAGCATTTCATCAGCGGCAGGCATATGAAATTCACATAATGATCTTATATGCATTTTTCTGATGGCTTGTATTCCTTCAAATAAATCTGGCTTTTTGCTCGGGTCTGGTTGATGGGCCATGCCTTTATACCCTTCGCCAGTCGTCCTCGGCTTATTTGTATAGATTCTTGGAATAATTAAAATTGAATCTTTTACTTTTTCCTGAACTCCAGCAAGTTTTTCAATATACTCGCAGACTGAGTCTTCATTATCAGCTGAACATGGGCCTATTATAAGGATAAACCGTCCATCCTTATCTTCGAAGATATCCCTTATCTCACGGTCTCTTGCTTCTTTCATCGCTTTAATGTGCTTCGGTAAAGGAATCAGTTCTATAATTTCATCGGCCGATGGGATTTGTTTTAGGAATTTTAAGCTCATTTTCCACTTCTCCTTCTCAACACTACTAGTTCTCTCAGTATAGAATTTTTCTACTACACTAGCAACGCATTTAGGAAGGTATATTGTATTTCGAAATGGTTGCAATTTCAGCTATTACAGTGAATAATACGTCTATAGTGCTAATGAAAATGAGGGCTAATAATGATTGAACAACCGGATATTCAGACCAAAGACCTTAGAATTGGGGGATACGTCGTCCTTTTATTATCTTCTCTACTCTACGGAGGGAATGTTGTGGCAGCTCGTCTCATTTCAGGAGATATTCCACCCGTCGCTTTGGCAGCTTTGCGGGGGGTGTTCGGGTTGTTAATTTTATTTCCGTTGGCTCGCCGTTCTCTACGCCAGAGTCCCACGCCAAGCAGACATGATTTATACCGTTTTGCACTAATGGGATTTCTCGGGATAACGGCCGCCTATATTACTTTTTTATGGTCTATACAATATAGTACGGCGACAAATGTATCGATCATTTTCGCAATCACCCCCGCAATCACCATTACACTCTTAGCTCTGGGCTGGGGAATCATGCCCTCTAATTTGCGAGTGTTTGGAATCGTGCTTTCCTTTTTAGGCCTCTTAGTTGTTATTTCTCAAGGGTCTTCCTATCGGCTGTTCTCTTTGAACTTAAGCGCTAGTGACCTTGTTATGTTGCTAAATGTTCTGTCAGTCTCTTTATTTACAATCCTAGGTCAAGGAGTCATGACAAAATTTTCGCCGTTAGTTACAAGTGTCTATTCTCTTCTTTTCGGTACAATTTTCTTGTTACCATACGGGCTATGGCAAATGTTTCACAGTAGCTGGCATTTGTCTGGAACAACTATGTTCGTCTTACTGTACATGGGTTGTTTCGTGACAGGTATCGCAGTGTTGCTTAATTTCGAGGGAATTAGCCGACTTGGCAGTGGTAAAGCCGCTATCTTTGGAAATCTGGCACCCGTTTTCGGTATTTTATTAGCTTGCCTCTTCCTGGGGGAGCGTTTGGCATATTATCACTGGGTTGGGTTCACACTTGTACTGATTGGTATTGGTTTATGTCTATGGCCCCGGAGTACACAGTCCGATCATTTGGACTCAAATTAGAAGGACTCCCTCTTCATTGGTTACCTTGAACCAATTCTCTCGCCCATGCTGACACTGCATTCTATTCCTTTTTTAGTTTGTTCTATGATATCCTTGTCAATTTTGCATACGTCTTTTTGTAGAAATAAGATGACCGTTGAGCCACCAAACTTAAAATACCCTTTTTCATCTCCCTTTTTCACTTTCTGCTCATTATTGTAGGTTTGAATAATAGAACCGACAAAAGTAGCACCGACCTCAACATACAGTATCTCCCCAAAATTTTCCGACTTCAAAATGCTCCATTCGCGTTTATTGGAACAAAATATCTTATTGATTCGACTAATCGAAGTCGGATTGACGGAATAGTAATATCCTTTTATTTTCGTTGTGGGACTGCATGTCCCATCATCGACGAAATGAAATCTGTGATAATCAGAAGGGCTTAATCGAACGATCAGACAACTGCCTTCTGCATAGTTGATATGGATAGAATCCTGCTCTAAAAGCTCTGCTAAAGAATAAGTAAGCCCTTTGATCTGTATAAGCATCGAAATATCAATGTTCTCATAAGCCAAAACTTTTCCGTCACAGGGAGATATGAACTCAGTATCGTCACTCGCAATTTGAATTTTTCCCTTCTTCATTTTTCGATAGAAGAATTCATTAAAGTTTCTGAAACCCTTTTCGGGCATTTCGAAGGAAGTCATATCGATCTTAAAGTCGTCCACAAATTGCTTGATCTTAAGCTTACTAATGGCTCTATCACAATAATACCCGCAAATTCTAGAAGCCATTTTTTTCTTAACAAACAGCTCTAGGATTTTCATTCCCAAAGGGGTAGAGTACATCCACTGAATATAAGCTTCTCCGGCAACTTGTTCAACTTCGTGTTTTCCCGTTTTTCTATTATAAAACTTGCTCATATTGACCTCATTTTCTTTATATTTTGATAAATAATATTCCTATAAGTCTAGAATCCTATCCGACTATCCTAAACATCATTATAAAGCACTCATATTCTTTAAACCTTCGATATCCAAAATTTTGACTGTCGTCAAATGGTAGTCTATAATTCCCTCATCTCTCATTTTGCTCATTTCTCTTGACATAGATGGACGGGAGACATTGAGGAAATCCGAAAGTTCATTCCGATTAAGCGGCAGAGTAATCGTTGCAGTTCCTTCTTTAAGATATTGTTCCAGGAAATAGGTGCTAATTTTCCCTCGCATACTCTTAATCGTAAGATATTCTACCTTTTTGTTTAACATCATGGCTCTCTCAGAGATGACCCTTAAGAAATTTTGTATAAGCGTCCTGTGCCATGAACATATTCTGTCACATTCCCCAACTATTTTACCCCTCGGCAAGAAGAGAACGACACAAGGCTCTTGTGCCTGAACCGTTGC
>Ga0209430_1002829_pt1 | contig 10668 bp, 8 predicted proteins | sample BarGraIncub1133A_FD_184504 | JGI IMG/M metagenome (GOLD analysis project Ga0209430, IMG submission 184504) | Arctic peat soil microbial communities from Barrow, Alaska - Barrow Graham LP Incubations 11-33A (SPAdes) (version 2) | ecosystem: Environmental > Terrestrial > Soil > Wetlands > Peat... | reverse complement strand
CCCTTGTGCGGGTTGAAGCCTTTTCAAAAATCATCCCCAGTGTTTTGCCTGCAAGCTTAGCATGGGGTATTCCGTGCTTCTGCTCATATTTTAGCTGATCGCCGAGATTTAATATTTCCAGTATTTCCTCTTTTGATAAATCGAGGAGCTTTAAAAGGTGATTCATCATTATCCTCCTGTCAAAGATTCTAATTAAATAGATTAGTCTCAATATTTCTATTCTTTATTTAACACTTTTATCCTTTTTCTTTCATTTCCTTTATTACTGTTTTAAGAATTTCTATACCACTGTCTATTTCCTCATAAGTTATAACAAGCGGAGGCAGCATACGCAGGGCAGTTTTTGCCGTTAATATAAGAAGCCCATTTTCTGCTGCCTTTATTGCAGCAAGCTTAGTATCTATGCCATCAACCTCAAAGCCTATCATCAGACCAAGACCACGAATTTCACCAACGCCTTCAATCTTTGCTAGTTTGTTTCTTATATAGTCACCTTTTTTATTAACGCTTTTTAAAAATTCCGGTTTGAATACACGAGTTATAATCTCAATAGCACCTGCACAGGCAATGGGATTGCCACCAAAAGTTGTGCCATGAGTGCCCAGTCCCAGAACATCCCGCAGTTTTTTGCTGCAAAGCACTGCCCCCATCGGCAGCCCCCCTGCAAGTGCCTTTGCACAGGATATTATATCCGGCAATACATCAAAATGCTCAAAGGCAAAAAACTTGCCTGTTCGCCCGATGCCTGCCTGAACTTCATCAAACATAAGCAGTATATCCCGCTCTTTTGCAAGCGCAGCAATCTTTTTTACATAGTCACTATCAAGTACATATATGCCACCCTCGCCCTGCACCGCCTCTAGCATTATGCCACAGACGTCTTCGGTGACAGCTTCGAGCATACTTTCAAAATCATTAGGCTGCGTATATTTAAAGCCCTCTGTAAAAGGAAAAAAATAGTTGTGAAAAACATCTTGGCCTGTTGCGGCAAGAGTAGTAACTGTGCGGCCATGAAAGGAGTTTTTAAGGGTTACAATGGTAGCCCTGCCCTTACCGTATTTATCAAAACTGTATTTACGTGCAAGCTTTATCATGCCTTCGTTGGCCTCGGCACCCGAATTTCCGAAAAACACGCGATTAAAACCCGATGTTTCACATAGAAGCTTGGCAAGCTGTGCCTGCACAGGGCTGTAATACAGGTTAGAGATGTGAGTTAGCTTATGTGCTTGCTCAGTTATAGCCTTAATCCAGCCCTCGTCTGCGTACCCAAGTGCATTAACGCCTATGCCACTACCAAAATCTATATAGGTTTTGCCATCCACGCCCTTTGCCGTAGCACCTTTTCCACTTTCAAGTGCTACATCAAAACGTCCGTAGGTATTCATAACGTAATTGTCAAGTTCAGTTTTAACAGTATCAAATGCTGACATAATAAGCTCCATTCTGAAATAAAAAATTTATGACTATTATTTAAAAGAACATAGTACCAATGCCTTCATCGGAAAAAACCTCCACTAATATGGAGTGAGAAATTCGCCCATCTATTATGTGAGCTCTGTTTACTCCTCGTCGCACAGCCTCTACGCAGCAATCAATCTTCGGAATCATACCACCCGAGATTATTCCCTGTTTTATTAGCCCAGGGACTTCGCTTACGTTTACCACCGGAATAAGCGAACTATCATCGCTGCGGTCACGTAGCAGACCACGAACATCGGTGAGCAAAATAAGCTTTTCTGCATCCAGTGCCGCGGCTATGCGGGCAGCTGCTGTATCTGCGTTGATGTTATAAACACCGCCGTTCGCACCTGTACCCATCGTTGCGATAACTGGTATATAACCTTTTGAAAGTGCATCATTAATGGGAGTAACATCAACAGAGGTTATTTCACCCACGAGCCCGAGATCAATGCCATTTTCAAAGAGCCTTTCGGCCTTTATCATGTCTCCATCAATGCCGCAAAGCCCAATAGCACGCCCGCCCTTTTGGTGCAGGTTACCTACAAGATCCTTGTTGACTTTGCCCGCCAGCACCATCTGAACGATATCCATAGTTTCTTCGTCGGTATAGCGTAGGCCTCCGATAAATTTGCTCTCTTTGCCTATTTTATTTAACATATCGTTAATTTCAGGCCCACCGCCATGAACAAGAACAACCCTTATACCAACAATGGAAAGCAGTACAAGGTCGGTCATCACCGCATCCTTGAGTTCTTTATTTATCATGGCGTTACCACCATATTTTACTACTACTGTTTTGTTATTAAGCTTTTGTATATAAGGCAAAGCGTGTACAAGTACCTGAGCCTTATCAATATTAGAAATTTGCCCCATTAAATTTTCCTCCATTTTTTAAAAACCTACCCATTAAATGATTTAGCATCAAGTACGATAATCACTATTAATTTTAACATAGTCATAGGTAAGGTCACAGCCCCAAGCTGTAGCAGAACTTTCACCTGCATTAAGATTGATTATGACTTTTACTTCATTTCGCATTAAGATACTGGTTGCATCGTTTTCCGAAAAATCTATCCCTGTGCCGTGGCGGCAGACCCTAATGCGGCCGGCAATTGACTCAAAATCTATATTAACTAAGTTGATATCCAAATCTACAGGGGCATAGCCCACCGCGCACAGTACACGTCCCCAGTTAGCATCAGAACCAAACATGGCGGCCTTGAAAAGGGTTGAGGAAATAACCGTCTTTGCAACAATCCTTGCTGACTTAATATCCGGTGCATTTTCAACCATACATTCAAGCAGTTTTGTTGCTCCCTCTCCATCGCGAGCCATTTCACGGGCCAGATAGGTGCAAATCATACGTAAAGCCTCAACGAACACTTCAAATTCGGCACATTCACTTGTTATGCGAGGATTACCGGCAAGACCCGAGGCCATAATTGATGCCATATCGTTTGTGGATGTGTCACCATCTACACTGAGCATATTAAAGCTATCTATAGTAGCTGCCATAAGTGCGCAGCGAAGCATTGCAGCATCTATATCTACATCAGTGGTGAGAAAAGCAAGCATGGTTGCCATATTAGGGTTAATCATCCCAGAACCTTTTGCAATACCGCCAATACGGCAGACACTGCCACCCAGTTCAAACTCAACTGCAGTACTTTTTCTGCGGGTATCTGTTGTCATTATTGCATCAACTGCCGCATCATTTTCAGTTTTTGAAAGAAACCGAACTAGCGTAGCCATACCATCTCGAATTGGCCCAATAGGCAGTTCCTGACCGATAACACCAGTAGAAGCGATAATAATGTCTTCTTGCGCAATATTTAACTGCTTTGCCAAAAGAGCACACATCTTATCAGCCTTTTCAATTCCATCGGCATTGCAAGTGTTAGCATTACCACTGTTGCATAAAACCGCTCGAGCTTTACCATTTTTAAGATGATTTTGCGTAACAATTATAGGTGCACCCTTAACCTTATTTTGTGTATAAACAGCGGCAGCGTCACATTCATTTTCCGCATATATAAGTGCAAGATCTTTTTTTGAACGGTTTTTGCGTATACCGCAATGTATGCCTGAAGCAGTAAAGCCCTTTGGGGCTACTATAGAACCTGTTATAAATTCCATTATAATACATCCTTACTATTAGTCATTCTATTTTGAATTTTTCAAAAAGTCAAAGTGTTTTAATTTATTAAAGGCCGATGCCCTCATCCTGCCCTAATACAATGTTCATGCACTGCACGGCCGCACCCGAAGCACCCTTACCAAGATTATCAAGCCGCGAGATAATCAAAATCTTGTCATCATGGCCAAAAACAAAAATTTCAAGTCTATTTGTGCCATTGCAGCCGGTGGCGTCAAGAAATCCGCCATCGAGTGGTTCTTCGCCAAAAGGCATAACACTTATAAAACGCTCACCTTTATAATAGTCTCTATACAGTGCATGAATCTCGCACGCATCAAGCTTTTTATCAAGAAGCTTTCTGCTTAGTGGTAATGAAACCAACATGCCCTGTTTAAAATCCCCTACAATTGGTGTAAAAAGTGGTGGTGCTTCAAGACCGTTTATAATAGCCATTTCTGGCAAATGCTTGTGTGAAAGACCTAATGCGTAAAAACGAGGGCTTTTTAAAGTGATGCTATCATCTCTGCCCTGTTCATATTTTTCAATCAGCTTTTTACCGCCGCCCGAATAACCAGAAACAGCATTGCAGCAAAGTGGATAGCCTGCACTAAGTACACCGCTCACACGCAGCGGATGAACGGCTGCGGTAAACCCTGTGGCATAACAGCCTGGGACTGCGATACGCTTTGAGGCTCTTATCTTATCACGCTGCTCGCGGTCAAGTTCGGCAAAGCCATATACCCAGCCTGCCTGCGTGCGGTGGGCTGTACTTGCGTCAATAATGCGGGTATTAGGGTTAGTTACAAGGGATACTGCCTGACGTGCTGCCTCGTCTGGCAAACACAAAAAAACTATATCGGCCAAATTTAGTAGTTTTGCTCGCTCTGCATTATCCTTACGTAATTCGGAACTGATTTTAATAAGCTCGATATCCGGCTGCTTTGAAAGCCGCTCGTTTATCTCAAGCCCGGTCGTGCCCTCTTGCCCGTCAACAAATACTTTATATTTCATTTATTTCATTCCTAATAAAATTATTTAGCTCTTCAATTTGCACTATTACGCACTGGGCTGCCGGCCCACCTATGATATTTCTGCCGCTCACACAGTTTTCAAGGGAAATCGCATTAAATATATCATTTTCAAAAAATGTACTAAACTCTTTAAACTGCTCTATTGTGAGTGTTTCAAGAGTTTTGCCCTTTTCAATGCAAAAAGCTACAAGCTCACCTGTTATCTTGTAAGCATCGCGAAATGGCAGACCTTTTTTAACAAGATAGTCTGCGCAATCGGTGGCATTAATAAAGCCACGCGAGGCTGCCGCACGCATATTTTCTTTAATTACACGCATGGTTGAAAGCATTGGGGTGAAAGTTTCAAGGCAAAGCTTTACCGTATCAAGTGCATCAAAAACAGCCTCTTTGTCTTCCTGCATATCCTTGTTATAGGCAAGCGGCAAGCCTTTCATTACTGTAAGCATTGTCAGCAAACTGCCATATACCCTACCCGTTTTGCCTCGCACAAGCTCGGCTACATCAGGGTTTTTCTTTTGCGGCATTATACTTGAACCTGTAGCGTAGGCGTCGTCAAGCTCAATGAATTTAAACTCCCACGAACACCAAAGAATAATCTCTTCTGAAAAGCGCGAAAGGTGCATCATAATTATAGAAAGTGCACTTAAAAGTTCAATGATAAAATCGCGGTCACTAACTGAATCAAGGCTATTTTGCGTGGGGGCATCAAAGCCTAAGAGATGAGCGGTAAGAGTTCTGTCAATGGGATATGTGGTACCGGCAAGTGCTCCACTACCCAAAGGGCATTCATTCATACGCTGTGCACAATCTTCAAGGCGAGTAATATCCCTTTTAAACATTTGTGCATACGCTAGCAGATGATGTGCCAATGTAACAGGCTGTGCACGCTGCAAATGAGTATACCCCGGCATTACGGTTGCCGTATGCTCGCTTGCTTTTTCTATTAGAACATTTAGCATCTCAACAAGTAGCTTCTTCTTTGCCTTAATTTCTTTTTTAAGGTAAAGCCTTATATCTAAAGCCACCTGGTCATTGCGGCTACGTGCGGTATGTAGCCGTTTGCCGCTATCACCCAGCCGCTGAGTAAGAACTGTTTCTACAAACATATGTATATCTTCGGCTTCTGGGTCAAAAGCGAGACTGCCACTTTGTATATCCGCAAGTAAACACTCGAGCCCTTTTATTATATTCGCGGCTTCCGCTTTACCGATTATGCCGCATGTCCCCAGCATCTCGGCATGAGCAATGCTACCTTCGATATCCTCTTTAAACATACGGGCATCAAACGAGATGGATGAGTTAAAATCATTCACCCTGCTATCAGTATCCTTAGAAAACCGCCCCGCCCATAGTTTCAATATTACCACTCTGCCTTTCGGTATGAATTTTTTTATAGGCCACTTTATAGCTTTTTAGAATAAACCGCCATCAATCATGCAAAGGAAACCTTTGTTTATTAGAAAAAGAATTACTTATTATCAAGCATTGCCTTGACTTTGATAGGCAGACCGAAAAGATTTATAAATCCTTCTGAATCCTGCTGGTTATATACTTCATCCACACCAAAGGTAGCTATTGCTTCACTATATAGCGAATATGGCGAAGTAGTACCAGCCACAATAATATTGCCCTTGTAGAGCTTTAATTTAACTTCACCGGTTACGTTCTCCTGTGTTTTATCAACAAAAGCGGTCAATGCCTCGCGAAGGGGGGTATACCACTGGCCGTTATAAACAAGTTCAGCAAACTTCTGTGCAACAAGTGCCTTATAATGAGCGGTTTCTTTATCAAGCGTTAAGGTTTCAAGCGTTTCATGTGCCTGGTATAGTATAGCTCCACCCGGGGTTTCGTAAACTCCTCTCGATTTCATACCTACAAGTCTATTTTCAACAATATCAAGAAGTCCAATTCCATTTGCACCGCCAATTTTATTGAGTTTTTCTATTATTGCTACTGAGTCAAGCTTTTCACCGTCAACCGAAACTGGCAAGCCTTTTTCGAAGACTATAGTTACGTATGTCGCTTTATCCGGTGCCTTTTCGGGGGATACGCCCATTTCAAGAATTTTATCATACTGCGGCTCGTTTGCTGGATCTTCAAGATCAAGCCCCTCATGACTAAGGTGCCAAAGATTCTTATCCTTGCTATAATTCGTTTCACGAGTGATATTTAAAGGTATGTTGCGTGCCTGCGCATAATCAATTTCCTCATCACGTGACTTTATATCCCATGTGCGCCACGGGGCAATTATTTTCATATTAGGTGCAAAGTGTTTTATTGTAAGTTCAAAACGAACTTGATCATTGCCTTTGCCTGTGCAGCCATGCGCTATAGCATCGGCACCTTCTTTTAGAGCAATCTCAACAATGCGCTTTGCTATAACAGGCCTTGCAAATGATGTGCCCAAAAGATATTGCTCATACTTTGCACCTGCTTTAAGGGTCGGCCAAATGAAATCTTCAACGAATTCCTTTGTTAGGTCCTCTATATAGAGTTTGGAAGCTCCTGTTTTTAACGCCTTTTGCTCAAGCCCTGAAAGCTCGGCACCCTGCCCAACATCGGCAGCCACAGCAATAACCTCACAGCCATAATTTTCTTTAAGCCATGGAATAATAATAGAGGTATCAAGACCTCCTGAATATGCAAGAACTACTTTTTTAATGCTTTTCATATAAATTTCCTCCGAATGATTAGTTTCTTTCTTCTATTTATAATTATACACTATATTTATATATAATCAAGTGTATTTGCATAATTATACGCATTATTTAATAATACTGTGATGTTTATCAGCAAAAGAGCATATAGCGAGTGAATATTATTACATCACAACTATTACTTAACGCCTCTCGTCATATCTATGTTGCTTTTACATTCATGCATCATTATCAATAATGGGAAGTAAAATTTTTATTTAATCTTAAAATGTTGTAAGTTTTTGTTACATGGTGTAATATAATTTCTAAATGTAGTATGCTAAAATAACAGTATTATATTAATTTACTAATACTACATATCTATTAGAAACACAAAATAAAACTTTTGGAGGCAACTCAATGTCAGCTTTTAAAGAAATCGCACCAACACAGTTAAGCGAAAATCCATTTGAGCTTATAGGCAAAAAATGGATGCTTATCTCCGCTGGTACAGAAGTGGGTTACAACACCATGACGGCAAGCTGGGGCAGCTTTGGGGTACTTTGGGGTATGCCAGTTTCAAACTGTTATATACGCCCGCAACGGTACACGTTTGAATTTATGCAGCGTGAAGAGTACTACTCCCTAAGCTTTTTTGATGAGGAGTACCGCAGTGCCCTTGATTTTTGCGGAAAAAAATCCGGACGCGATTATAACAAGGTCAAGGAAACCGGCCTAACACCTGTTTTTGACTATAAAACCACCTATTTCGAACAAGCAAGTCTTGTTGTTATCTGCAAAAAGCTCTATGTAGAGCAGTTTAAACCCGAACTTTTTCTTTCACCGGAGATTGAAAAGAATTACCCTGATAAGGATTATCATCATACCTTCATTGGTAAAATCGAGCATGTTCTTCAAAAATAAATTTACTCAAAAAAGCCGCACCCAATTGGGTGCGGCTTTTAATTATTATTTCAGTTTCCAGCAACATTTTAAGTTACCTGCCGTTTCAGTTAACAGTTGCAATAATACTAATCAGTTAATAAGAAGCTCTTTTGCATGGGAAAAACAATATTGATTTTGTTAACCCTCTGCTAAATATCCATCGGTTTATTGTTTTATCCCTCCTTTTATGTTTTTTTAGGCCTTGTGGTTAACCTGCTATTGTTTGCGGTAAAGTACCGCAGGCTTGGATAACACCCATAGGGATTAGATATCCTTTTTAATGAAACAGGCTAAGATGCCAAATGCGATTTTGTAAGGCTTATGTGACCCACTGGAATCGCCTCCCTCAGAGGATTTAAGTACTTAAATCTCTCTCTTTCTTGCCTTAATAATAGCACTATCATTACCTATTGTCAATAGTTTTTTACAATTAATATTTATAACTTTTATTTAATGTTACCAAATTTATCTTCAAAAGCTTAGTTACATAAAAAATAGACATTGAATAGGGTAACACCTACTCAACGCCTATTTTTACATTATCTTAATATCAATTATCTATTTTTCAAAAACCGCACCGCGTGAACCGGAGGTGACGAGCTGTGCATAACGCTTGAGATAACCTGTTAAATGTCTGTCTGGTGCGCCTTTGTAAGCTGCACGACGTTTTGTAATTTCAGCTTCATCCACTAATAGCTCAAGCTTACGTGCAGGAATATCTACGAGAATAGTGTCGCCTTCTTCAACCAAACCTATTAGTCCACCTGCTGCAGCCTCAGGTGAAACATGCCCTATGGCCGCACCCTTAGTCGCACCAGAAAATCGACCATCAGTTATAAGTGCAACGCTACGCTCAAGGCCAAAGCCTACAAGTGCTGCTGTTGGGGTTAGCATCTCTTGCATACCGGGGCCACCCTTTGGACCCTCATAACGTATTACCACTACATCGCCCGATTTTATTTTACCGCCGAGTATTGCAGCACTGGCAGTTTCTTCACTATCAAAGACACGTGCAGGGCCTTTATGAACCATCATTTCTGGTAGAACCGCTCCCTTTTTAACCACTGAACCCTCAAGTGCAAGATTACCCTTAAGAATCGCTATCCCGCCATCCTTGCTATAGGGGTTATCGAACTTTCTTATTATTGCACCATCTGCCGGCTTTGCCACTGCTATTCTATCTGCTAAAGTGCCAAGCACTGTAAGTACATCGGTATTTAATATGCCGCCTAAAGCGAGTTCCTTCATAATAGAAGGTACTCCGCCAACCTCATTTAGATCCTCAATAAAATCACTACCTGCAGGGTTAAGTTTGCAAATCTGCGGCGTGTCGCGCCCCAACACATCAAAAATGCTCATATCTATATCAAGGCCCGCCTCAATAGCAATAGCGGTTAGATGCAGCACGGTGTTCGAAGAACAACCAAGTGCCATATCTGTGCGAATACCGTTTTCAATGGCCTCTTTGGTGAGAATATCCAGCGGCTTGATATCTTTCTCAAACAGTTCCATTATACGCTCGCCTGTATCTTTTGCTAAACGTATTCTTGCCGCCATGACCGCCGGAATGGTGCCGCTGCCGGGCAGTGAAAGGCCGATTGCTTCGGTAAGACAGTTCATCGAATTTGCCGTATACATCCCCGCACAAGAACCGCAGCCAGGGCACGCAACATTTTCAAGTTCGTTAAGATCGCTTTCACTTATTTTCCCCGCGGAAAAACTACCAATAGCCTCAAATACCTCGCTTAACCCAACACGACCACCTCTAAAATTGCCCGCATACATAGGCCCTCCGCTAACAAAGATACTTGGTATATTAAGACGTATAGCTGCAAGCATCATACCAGGCACTACTTTATCGCAATTAGGTATAAAAACAGCCGCATCAAGTGGGTGTGCCATAAGCATAACCTCTATGGAATCTGCAATTAGTTCGCGTGAGCACAAAGAATACTTCATACCTTTATGATTCATTGCAATACCATCGCATACACCAATGGTGTTAAACTCAAACGGAACGCCACCTGCAGCCCTAATACCCGCTTTAACACCCTCGGCTATGTTTTTAAGATGCAAATGGCCGGGTATATAGTCGCTTGCAGAGCAAACAACAGCCACAAATGGGCGTTTCATTTCATTATCTGTTATACCAAGAGCCTTTAATAGAGATCTATGTGAGGCTCTTGTTGGGCCTTTTTTAATTAAATCGCTTCTCATATTTTTTATTCCTAACTATATTTTAATTCTATCAACTAAGTCTATTGTAAAATCAACTTCTTAAGCACCTGAATAGAGTTATCATAATAGGGAAGGTTCGCTTTTTTATCAATTCCAGTGCCCTTGTATTTTCGCACGGTGACAGAAAGCCCGCTCATGTATTTGCCATAACTGCCTGAAGCTAATGTGGTATCCTCAATAGGCAGTTTATATTCGGTAACACCCTTGGCATTAGGTATAT
>Ga0209430_1002828_pt1 | contig 10674 bp, 11 predicted proteins | sample BarGraIncub1133A_FD_184504 | JGI IMG/M metagenome (GOLD analysis project Ga0209430, IMG submission 184504) | Arctic peat soil microbial communities from Barrow, Alaska - Barrow Graham LP Incubations 11-33A (SPAdes) (version 2) | ecosystem: Environmental > Terrestrial > Soil > Wetlands > Peat... | reverse complement strand
CGCCAAGACCCTGGTCATCCTGATCTCCCAGTCCGGTGAGACGGCGGACACCCTCGCCGCCATGCAGGAGTCGAAAAGGCGGGGCGGGAAATGCGTCGCCATCTGCAACGTGGTGGATTCCTCCATCGCCCGGGCGGCAGACGGCGTGATCTACACCCATGCCGGACCCGAGATCGGGGTCGCCTCGACCAAGGCGTTCGTCACCCAGCTGGTCGCGCTCTATCTCTTTACCATTCGGCTGGGCCGCTCCCGCGGGCATATGGGGCGTGAAGAGGGGAGGAAGCTGATCGCTTCCATCGTGCGGGTGCCTGCACTCATGGAGGAGACCCTGAAGCTGAACGATCAGATCCAGGAGATTGCCCGCAACTACATGAACGCGCACGATTTCCTGTATCTGGGGCGCGGCATGAATTACCCGATCGCCCTTGAGGGTGCCTTGAAGCTCAAGGAGATCTCCTACATCCACGCCGAAGGGTATCCGGCCGGAGAGATGAAGCACGGGCCGATCGCGCTCATCGATGAGCACATGCCGGTCGTGGTGCTGGTGCCGAAGGGTGCCAACTACGAGAAGGTCTGCTCCAACATGGAGGAGGTGATCGCCCGCGGCGGTCGCGTCATCGCGGTCTGCTCGGCGGGGGATAGCGAGGTGAGGAAAAAGGTGGAGGTGGCGCTGGAGATTCCGGTCGATGGCGAGGACGTGAATCCGATCATCATCTCCATCCCGATGCAGCTCCTGGCGTACCACGTGGCGGTGCTGAAGGGGACCGACGTGGATCAGCCGAGAAACCTCGCCAAGAGCGTCACCGTAGAGTAGGAGAAAAGGCGGTAAACCGGCGGCTGTCCTCGGGGAATAAAGTTATATACTCGGGAATAAAGTCGTATACTGGGAAATAAAGTTATATACCGGGGAATAAAGTCGTATACCGAAGGCTCTCGGGTGGCATGCCTAGGGGATAGGGTGCATAGCTACAAATGAATCAAGGGGTATGGCTCAAGCTGTACCCCTTTCTCTTTGTCTGAGCTCTGTCTTGAAACCGATTTTGCCGCCAAGAAAATCCAGGGGACGAGGCTCATTATGGTAGGTTCGATTCCCATGTGTCTGCATTATGAGGAGAAAAAGACTAATTGTCACTTGAAGCATAAAGTGAGCACCGTTTCCACTTTATGCTTCAATGCCGATGTTGTCATTTTGCTTCTATTTGTTGGGGCGTCAGGGGGCTTATCAGCCGCAGGTCGGGAGCTTATGGGGAAATCACCAACTGCCAGGCCCGGTGAGCGTTACGGTGGGGTAGGCACCGTTAGGCTACAGGTGTTCCTGTTCCCGTAAAACAAAGTTGGGAACCGGGGAATAAAGTTGGAAACTCAGATGTGGGTGGCGAAACGATTAGATGAATTCGAAAATATTAAACGCGGGGTTTCCTCGGCCCACGATGAATGCTCAACGGCTGAACCGTTCGCAACGCATAGGTCAGCGGTTCGATCCCGCTCATCTCCACCCATAATAACAGTGGGTTACAGTTCATTCTGTGGGCCATTTGTTTTTCAATGAGAATAGTATGTGCTCTAGTATATGGTCTTCCTGCGTGCTTGTGGCCTCCCTAGCTTGTGTTATTACTGCATTCAGGCCCAGCCAAATGCCTTCCAACCGGAGACAAGCATCTTGATCTCAGGCGGGTTTTTCCACTTTTATTGTGGTCCAAATAAAAATAGCTTTGGATTTTCGACCCTTAGGTCATGATCAACAGCGGTTTCTTTGAAATAATTCAAAATTGTTTCAATTTGATCCGCATTGAAACTCTCATATATCCAAGGTGCTAGCACGAAATTTTCACATTTTCTAAGTACAAGTTTAAAAACTTCATACTTTAGATAATGTTGGTTTGCAAACATAAGATGGCTGAAAATAGTCTGCGCTTCGTCGATATGCTCCTTTAAATATGAAAAAATTACTTTGGTTTTGTTATTACTTGGAAAAATATTCAAAACCATATACGCAGGACCAACCGTTGCATTAGAAAAAATATCACAAGAAAAAACTGAGCTTACTGCTAAAGTTGGAATTTCTGTATTTAGTACAAACTCTCTATGCAAAACCTTACCAAAGCAACGATCTAACAAAATCTGGTCATACAAAAGTTTGTACATATCAAAGAAATAAGCAGCTTGCAATTTTTCGGTTGCTAACTTCATTGGAAGGTCAACATTATTTGAGTCAAATTTACCGAGGCCTATTCCCCTCATATAGGAACTTTGGATGTCAATCGCCGCTTTCATGGCTGCGTGTAATCCTTTTAACACTGACCTGAAAGCCAACAGAAATAAATGCTCTTTGTTTTTCGTATCAATTTCATTGTCATCAATTGGGGCGAAGAGACTATTATCGTGATCCTTACATAAACCAGTAAAAGTAGTAGCGACATTTCTCCCTACCAATCCGAAGCTTACTTGTGGACCTTTATCAAAGTCCATTTTTATTTTAGGCATGACTACATGCCCTTTATACTCTAAGAGTCCAAGTATCCTTTTATTCTGAATCGAATGTGCTTTAATTGCCTCTTTCTTGCACTCCTCGAAAGGGAAAAAACAACGGTTAAATTTGCTTCCAATTCTTTGGGAAATGAATTTTTTCATTTCATTATCAGTAGTCATTCTAACCTCTGTTTACTATCCATATCGTCGGTCACCAGATCATGAACTAGGTTCGGCAGTATTTACAATCCGTACCTAATGCCTATGAAATAAATATAAACGATGCGGTTACCATCAAGAATGCGACCTTACATTTCATCCATACTCCCTGTTTGGTTCAAACAGCGGCAAATACTTCGCGCTCACAGAGAGTTACGTCACATGTAAGGTCTTTTTCTCTAATAGAACACTAGGATCACTTAAATTAATTAGATTCAGTAAATATACCTAGTTGACCTTCATTCTTCGGCCACGGATAAAAGATGTATTATCTGCAAGCATTTCTCGTGCTAGCGCAAACTCATCGGCAGATGAAAACACATAGCGCTCAGCATGGCTGACCTGTAACGAATTAAAATTCCTTACGTTTTGCTCGTTATATGGGAGAGGTGTACCTTCTTTCAACGATAGGTCTAATGCTTCAATTCCCTCAGGGTTCTTTATTAGAAGGTCAACAATGTGAGGATTTTCTGCCTTGAGTCGGTGTAATGTTCTTGCTGCCTTTTCAATGTCTTCCTTAATCGAAGGGCACCAAAGCCCCATCGCGCGAGTTGGCGACAAGGGAAAGTATATTTCTATGCCCTTTACATCAAGCCCAATATTACCGTAAGGTTCCATATCAATCTGGTTCTGCATCGCGAGCGGATGATCCCCTATGATAAATGGATGTTTTTTAGTCGTGGACAGAAGCACCCAAGATTTGTTTTCATAGTACGGTCCGAATTTTTCCGGTGCCGTTACCATAATCTGCGCAATTTCTGCTTTGGCTCGATTTTCGTCTGGCACCTCAATATAATCTTTTACTGCTTCTAACTCCTCCTCGGAATGCATTTCCCGTAGTTTTTGGCCCAACAATTCCGGAAGCGAACACCAATTTTCTCGAAACCAGCGAGTTCGTGTGTACTGGATGGCAAAAAAGGAAGAAAGCAAAATTCTTTCTTCAGGAGATATTGTGGCAATAGAATTTTCATCTAAAATTCGTTGGAGGACAGGCTTTGTCTTCCCTTCAAGAACTGATAGCATTGGCTCAAGCGTTACCCCTTCGCCGTCGATGTTAAAATCATAAAAACGACTTTCACTTGCAATATTTTTAGCATTTGTTGGGAACGTTCTGTTACTTTTCTTGTCAAATACTTGTAGTTGGTCTTTCTTACCATTGCCAAAGTTTTTAAGAAGAAATTGCGGGACATAATGCTGAACTTTTGCGATTCCTGTATTTCTTTGAGACATGCACTGCTCCCTTTGGTTTTTCGCACTCAATATTATGCCGTTTGGCCAATAATCGCCCCATCCCGCTCCATGCAAGCAAGGGCTCTTTCGTCCGTGGCCTTTGCTCCGTCCTCGCTTGCTTTGTATTTAAGCCAATCCCGCCATTGACACCACTCTTCTCTATCAGCGTAGGTTATACTGCGAATAACAGTTCCGTCCGCGCACAGCCAAGATTCGGCGCCTTCTTTAACCGGTCCTGGTACGATGTGGAACGGGCTTCGTCCTGCTTGTCCCATCCGGTATCAATGAAGCAAGCACCGCCATGCCGACGCCTAAACACGAAGTCGGCAACCATCTTGCTACCGCTTGGATGAATAATTAAGTAGGGTCGTTCCATGATATTCCCTCCTTTGCTATTTCCCGTTTATGCAATCCCGCGCATCAATACGTTTTTTACCGCCTGTGCCGTCCATGTTCCAGCTTTGCCCCTAGCGGTGAGGATGTGGACGGCAGGAGAAATGAACTACCCCGCCGCAAGCAGCGGGGTATCACGGGGTTAGTACCGCCGCTGTAAACGCTGATGGATTACCGCTATCGCCCCAAGGGGCGGGGAATTTACCCATCTGTGGTTAAAGGTTTTGGCTATCTTGCCTAAGCTCAGTCCTTGTTGTTGCAAGCTCTTGATGATGGGTGCCACTTGTTCGGCGAAAGCATCAGCCCGAATCCTCATCATTGACGCCCCTGCTCTACTCGCTTTCGCTTGCTGCTCTGGTGTGAGCTTGCCCCGATTGCCGCCCAGCTTAACGCCCCGCACTTTTGCTGCTTGCAGACCTGCCTTTGTTCGCTCTGAAATCATCTTCCGTTCTTGCTGTGCTACGGCGGCGTAAATTTGGGTCATGAAGCTGTCGGCATTCGGCATGTCTGCCGCCACAAAGAGAAATCCGTCTTTTTGAAGTTGGGTAATGAAGTGAGCATTGAGGCTCAGCCGGTCGAGCTTGGATACAAGAAGGGTTGCACCTGTGGCCGTACATAGGGACAAGGCGGCTTGAAGCTGCGGCCGGTTAATGGGCCATGACTCCATGCATCCGCAGTGGGGGCAAACCCGGCCATTTTTCCAGATCGTACTTTCGAGATAGCATCGGCAAGCCTTCTCGTTTGGCAGCTTTATTCGAAGTTCTTCTACGATCATGGTCCCTCCTTCTTTGAGTGGGATCATAACACTGCCCTATGACAGAATAAGTCGTATCATATTCACGCTGCCTTTGTTTGGGCTATAGGACCGATGAAGAATGTGATGAAGCGATCGAGCTTTCTTGGCAGGAGGTACTCGAATACTGGAAGCCCCAAGCGCGGCGCAGCGACCGGCGCCCGCAGAGACGGGCACCAAAAAGAAGGACTACATCATTCTACGGGTGAAACGGTAAAGTATGTGCTATATACACCCACGAGGTCATTTCAGAGATACAGTTTCTCTGCGGCTTGAATGTCTTCATCACACACGTCAGGATCTAGGCATTTCATAAGCGTGTGGATGTACTCCTTGTTCTCATAGTTAGCATACCATACTCCAAATGCTCTTTCGTACATGTCTATTTTGACAACTCCGAATAAACCCTTCGAAAGTTCTTCAAAAAAATCATGAGGTTCGTAGCCCTCACATCTTCTAATTGCGTCGGCAAGGCGATTTAAAGGGACGCCCACAGCGCGTGCATAGTCCTTTTGATGGGCCGTTATAGCATTAATGACTTCCCTTTCTGGAGAAAGAGTGCCTGGCAGAAAATAAAAAGTTCCATCGGATTCCTGATACTTTGGCAGATCTTTCTGGTCTGCGTCAAGAACTCCAAGCACCCTTAGGCTGCCCTGACGCTTCCCAATTCGATGAACAACCTCGTAGACGTCGGTTTCTCCACTAAGGAACCTTATGTCAAAGGTCTTTCGAAGAGAACTCCCATATAAATCTAATAACTTCTCAAAAAACACCCTTGCCTTATTATCCTCAAGGAAAAAAATCCCTTTCTTTCTTAATTCCATACCCAATTCATCAAGATAATTGATATCAGTAGCATACGTCCATTCAGCATGCATCGGTTTCTTCATAACTATGACGCGCTCTTTTCCCAGTGCCTCAATAATAAACGGTGAATGAGTAGCTAGAAAAAGTTGTTTCTTTCTGTCAGCTGACAGGTATGCGAGTAAGTCTACCAACCTGCGTTGTCCGGCAGGAGAAAGCCCTACCTCTGGCTCCTCAAGAAAAAAAATACCAGGTGATTTGTATTTCCTTGCCAGTAACCAATATAGGTACAGCACTAATTGTTCCCCAAGAGACAAAGAATCATTATCCATATCTTGTCCTCTTTGGGAAAGAACAAAGCGTGGACAAACTTCACCATCCTCAACTACAACTTCTTCGATTTGCATTTTTTCATAGGATGAGCCTAGCACGTAATTGATGATGCCTCTCTCATCATCCTTAATTAGACTGAATTCCTCTTGCCCAAATGTGCTTCTGTATTGAAGTAGTTGATTGTTTGATCTCTTTAGCTCTGCATAAGGATCAACCAGCGTTGCTGGCACTGTATCTCCAGGAATAGTTAGGGTTACACCTCCTGAAAGCTCAACTTGATGTTGCATAAAAGGTATACGGCTATAGGTATCACTGGTAAGAAAATCAAAAAAACTGCTCTTTCCAGCTCCATTTGCGCCTACCACTGCGAACAATCCATCTGGTTTTATGGACAGGACTTGCTGGCCCAGATCAATTTGATCTAGCCTTACAATTCCTGTTGCGGCAGTCACCACATTTCCCAAGTTTCGCCAATGATCCCGTATGGAAGCTATTTTCACTTTAGGCCCCATCTCTCAGAAACCATTAAATCTACAAGGATTTCTTCTGAATAATTATTCAAGCCAGAAAGTTCATCTAAGATTCGACGGGCGGAGGAACTCATAGGTGACTCGTACACAATCTTATTAGTATACAACCCGACCAAATAAATAATTAGCAACCTCAACTGAACAGGCATGGCATCATTGACACTTGTTGAAGACTTATCTTGATAAACAGCGACCAAAAAGATCAGCAACCGATCTGCACACATTCCGTCTTTTGCGCGTGCTCTTAACTCCTCGAAGGTATAAAACAAGTCACAACTTTTGTTTTCACAGGAGAAGAATAGAAGCCAAGTCAATAGAGTCGACTTATTTAGCCTTACCTTTTTTTCAATGGCATGAGAAAGCAGGATGATTGCCTGCTCAGCAGTTGCATAACAACCGTTGCTAACAGACTGTCCAGAGCGAAAAAATTCGACTAGCATGCTATCTGTGATTTTTTTGTTGATCATCCTTGTATTCATGGCATAAAGTAATCTGGCGATCACATCATGATAAGCAAGCCGACTATTATTGAAGCCAATGCGGTCAATACTCAGATTATTTTTGCTCATGCATTCAACAAGGCCACGAACTTGATCTCTTACGGGTCCATAAAACGTGTTTCTTTTTTCGGCAGGAGTTAGAGCACTACCTTGGTTTAATCTAAAGAAAAGCTCATATGGTTCATCCTCTTTGTAGTCTACAAGTTCATATACTCTGATTGAGAATCTATCGAACTTAGATCTATCTTCTCTACAAAGCCCACTATAACGCAGACCATTCAACGATCTGATTCTGTCATCGGGAGGATCGATACTGCCATCGATCTCAAACATATCTTCATAAAATTCTAGTATTGCATTGAGCCTTTGCTGACCATCAAGAACGTCCAATGTGCCGCCCGTCGCTGGTACTACCATGAAAACCGGGGGGAATTGCCACTCGCGTAAAATTGTATCGATGAGACTCTGTTTTTTTGCCTTATTCCAAACGAGGTCACGTTGAAAATCTGGTTGCAGTTCAATTTCCTTATCTCGGATCCTGCGATAGATAGTGCTCAAATCTGGCTCTTTTGGATAGATTTTCATATGGTCCTTTCTTGTATATACTGTAGTTGTCTGCGCGAAGCATCCTGTTTTGCCCTAACATCTCCAATCAGAGACGATGCCAACATATTGATCAATACTGCTGACTCTATATCAAACATGCCTTTGCCAGCAAGGGAAATTAATCGTCAGTGCATCTTCAGACATACAACCACCACCTTGATCCGGTACTTGTGAGACATGGCGTGGTACTTTGACCTTGAAACGGCGCCCAACGGTGCCTCAACTCATGGTGCTAGGACCGTTAAAATAAGGGGTTAGAACTTGAGGTGGGTCACTCACCGATAGAGGGGGCCATTCTTCGGGGTAGTCGACTCACATTCCCAAAAGAAAAACACTTCTGTTCCTGGAGTTTCTCCAATCGAAATACCAGATTTCGGATGTCACTGTGCCTTTCCTTTCCAGAAAGATCCGTGTCTCATTTTCAAGTGCCCGCTAAAGACATATACCTGTATGGTGCTACTTGTGGCACCGAAATCATCATTTCGAACTTTGGGCGCGATTCGGTCAAGCAACTGAATCTAACTGCCCACGAACACTTCCACGCGCTTCAATTCAGCGGCGGTGTGGTCAGCAAGGATCCGGGTTCGGTGATAACCTTCGGCCGCAGCAAGTCTATGCAGGTTGATGTTGCTGATGAGGAGGCAGGCGAGAGGTTCTCAAAAGAAGAGGTTGCGGTGTTTCTGATTTACGCTGAGAAGGGCGGAAGCTTCCTGCTGAACGACTCTCGGACCGGCGGCGGAAGCAAAGACTATGGCTCTTCCGCACTCTTCACATCCCAGTAACAGGAGGAGGCGAAAGGCGAAAGGGTTCCATTTTCCTCTTCACGCCGGTACGTGCCGTCCTTAATTTGCAGCCACGCTTCCTCTTAGGACATGATGTGCTCGTGTTTCGCTCACCAATGTGCATCGATACCATCAAATCCGTTGCCTTTAAATAAGTGGCCGCATTCAGGGCACACCTTTTTCTCCTGGTCATGCATGTGGTCCGCCAATAACTCTATAAAACGTCCTAATGGAGATCTTAAAGGTTTCCGCCACCTGTTTGGGCGGCTCGTTTTGCTCCACCAGTTTTTTGGCGTGGGCGATTTGTTGGTCCGACAAGATTCTTTTGCGCCCCATTTTTACGCCGCGCGCCATGGCCGCGACTCTCCCCGCCTTAGTCCTTTCCTTGACCAAGGATCTTTCCAGTTCCGCCAGTATCCCTATCATCTGCCACATGGCGCGGCCAGTCGGCGACTCGGTGTCGTTCGCCTCAGTGAGCGACCTGAACCCTACGCTACGCGCCTTTAGATCATCCAGCATCCCGATCAGGTCGCGTAGGGATCGGCCAAGCCGGTCGAGTTTCCACACCGTGAGCACGTCACCTTTTTTCAGACTCTTCAAGCATTTTACCAACTGCTGACGTTGCATGTTCGCGCCGGTCGCTTTGTCAGTATAGATCTTTTCGCAGCCGGTCTGGCGTAGCGCCGAAAGTTGCAGATCAGGATTTTGGTCTTCCGTCGAGACCCTCGCGTATCCTACTTTCATGGTCCAATTGTGGCACCGATTTATGGCACTGTTGACCGCCTGATTTTACTGAAGTTGGGAGGTGTGCCAAAAAACTTAGTTTATGGCGCGCCCTAATTACTAATGCGGTTTAGCGCCATTTTTGGGTAAAAGTCGCCCGATATCCGGATTTCACAGGTCGGGTCACTTCTGGGCACTCGGGAAGTTGATGCCTCAACCAAATCTCGTCCTCTGATCCGCCTTGATGATCAGGACCAACAAATATGCCACCCAGCACACCAGAAAATCACTCGCACGGATTGTGGGTTGTCGCAATCTAGAATAAAAATACAGTTCGCACCGCACCGCACCGCCATCAAGCGAGTTGCAAACATGGGCAGAAATGTGGAGTAACTGTGCAAAAAGTGCCGGGAATTACCCCCATTGGTCCCCCCATACCCTCGTCAGAAGAGTCTCTCGCTTATCGATATCCTCATTTGAGTAAATTTCTGAGGAGAGATGAGGTCGATTTCCCTAATAATTTCAGCTGCGGGGTAAGTTAAAATAAAATAATTATTTCGCGATTTGCCCTGTGAAATGCTGATGAATAGACTGGTAATCATTGAATGTATTGGGCATAAAATACCAAATTAGGTAGTCAGATCATGTATTTAGACCTGGTGGCAATTAAAGCTTTATTCTAAAATTCCGATACACTTGTATTGTGAGGTCAGCACCAATAATACTGACGTTGGGGGGCGCCAGATTATGACCGACCCAGATAGGCCAATATCGACGCTGATGAAGGGCCAGAGCGGTCGAGGATGAAGAGATCCCAAAGCAGCATCTGTGCAACCTAACACCAGATGAAGAGGAGAGAGAGCATGCCACGAAGAATGGTGCCTAGCCAGGAATCAAAGTTGAAGCAAGGTCGCGGGCAGGGGCACGGAAAAGACTATTGCCCGTTCCTTACCGTTAGGGATCTCGGATCTATGGGGCTATCGCACCGCTACAAGGGGTGGAAGACAGATCGGGTTCATCATCTATTGTCAAACAATGAAAAACGTTACTTTTTCTGTTTAGAGTGGTCTCCTTTCGTGGTGGATATTCGCGAACAGTTCCCTCTTCCTTTGGCAGAAACTCTTGAGATAGCTCTGCGTCTCGGAATAAAACATCCGACCCATCCAAAGACAAAAGAATATGTGGTGATGACGACAGTTGAGTGGACCCCTTAGTCAAGACAAAAAGAGGTGGGGTTTAAGATGGTAGCCGGCCGCGCAGCGGCACGGCGCTGCCCCGAGTCTTTTCCGTTT
>Ga0209430_1002825_pt1 | contig 10679 bp, 6 predicted proteins | sample BarGraIncub1133A_FD_184504 | JGI IMG/M metagenome (GOLD analysis project Ga0209430, IMG submission 184504) | Arctic peat soil microbial communities from Barrow, Alaska - Barrow Graham LP Incubations 11-33A (SPAdes) (version 2) | ecosystem: Environmental > Terrestrial > Soil > Wetlands > Peat... | reverse complement strand
AAAGTCGACTGCGCCAGTGGGAACTTAGCGACTTCAAACCCCGTCCTGACGACATCTTCCAGGAGCGACTCTACTGCATCCAATGGATCACCGCCGACACGCTCAGCAAGTCACGCCAAGTAACTTACTTTGCCGCGGTCACAGGCGAAGATCTCGAACGAGAGCGCAAGGTCGAGCATATTGTCACCGAGAACCTAGCCGATTGGCAGGCCAAAGGCTTGGTCCCGGATATGGAGATCGAGCCGGGATATAACACTGACCAGCCCGTTCGTGAACGCGGGTGGCGGTATTGGCATCAGCTGTTTAGTGGGAGACAACTTCTATTCTTTGTATTCACAAGATTACATGCGGATAAAACAAGTTCTCTTAATGAATACTATTACCTGATTGCTAAGGGACTAGATCGATCTACTAAATTATGTAGATGGACTCCTGGATCACCTGCTAAGCCAGGAGTGGCAATAACAGCAGAAAAAGTTTCACAAGTATTTGACAATCAGGCATTAAATACTTTTTACAACTACGCATCACGCAGTGCTTATGAGATGCTTCAATATTTAGATAGATATGAAATGTCAATAGCTACAATAAGTAGCGAAATTAATGTTGTTAACAAGGCTGCTAATAACTTAGAAATCAACTGTGACATGTGGATCACTGACCCACCTTACGCTGACGCAGTTCATTATCACGAAATAACCGAATTTTTCATTGCTTGGCTGCGTAAGAACCCTCCTTATCCTTTTAATGAATGGACCTGGGATTCGCGTCGAGCCCTAGCCATCAAAGGCGATGGCGACGATTTCCGGCGTGGAATGGTCGACGCCTACAAGGCTATGGCCGAGCACATGCCCAAAAACGGCATGCAGTGCGTCATGTTCACCCACCAGGACACCAGCGTTTGGTCGGATATGGTGAACATCTTCTGGGCTGCCGGGCTTCAAGTCGTCGCCTCCTGGTACATCGCCACCGAAACCACCTCAGAACTGAAAAAGGGTGGCTACGTCCAGGGCACGGTCATCTTAATGCTGCGCAAGCGCCCGTCCGGCGAAAACCCCGGCTTCACTCAGCGGATTCTTCCCCGGGTACGGGCCGAGGTCCAAAAGCAAGTTGAGCAGATGATGCACTTGAATAGTGATGTCTGTGGGCGAATGGGCGAGCCGGTGTTCAACGACGCCGACTTGCAGATGGCCGGCTATGCCGCAGCCTTGAAGGTCCTCACAGGATACACCCAGATCGGCGGCATTGACGTGACCGCCTTTGCTATGAGGCCGAAAACCCGCGGAGCAATCACAGTGGTCGACGAGATCGTCCAGCAGGCCTCAGAAGCTGCCAATATCTTGCTCGTTCCGGAAGGGTTGGCACCGGAGACTTGGCAAGCCCTGAATGGTATTCAGCGGTTCTACCTTCGGATGCTCGACATGGAGACCACCGGAGCATCCAAGCTCGACAACTACCAAAACTTCGCCAAAGCGTTCAGAGTCGAGGACTACGCAAAGATTATGGCCAGCACGACGGCCAACAAAGCGAGCCTAAAGCAACCGGACACATTTACCTCACGGGACCTTTCCAGCAGCACGGAGATCGGACCGACTTGGCTCGGTGCCTTGTTTGTCAGCATCCAGCAGTTGCTCAAGGAGGTCGAACCGAATGTGGTCATGTTGCAGTTGGCGGACGAGTTGCCAGACTTTCACGAAAACCGTGAAAAGCTGATTGACTTGGTCAACTTCTTCGCCATCAAGTGCCGTACGGCCAAAGTGCGGGATGTGGCTGAAACCCTTTCGGCGCGTCTGCGGAACCAACGTGCACTGGGACAGGGGTAATTCGTGACTATCACTCGTTTGTCCAGCCGGACGCACAGGTTTCACGAACATTTCCTTACCCCGCATCTCAAGGATGCAGTCCGCTACCGGCGCATCGCTGGCTACTTCACGAGTTCCTTGTTTGAGGTTGCCGGGGAGTTGATCGAGCAGATACCCGAGGTTCAGATCGTCTGCAATTCCGATATTCGAGCGGAGGACCTGCGGGTGGCGCAACTGGCCGAAGCCCGTTTGCTGGGACGCTGGAACGAGCAGCCCATCGAGGCCGAATCCCTGCTTAACCGGGACCGTTACCGCCAGTTGGACGCCTTCCTTAAAAAACGCGGGCAAGTCATCCGCGTAGCCCCGGACGAGGTGTGTGGCTTCGTGCATGGGAAAGCAGGGATCATCGACCTCAAGGACGGTCGGAAGATCGGCTTTATCGGCTCGATGAACGAATCACGTAACGGCTGGCAAGAACACTATGAAATTCTATGGTCGGACGATTCTCCAGAAGGTGTGGAGTGGATCGAGGAGGAATTTAACTTTCTGTGGAATGCTGCCAAACCCCTGCCGATGGCGGTCTGTCGGGAAATCACCCGCCGCGGGCACAGACAGGAAATCCATCTCGAAGGCGTCGAAGATCCTGACCTACTCGCCCCTGCGGCCCTGATCGAATCACCTCTGTACCGAGAGGGCTTTTCCCTTCAGCCGTGGCAACAAGGGTTTGTCACCGAAGTTCTCAAACATTACAAGGAATACGGTATCGTTCGGCTGCTCCTAGCCGACGAAGTTGGCTTGGGCAAAACCCTGTCGATTGGCACGGCGGCCCTGACCTTGGGGCTACTCGCTGAACAGAAGAACCGCCGCAAGCCGATGGTCATATTCACTCCTGCCACCCTCTGCGAACAGTGGCAAGTGGAAATGGTTGACAAGCTCGGCATCCCCTGTGGTCGGTGGCACACCCTCAAGAAGGTTTGGGTCGATGAACAAGGCCGGGCAATCTCACCGAGCGGGGCCGAGTTTATCGTGCGTTGCCCGCTGCGCATTGGCATCGTCTCCACCGGCCTGATGCTTCGCGACTCCGACGAAAAACAATACCTCCTCGGTCTGCGTGGCGGGTACGGGTTAGTCGTGCTGGACGAGTCGCACAAAGCAAGAACCAGGCAAGGACTCGGCAAAAATGCCGGGACGCCCAACGAGCTGCTGAGCTTCATTCGGGAAATGGCCGCCCGTGCCGATCATGTGATCATCGGTACAGCGACGCCGATTCAGACCACACGTGAGGACCTGTGGGATCAGATTCGCATTCTTCACCAGGGGCAAGGCAATTTCGTGCTTGGGAACGACTACTCCCCGTGGCACCGACCGCAAGAGATCACTCCCATCCTTTCTGGCCAAGAGGAAGTGAAAACCCAGGAGCGCGCTTGGAGTCTACTGCAATCGCCTTTGCCAACGGTCAACATCACTGAGGACTCAGTGGCACAGCGACTATACAGCTCGATTAGGCAAGACCTCGGCGTTCCACATGACAAGCGGGAAGTCATTGGCAAGTCACTTGTTGACTTGGACGATGACACGCGTGCTGACCTTGAGGATGCACTGGATTCGTATGTAGCTGGCGCTTCGTTCTTTCAAAGGGAAAACCCATTTGTCCGGCACATCGTTTTGCGTAAACGCACAGCATTGGAAGATGCTGGTCTCCTTAAGCGGATCGCTGTTGATATTCATCCAAACCCCGAATTGACTAAGGATATCCATAGCCATCAGGAACTTTTCGAAGACTTGGGTCTGCGTACTTCAGGGGATTTCCTGCTCGCCTACGAAGAGGCTCTGAATTATGGCAAGGCCCTGCAAGGCAAGGGGCAAGGCCACGGCTTCATGAAAAATTTAATGCAGCAGCGGATATGCAGCAGTATCGCTGCCGGAATGAACACCGCTCGCGCTCTGCTGCAGGGAGCGCAAATCGTTGAAGAAACCGACGACGAAGGATTACTCGAAATAAAAGTGGAAAGCCCAGAGGATCAAGCTGTCCTGGAACGGTTGCTGGCACTTCTCGGCCTAGTCAAGCAGGACCCGAAGCTGCGAGCAACTGTTCATTACCTCGAAAACGAGGGTTGGCTGGCACGAGGGTGCATCATCTTCAGCCAGTATTACGACACGGCCAAATGGATGGCTGAGGAACTCGCCAATCGTTATCCCAACGAGGTGATAGGCCTCTATGCTGGCGCCGGCCGTAGCCGGCTCTACCGTGACGGTCTGAGTAATAGTATCGACCGAGAAAAGCTCAAAAACCTTGTAAAAGAACGGCAACTGCGGTTGATGGTTGCCACTGATGCTGCGTGTGAAGGACTCAACCTGCAAACACTGGGCACACTCATAAATGTGGATCTGCCGTGGAACCCAATCAAGCTGGAGCAACGCATCGGACGGATCAAGCGTTTTGGCCAAGTCCGTGACAAAGTCGAAATGCTAAATTTAGTCAACCAAGGGACAGTAGACGAGAAAGTTTATCAGCGGTTGTCGGAACGCATGAAAGATCGCTATGACCTCTTCGGCTCTCTTCCTGACACTATCAAGGATGAGTGGATTGAGGATATCGAAGACCTTGGCAAGTTGATCGACACCTTCATCAATGCTCAACGGCAGGCCACCGGATTTGATATCCGCTACAATACGACCATCAAGCCGTCGGACGCCGATTGGCGTGATTGCGTGAGAGTATTATCCCGTCAGGATTTTAATGACTTGATGCGACAAGGTTGGACCTAACGGGGTGCCTTGAAATTGTCAGTAAAATAAGGTTCATCTGGGAATTCCGGGGAAAACTGTTTTTATCTTGATAAAGAAGTAATTGTGGCCCCTCAATTCACGATCTAATTCGGATGGACGCTGTGAAAGTTGATCGTCTGGCTTCTCGGATAGCCGCCAGGGCCCACCTGAGGGTAGCTGAGGGAATTACCAAGGCGAAGGCGGAGAAGACGGCAAAGGGAAGCAGCAATGGGGAAAAGTCAACAAAAAATGAAAAACTAATAGGGATTTTTGTATGAAACTTTCGGAAAAACCGCTTCTAGATCCTGGATTAATACCTTTAAGCTTATGGGACGCTGCTTCTGAAACCTTGCAAATACCCAGTGCACTCTCACTTGCATATTATACTCTGATTGACAGGCATGGGTTGAGATCACTTGCAGTATCTCGAGATCCCAATAACTCGCCTGTGGGGGGGCTCGACCAACTAAGAACTGATCAACACTTTGCACAAGCATTCGATGGGTCAGTAGCAAGAGCACAGCTTGCAATTTTAGATCCTTTAAAACAAGTGAAGCGTGCATCGAATGCATTTATACAGTCTCTAAGTGGCAATGAATTATGCATAACTGACGCACCATGCGGAGCAGGGGCTGCTGTTTTTGCCTTTCTTACAACAATAGCCGAACTAAGGGCAAATGACGTATTACCGCGACTTCCTCTTGATGTTAGTTTAATCGGGGCAGAAATATCTGCTCCTGCAAGGGCATATTTTACAGAGATATTGGAGGAGCTACGACCATTCCTCGAAGCACAAGCCATCAGCGTTAATTCAAATGTTACAGAGTGGAATTTGCTGGACAGAATTTCAAATGCGGACTTAATTTCACGAATGACTCGAGCATCAACACCAAATACAAAGAGCCTCCTAATAGTTGCCAATTTTAGTGGTTTTCTTGAACAGGAAAAGAGAAGGGCGGAGGCTGAAGCCCCACTTGAGGAGTTATTCCGGCATGCTTCAGGAAATGGTACTGTTGTTGTCTGGATTGAACCACAAATGAATCATGTTATTTCATCTGGCGGTCTTTTCGCTGGTCTGGCTAGATGGGCGAAAGAAAAATGGCATAAGTTCATGAATGTCAATACTGACGGGCGTGATTCTGAGCTATATCTTGTTTCAAAATGTAAGTTCCGCTCCCCAATCGACCCAACAAAAACTCATCCTGTAAGGCTCGCTGTGATGCGCTTAGATCTGGAACGTAAGATATGAAGAATACCCGCCCAGGAATACTCTCTGTCCGTGCAGTTAATCAGTATCGACGACGTGACGTTTTGACATATTTGGCCTTACGTTATTATTTGCACAACTCTGCAGCTCGCCAAGACGAGTGGGCTAAGCATGTAGCTACAGATCTTGTCCTGACAAGGACTAATCAACCTTACTACGGTGCTCAACATTTCAAAGAAGCTAACGGCAATGGGGGAGTTGAACACCGCCCAATATTTCTTCCAGGAGCAAATGAAGCATTAGCTGAGGCTGCATTACTCGACGAATGTGCTAAACATCCAGATGCCTTTGCAAATCCACAATGCGTCTTTAGTTATGAATTGTCCGATAGGGAAGACCGGTCTGGAATTTTTAAGCATTATTTTATTGGACTTCGGGAACGACACAATGCAATTTCTATGGCCTGTGACTCTTTCCCAAATGGAGTAGTTCGATATACAGATATTAAAAAATATTATCCGTCGATCGGTAAAGACCTTGCTATCAGAGTGTGGCAGAAACAATCTGAAATAGCCGGGCTCGCTAGCTATTACCGCGAGCTTGGTGAGAAGCTTATAACTGATCATGCAGTTTCAGGAGAGCCTGGAGAGAGTAGCATCCTAACAGGTCCAATGTTCAGCCATTTGATAGGTAACTTGGTGTTGCGAGAATTAGACGAAGATTTCTGCAATAATCTTCCCGTAAAATATTTTAGATATGTTGATGATATCATTTTGGTGGGTAACAATGCAGAAGTGAATACAGCACTTAATACAGTGAGACAACGACTCAGTGGGCTCGGATTCATATTACATGGAAGTGCGTCTCTAAAAAGTTTCGAAGTGCCGACCTCGAAATGGCTTTTAGGAAGACATGATTTTAATCCATCCCCTCAACCGATTTCATGGATGACCTTGGTCGGGGATCTCAAAAGATATTTGCTCATAGATAGAGGAAATCGTGATGAGTTGGTATCCGCGTTTCGTAATGAGGGATTACGAATTCCGGTACGTGATTACTCTGGGGCGGTTCATGAATCCGGCTATCTCGAAAAGATCTTAAAGTGGGCTCCACATAGCTGGTTTAGAAAAAAAACTCAATTAATTTCAGTGCAGTCACTGGTTAGTCAGGCTCTATCACTTCGCAAGTCATATAACGAAAGTTTCACAAAAGCTATCGAAAATGCTTCAGAACTTAACGGATTTGCACGCAAGCGTCGGATCCCTCAGCTTCGTTACTATGCATCGCGACTGATTTATCTTGCTACTGATGACACTCTCTTATCGCTCTTCCCAATTGCCGACGAACTGTCAGAACTTCATTTTCACGCTAAAGTTATGGAAGCAGTATCCACGGGGAATATAAATCGACTTTTAACTCTGGGGACAAATGCGGCCCAAGCAGCTGCTCAACCGATTAGAGCAGCCGGAAAGGCCGTTAATTTAACATCCATTGATTTACCAGAAGCAGAACAGCAAGCATTAGCTATCTTCCTTTTGAATGGAGTTTCAGTCGAGCGCTCTAGCGGATTGCAAGAAGTTGAGTCAGAGATTTTAAAATTTTCTTCAACTGGTGTAGATTTAGCTCTTATGAAAAGTTCTGACCCTTTTATTAGAGAATTGTCTTGCCTGCATGGGGTCAGTGCTGAGCCACGCCATTCTATAATGTTGGACAAGGTATTTGATGAAGATGAAATGCTGGCAATGGACGCGATTGACCAGCTTCAACAATCCTATTGATTAGCTCCGAAAATCGTTGTCGCTATTGAATTGATGAGGTCAAAATACAGGGCAGGAGAATAATTGGGGGCGCTTTTTAGGGGCACATGGATAATTTATAAGGAAAATAGCCATAATAATAAGAATATTGAATGGGTTGTTTGGTGGACGCCGCCTCACCATTTGAACCGGCAACTCCTGATTTTTCTGAGGTTACCGTTTTATGTTTTTGCACCTCGGCCCGGACGGCTCCCCAAACGTTACCGTGTTGGAGAAGCTGTCCGCTGGGTTGATACAACCCGCTACTATTGGCCCGAGTACGAGCACCAGATCAAAGCCGAAGTGGAATTGCCCACTTTGAAATTAGGTCTTTAGTACGCCTTAAAACCCACGTCCTCTGGGCGGAAAGCGCCGGTAAAAGCCGGCAAAGGGTAGGGGGTGAAAGTCTCTTCTACGAGGCAAAGGCCAGCAACCAACCTTGGCCCCGAGTCATGCGTCGGCCCCTCGCGAGGGGTGGGCGGCGAAGCGTTCGACAGGGGGATGCATGGAGGTGTGGTGATAGGGCATGTACCGTTTCCAGTGCGGGTTAATCGGTGATGCCAGCCTGGGACCTGTGTTATATTCCACCAATGCAAAGAATTCGAACCGATTTCCGAACTGGAATCGGTTTCGGATTCTAAAGGAAAAGGCCCCTTACAGGGCCTTTTCTCTTCGAACAGTGCTAAAGGCTGAAGTCTGTAAACTGCCAGCAAATATGGCTTCCCTATCTCGGGAGTTACCGGCTGCAATTTGATTTGTCCAAGCAGTTTTCTGAGCAGCAGAGGCGACTGCTCGGTTTTTTCCTCCAAGACCTCCTTCGCATGGGCTATTCTGTCTGCAATCCACTCCATGGGTGGCGCCTTGAAAACATTCTTCTCGGTCATCTCCAGAATCGTCACCTCCGTTTCCAATGTCCTCACCTTCATCTCTGTAACGTGGAGCGAATCGGCGATGGCTTTGTTGATCTCCACTGATTGTGCGTTTGGGGGTAAACGCCAGGTAACCTTATCAATGATGCTTCAGGCGCTCAGGCCGTTCTCGAGGAACTCGGCCAGGTACAAAATGGTATACCATCATGATGACGGACGCTTGGCCTGATAATAAAGCTGTCCCTTACATGGAGCAATCGAAGTGGTGAGGCTTATGATCCACAGTCTGAGCTATTTAGCTCAGAGCATCGGCCATCCAAGTTGGCCCACCCATTTGCCTAATTCCGCGGCACGACCTTCATCGGCTGATTGGCTGCGCTTAGGCGGCAGTAATTGGCGGTACAGTTAATGTAGCACTTAGATTGTCAAATCATGTTTGACCTCTCCCGTGTTTAAGCGTATATTTGGCTCGATTTAATTTTAATGAAATAATGAAATGTGGCGCAGTTCCAATGGACATGAATGTAGAGGTAGTAGCGAAATGCCTGACTATACCTTTCACACCCTTTCTCCGATAGATTTTGAGAATCTCGTTAGGGATATCCTGCAATCAGAGCTGTCGATTCGACTTGAGAGTTTCAAAGCTGGTAAAGATCAAGGAATAGACCTCCGGTACTCAAAAGCTGGTGGGCTCTCTCTCATCGTTCAAGCTAAGCACTATGCAGAAACCGGGTTTCGTGGCTTATTGACCAATCTGAAATTGAAGGAAAAGCCGAAAATTGACAAGCTAAAGCCAGATCGGTACCTGCTTGCGACGTCGGTGCCACTCTCGCCTGCAAATAAAGAGGAGATTAAAAAAGCTCTCTTTCCTCACGTCAAGGAACTTCAAGATATATACGGCAAGGACGACATAAACAACCTCCTTGGGCTTTTTCCGACGGTTGAACGACAGCATTTTAAGCTATGGCTATCCAGCACCACGGTTCTTGAGGAGATACTCCATAGCAGAATAATTAATCAAACTAGAATTACTTTGCAAGAGATTGGAGATAAAGCTCGACTTTACGTAGCCAATCAAAGCTTTAATGATGCTCTGGAAATACTAGCAGAACACAATTATGTGGTCATCGCGGGCATTCCAGGAATTGGGAAAACGACTCTCGCCAAGATGTTAGTACTACACTTTTTGCGGGCAAACTATGAATTCATAGACGTTTCTTATGATATCAGCGAGGCATATAGTTTCCCGGATCACCAGAAACCCAGAATCTATCTTTATGATGATTTCCTCGGTAGAACGTCCCTCGCTGAAAAATTGAGGAAAAACGAAGATAATAGACTACTGAGTTTTATATCAGCAGTGAGAAACACTAAATCAGTAAAGCTTATACTGACTACCAGGGAATACATTCTCAAGCAAGCACAGGTGACATATGAGCTTCTGAATGGTCCTATCTTCGAAAAACCTCAATGTATTGTGGATTTGTCTCAGTACACTCGAACTATTCGGGCGCAGATACTGTACAATCACTTATATTTTTCGACATTACCTTTAAATCACATTAAAGCAATTGTCCAGCAGGTCGCCTTTCTTAAGATCATAGACCACGCAAACTATAATCCTCGAATTATTGAGTATATGACAGACCCGATGTGGGTGGGAAACCAGGACTCAGATCATTACCCGTCGGTATTCTTGCGGAATCTACAGGAGCCATTTCTGATTTGGGAACAGGCCTTCTCCAATCATCTCACGAATACTGCGCGAGAGATGCTTCTTGTGCTCGGGACTATGCCAAGTGAGGTCTTAACAGAAGACTTGGAGTCGGCGACCAAGAGATTCCTAACTAGGCAAGGTTCTGAGCCCCAACAAAATGAACTTCGTAGGGCACTGTCCGAGTTGAATGGGAATTTTGTAATATTGACGAGAGATCAGGCGAACGATGTAGTTTCTTTTCACAATCCTTCGGTGCAGGACTTCTTAGAAAGTTATTTTGAAAAAAATAAGGGTTTAGGTGATGAACTGGTAAAATCCGCATGTTTTTTTGAGCAGTTACAATGGTTTTGCGGAAAGATCATTCCAAAGGAACAAACATCTCAAATGGAGTCGATTTTGCTGGCAGGATTTCAGATGTCAATCGGCGTCCAAAATTGACCCACCATCGGCGTCCAAAATTGACCCACCCCAGGCAGTAGTTTTCAGCCTTTTATCCTCGTTTTGATTCTCCAGCTTTCG
>Ga0209430_1002824_pt1 | contig 10680 bp, 6 predicted proteins | sample BarGraIncub1133A_FD_184504 | JGI IMG/M metagenome (GOLD analysis project Ga0209430, IMG submission 184504) | Arctic peat soil microbial communities from Barrow, Alaska - Barrow Graham LP Incubations 11-33A (SPAdes) (version 2) | ecosystem: Environmental > Terrestrial > Soil > Wetlands > Peat... | reverse complement strand
TTTCCATCGATGCCAAAGATGAGCGTATTGATGAGGTGCTTAAAACGCTCTTTGCAGGTACTGATGTGGAATACACCATCACTGATCGAAAAATCATTCTGGCCCCTGCCTTTTTATCAGAATCACAGCAACAAGGCAAAAAAGTGGACGGAAAAGTTACTGATAAATCCGGGGCATCACTTCCTGGCGCTACTGTTGTGGTAAAAGGGACTACAACAGGTGTAATAACTGATAATGACGGTAAATTCTCATTGGCACTCTCTGCGGAGGCGAAAGTGCTTGTCTTCTCATTTGTAGGAATGAAGACACAGGAATTTGCTGTTGAAGGAAAAGCAACTTTTAATGTTAAGCTTGAAGAAGAAACAGTTGGGATTGAAGAAGTCGTTGCGATTGGGTATGGTACGACAAGAAAATCTGACCTGACCGGTTCTGTTGGTTTAGTAAAAGGTTCTGACATGAAATCGGAAGGCGTCAGTAATGTGATTTCTTCTTTGCAAGGGAAAATAGCAGGGGTATCTATTGAATCAGCAACAGGAAAGCCCGGAGCTGAAACAAAAGTCTTGATTCGTGGTGTAGGCTCCTTTGGTAATTCTGCACCTTTATATTTAGTGGATGGTATACCGGTAGCGGGTATTAGTAATATTCCAGCATCAGACATTGAAACGATGAATATACTAAAGGATGCTTCTGCTGCCGCTATTTATGGTTCACGTGCCGCCAATGGAGTCGTGCTAATAACAACAAAAAATGGTTCATTAGGTGCTCCGAAAATACAATTTGATGCGACCTTCGGAATACAAAATATTGTAAAAAAATGGGATGTATTGAATGCTGAAGAATGGGCGACGGTGAGTAATGCAGCTCACGATGCAGCAGGTCTTAAACGTTTGGATATCGCAAACAACCCCCAAAGTTTAGGTGTTGGAACTAATTGGCAAGATGCTGTTTTTCGAACTGCGCCTATTCAACAATATCACTTGGGCGTGTCGGGAGCTGACGAAGTCGTTAAGTATAGTTTGACAGGATCTTACAATTCTCAACAGGGAACTATAGAGACTACTGGATATGAACGTTATAATATTCGTCTGAAAACAGAAGTAACGAAAGGCATTTTAAAGTTTGGCGAGACTTTAATGGTAACCAATGAGGATTGGCGTAATGTGCCTTCAGGTTGGGGATCTCGAGCAGATGCAGTAGGAGCCGCAACAATAATGATTCCAGCGTTTAAGATTTATAACCAAAATGCAGTTGGTGGATATGACGGAGCGTCAGGGCCTGTAGTTAACGTAGGTAACCCAATGGCTCAACTCAATTTAGAAAGGAATACGACCAATATGTTTGGTATAATTAATAATACATTTGCCGAATTGACCTTTTTCGAAGATATAAAGTATAAGCTAAATATCGGATATACACAAAATTTCAACAACAACGGTAAATATACTTATAAATATGACGTAGGAACTTTGTATACTAATCCCACAAATAACCTATTTGAATCAAAGGGACAATCAAAAACTTTGTTGATTGAAAATACAGTAAACTATAATAAAAAAATAGACAAACACAACATTCAAGCATTACTAGGTTACACTTATCAAACATATGAATACAAGAATTCTTCTATATCAGACACAAATTTGCCTGATGGTATATTTGTAATGAGTGCAGCTCGTGGAGAGCCAAATATTACAGGAACAAAAACTCAAAATGCATTAGTTTCAATTTTAGGACGTGCTATTTATTCTTATGACGAACGCTACCTGGCAACTGCCACGTTTCGTCGTGATGGTTCGTCCAGGTTTGGTGATGCACAAAGATTTGGTGTTTTCCCATCTGTTGCTTTAGGATGGAATGTTAATAATGAATCCTTCTTTAAAGAGTTATTTCTTAATAACGTTTTTTCCGCGCTGAAACTTAGAGGTAGTTTTGGAGTACTTGGAAATCAAGAGATTAATGATTATTTGTATGCAGCCTCAATTACGGGTAATCGCAACTATCCGATAGGGGTGGGTCAGGTAAAGTGGTCTGGAGCTATTCAAACTTCTTTTGCTACTCCTGATATAAAATGGGAGACTACAAAGACTTATAACGCTGGGTTAGACATGTCCCTTCTTAACAATAGATTTAACCTCACATTTGATTGGTTTAATAAGAAGACCAATGATATTCTTTTGAATGTACCGATTCCTTTATCAGCAGGAAGTAGTGTCAATCCGACAGTTAATGCAGGAACAATTAGTAATAAAGGTGTCGAGTTTGGATTTAATTACAAAGGCACTTCAGGTAAACTCCATTACAATGTGTTTGGTACAGCTACGCATGTTGTAAACAAAGTCATAGAGTTAGGGACAGGGACTCAACAGATTTTTGGTGGAGTTCCAATGCTTCACGGTGCGAATACAACGGTTGCTCAAGCTGGTGGAGAGCTGGGCGAATTCTATCTTCGTAAAGTCGTGGGTGTTTTTCAGACTGATGAAGAAGTTAAAGCTTATTCAAAAAACGGAAAACTAATTCAACCTTATGCTAAGGCTGGTGATTTGAAATACTTGGATTCAAACGGAGATGGAACGATTAATGATTTGGATCGCGTAAAATGTGGATCACCTTTTCCAAAGTTTGAATTTGGTTTTGGATTCAACGGAAACTTTAATAATTTCGATCTATCAATATACTTACAGGGCGTTGCTGGAAATAAAATATATAATGGTATGCGTCAGGAATTAGAAGGAATGACATTAGAGCAAAACTATTCCAAAACAACACTAAACGCATGGACACCCCAAAACACGAATACGAATATTCCAAGAGCAGTAATTAATGATCCAAATTACAATTCATATTCATCATCACGGTTTTTGGAAAATGGCTCATACTTAAGATTAAAAACCCTACAAATTGGGTATAAGCTACCTCAAACAGTGTTACATTCTATCCATGTTCAAAATCTTCGTTTATTCATTAGTGCTGATAATCTTATAACCATTACAAAGTATACTGGTTATAATCCTGATTTAGGCGGACAAAGTAGTAATATTTTAGATAGAGGAGTTGATTTTAGTAGCGGTTCATATCCTCTTTCAAGAACTATCTCTTTTGGTATTCAAGTAACATTGTAATTTAAATATTTATTAATATGAAAAAAATATTATATTGTTTAATTTCTATTTTAATCATGTCATCATGTAAAAATGATGTGATGGAGTTGTTAAATCCCAATGAGATAACAACTCAAACCTTCTGGAAAACTGAATCTGATGCACTCTCCGCTTTAGCTGCTTGTTATTCGCAACTTACGGTACCAGAGATGTGGGGTGATCGTGGCATATTAATCTATAATGGCAGAGGTGATGATTTTTTCATTCGTAACGACATGCAACAAGTTTATCAGGCATCGGCATTTACAAATATTCCTGATAATAAAGAGATTGCAGGTTTATTTTCAGCTGCGTATCGATTGATATTTATGGCCAATCAAATATTAGATAACATATCCCAAATTCCCAACCTATCAGACGAGAAGATAAAAGCAATATCAGGCGAAGCAAAGTTTCTGAGAGGCTTGTCATACTTTACGTTGGTTAATAATTTTGGAGATGTGCCTTTGCATTTAAGTGTGCCAAAAACAAAAGAGGACTACTTCTTAAAACAGTCGACTCAAGTGGAAGTGTGGAATCAGATAAAAAAAGATTTTAAAGACGCTTCAGAGAGTCTTCCTATAGTCTATGATGCTGCTAATGTCGGTAGAGCAACCAAAGGAGCAGCATTGGCTTTTTTAGGTAAGGCATATGTTTACACAAAAGATTGGGATGCAGCAATTGTGAGTTTGTTACCACTTACTAAATCTCCATATAGTTACACTTTGGTGGATAATTTCGGTGACAATTTTACAATTGCAGGAGAGAATAACAAAGAATCGATTTTTGCGGTTCAATTTAAAGACGAGCCCAGTGCTTTATATAATGCTAATAAGGCAGAACAGATGTTTGCGCCTGCTGAAGTTAAAGGTTGGTTTGAAGCTTTTCCAACAAACAAATTGTTTGAGGCTTTTCAAAAAGAAAAAACAATTGATGGAAAATTAGACCCACGCATGTACGCAACCTTAGTATGGAATTATGAGGGTGCGATATTTTACAATAAACCATTCAGTACGTTTTCTACTCCATTTCCACAATTTATAGCGATGTTTAAGAAATACCAGAATTATTATTTAAATAATGAGGTATTAGGATCTAAGGGTACAGTTACTCATTCTGAAAATGACAAACGAATTATGCGTTATGACTATGTATTGCTTATGTTAGCAGAGTCGTATACTCAGAAGAACCAAATGGATGGAACAACTGGCGCGAATTTCTATCTTAGTCAAATTCGCAAACGTGCTAATTTGGATGTTACAAAGACCATCCCTTTTAATCAAACTCAAATGATCGAGGAAATTCATCATCAATACATGCTTGAATTTGCTCGAGAAGAGCAACGCTTCTATGACTTAAGGCGTTGGGGCCTCCTCAAAGAGGAAATAGTCAATAGCGACAAAGAGGGCAAGGAATTTTATGTTACTGGGAAAAGTGACTATTTCCCAATTCCACAAGCAGAGATTAATTCAAACCCATTGATTAAGCAAAATTCAAACTGGTAATAATTTTTAATACTAGCCCCAGTTCAAATAGGGCATAAGCTTAAAGAGGCTGTTTAAATTTAAGATTTAAATAGCCTCTATGCCAGTGCAGGTTACCAATAACAAGCGGGGATATGGGAGACAACTTATCAAAATAGGTTTAATTATATCATGGATATTGATGCTGACGTTGCAAAAACGACTAAAATTTCTTTAGGTATCAACGGGAGAGAACAATTAAATAATGCATCAACCTTACAAAGAATTATGTGCTCCCAATATCACAATTAGCGATTGATCAAAACGAAAATTTGGTACAGAATCCGGGTTATTGAGTGCCATGAACAATAGACCATGAGTTCTTTTATTTATTGAAAGTTGATGCTGTGTAAATGATGGGAGCAGATCTTCCAGAAGCAGCTTCCAAACCACCTCTAAGCTGCTGTAGTTAAATGCTGTGGTGGTGAGCGTTAGAGTAGAAGTCATTATTAAAAATGTCAGGTGTGTTAAGAGGAAGAGCGCAAGTGAACCACTGATATGACGTCGAAAGGATTAGACGATGTCAAAACCATGATACAATGTCGTCTCTGTGACAAGCAAGATGGAAAGTATCGAAGCTTAGCACAAGGCGGAACATCCCATAGTGGTGGAGAAGTTCCTGTAATGGGAATGGAGCAGAGGGGATGTATTCCGGCTTTTCGAGATGTCATATAGAAAAACTGAGAGAAATTTCAGGACGTACTGTTCATTGGCGCAAAGTGGAACTACGAAGGAGTGATTTTAATAGTGGGACAATAAGAGCCCGTATGGTGCGAGAGTATCACGTACGGTGCAGTGAGAGACATGAGGGAAAGTTCCCCGAGATTACTCGACAATATAGAAAGATCAGGATTCAAAACTTAAATTAAGATCTTAATTTTTAATTGGTAAATTTTGTAAGTTATTAACTCATGTTACTCAACAAATATAACAAAATGTAATAGGAGGAGTTATTCAGATGGTAAAGCAAGCCAAATTTGTTTCAGCTCCTTATAGCCTTCGGTTTATACTGAATGAATAATGGCTTTAAAGTCAGCAGCTGAAAACATTGATTACATTTGGTTTATTCATCTTTACTAACAAAATTTGAAAATCATGAATTGTCTGAAACAGATTTATTTTTATAAAAGAATTTGCGTGTTCTCTATCTTTATTTTCGGAACCTTGATTGCACTTCCACAGCAAAAAATTGACATTAATTTCAAGGACAACGGAAGGATTTTTGAGGGCATTGGCGCACTTAGTGCAGGGGCTTCTTCTAAATTATTAATGGACTATTCGCCTGAAATCCAAAGCCAGCTATTTGATTTTTTATTCAGGCCAAAATTTGGCGCCAGTCTTCAGCAAATAAAAGTAGAGATTGGCGGAGATGTAAATTCTACTGATGGGACTGAGCCAAGCCATGCGCATTCACGCAATGAGTTTTTGAATCCCAAACCAGAGTATTTTCAACGCGGATATGAATGGACGGTTCTGAACGAAGCAAAAAAACGGAATCCAGATATTTTTCTAGATTGTCTGGAATGGGGCTGCCCCGGATGGATTGGTGATGGAGTATTTTATTCACAAGAGAATGCAGATTACATTGTTTCATTTTTGAAGGGTGCAAAAAAGTATCAGGGAATTGATTTTGACTTCACCGGAATTTGGAATGAACGACCTTATAATGCCGAGTGGATTAAACTATTGAAAAGAACGTTGAATAACAATGGTTTGAATGACATTAAAATTATAGCTGCCGATGTTTTCGATTGGAACATTGCCACTGACATGCAAAAAGACAAGGAGTTGTATGATGCAGTTTATGCTATGGGTATCCATTACAACGAACGATGGGAGAAAGAACCGTACTCATCTTCAGAAATTGCAAAAAGCTTAAATAAATCTATTCACAATAGCGAAGGAGGACCTTGGAAAGGTGATTGGGACGGCTTTGAATACCTTGTAAAACTGTATAACCGCAACTACATTGTAGGAAAATCCACCAATGTAATTACCTGGAGTCTTATAAGCTCGTATTATGATAATCTTTCACTCCCCAAATCCGGACTTATGACTGCCAAAACCCCGTGGAGCGGACATTACGAAGTTCAACCCGGTATTTGGGCCGCAGCACACACTACCCAATTTACAGAACCTGGCTGGCGATATGTAGATTCGGGCTGCGGTTTTCTGAAAAAGGGAAGCTATGTTACGTTAAAATCTCCTGACAAAAAAGATTTCAGCATGATCATAGAAACAGTTGATACAACCAGAATACAAACAGTTACCTGCCAATTGACTGGTATCTACACCAATAAACCGTTACATATCTGGAAATCTACACGAGGAAAATGTGAATTTGAAAAACAAGCTGATCTGAAAGTTAGGAACAACCAGTTTACCATTAAGCTTGACGGCAAATCAGCATACTCCATTACCACTACTTCAGGTCAAACCAAAGGAAATTATCTGGTTTCTGAAGATAAATCTTTCCCATTTCCCTATCATGCCGATTTTGAAGATGAGACAATCGGACAATTGCCAAAATACTTTATGGATCAGGCCGGTGTGTTTGAAGTGCATCAACGGCAAGATGGGAAAGACAACTGTTTGAAACAGGTAATCACCCAACAGGGAATTGAATGGGAGGTCGGCCAAAATCCATTTGTTGGGACTATACTTGGCGATACGCTTTGGACCAATTATGAAGTACAGGCCGATGTGAATATCCTGGAGAATACCGGTTGTGCCAAGTTATTAGGTAGAGTAATGGAAGTGAGTAGGGGCGGCGATTATCCAAACGGTTACTGGTTTAAAATAAACACGTCTGGCAATTGGGTACTTTATGCAGGTGATCAGAAAATTGGATCAGGCAGAACTAAGTTTGAGCCTTTCACCCAGAATCGTATTTCTATGAAATTTAATGGCAATATAGTCTCCGCTTCGGTAAACAGTATAGAAGTGGTTTCAGTAAACAATTCAAAATATACCCACGGACTTGCCGGAATTGGTTCAGATTTCAACACGGTTGAGTTTGACAATTTTGAAGTAAAATGAAGTTCACATTTTTGATTAAAATGAAATGCAAATGACACCAAGAGAACGATTAATAAAAACACTGAACCACGAAACTCCCGACCGGTTGTGTGTCGATTTGGGCGCTGGGGGACAAACAGGCATAGGCGCAACAGCTTTACATCATCTAAACCAGACACTTTTGACCGGATACAATAAAAAGGTGAAAATTATTGAACCCTACCAAATGCTTGGCGAAGTGGAAGAACCATTGCGAAGAAAATTACAACTTGATATAGTGGGAGTTCCGGGGCCATCTACACTTTTCGGGTTCAGAAATGAAAACTGGAAACCTTTTACCATGCCCGATGGAACAGAAGTTCTTGTCCCCGGTGATTTTAATTATACAAAAAACGAAAAGGGCGCATTCTTAATCTATCCAGAAGGTGATTTATCGGTTCCACCAAGTGCAAAAATGCCCAATTCAAGTTATTTTTTTGATGCCTTGATGCGGCAGGAGTCCATTGATGAAGATAAACTGGATCCCCAGGATAATGCGGATGATTTTGAGGTTTTGTCAGAAAGGGATTTGAATTATTATGCCAGCACTACCAAACAACTTTATGAAGAAACCAATTATGGTATCTATGTTACGCTTCCTGGAATGGCTTTTGGCGATGTCGCATTGGTTCCGGCCACCTGGAAAAAAAAGACTAAAGGCATTCGAGACATTCAGGAATGGTACATGTCACTGATGATGCGTCCCGATTACATTTATCAGGCATTTGAAAAACAGTGCGAAATAGCCCTGCACAATATTGAACTATTGGCCAAAGCAATTGGAAATCATGCCCAGGTTGTATTTGTCAGCGGAACCGATTTTGGCACTCAGAACAGTTTATTTACGGATCTTGATACTTATCGTTCGTTATTTAAACCATTTCAGAAGGCCATTAACAAAAAAATCCACGAACTTACCGATTGGAAGATATTCATTCACAGTTGTGGCGCTATTTACGATCTGATCCCCGATCTTATTGATGCAGGTTTTGATGTGCTGAATCCGGTACAGGTCTCGGCAACCGGGATGGATGCTACACGATTAAAAGCAGAATTCGGCAAAGATTTGGTGTTTTGGGGCGGCGGGGTCGATACCCAAAAGACTTTACCTTTCGGAACTCCGGAAGAAGTTTACCGTGAAGTGCGCGAACGAATCGACATTTTCAGCGAAGGAGGAGGATTTGTTTTCAACTCAATTCATAACATACAGAGCAACGTTCCGGTGGAAAATATACTGGCTATGTTTCGTGCGACGAACGATGCTCGAAACATTCAAACCGAATTCTAAAATGATAAAGACAACAGAATATAACTACCGGTACATTTGGATGATCTCTCTGGTTGCTGCCATGGGAGGTCTTTTGTTTGGTTACGACTGGGTGGTGATTGGTGGGGCAAAACCTTTTTACGAACCATTTTTCAACCTTACCACTCCTGCTATGAAAGGCTGGGCAACCAGTTCTGCCCTGATTGGCTGCTTAATGGGTGCAGTATTCAGCGGTGTATTTTCTGACCGATATGGACGGCAACGCTTGATGCTCCTGGCCGGTCTGTTGTTTACAGTTTCAGCTATTGGCGCAGGCTTGGCCAATCAGTTTACCACTTTTGTAATTTACCGGATAATTGGAGGTGTAGGTATCGGCTTGGCTTCAACCCTTTCGCCCATGTATATTGCTGAAGTATCGCCGGCTTCTGTTCGTGGACAATTTGTTTCCGTTAACCAGCTAACCATTGTGATTGGAGTATTGGCTGCCCAGTTGGTCAATTGGCTGATATCTGCATCACATGAAATGCCCGACAATGCTACAACCACCCAGATCCTTGAAAGTTGGAACGGGCGGATTGGATGGCGTTGGATGTTTGCTGCCTGTGCCGTTCCGGCAGTGCTGTTTTTTATCTTTTCGATACTGATCCCCGAGAGTCCCCGATGGTTGGTGAAAAGTGGCAATAGCAATAAAGCATTAAAGGTTTTGAAAAAGATTGGCGGAGAAAATTATGCCCGAGAAGAATTGGCTCAAATTGAAACATCGCTCCAAAATGAAATCGGGAGTGTTCATTTTCGTGAATTATTCGATAAAGGGATGCTGAAGATTCTTGGGCTGGGGATGTTTCTGGCATTCTTTCAGCAATGGTGTGGTATCAATACCATATTCTATTACGCTGACGATATTTTTAAGGCTGCAGGATTCGATGTAAAAGGCGTGATGCTCAATATTGTAATTACCGGTGCTGTGATGATGATTTTCACTTTTGTCGCTATTGGCACAGTGGATAAATACGGACGCAAAATATTACTTCTGATAGGTTCTTTAGGATTAGCAGGAAGTTATGCCTTGATCGGACTAAGCTATTTTTTACACTTTACCGGGTTTCACGTGCTGTTTTTAACCGTTCTGGCAATCGCTTTCTACTCTTTTTCTCTGGCACCTATCGTTTGGGTATTGTTATCAGAAATGTTTCCAAATCGCATAAGGGGAGCAGCTATGTCCATTGCAGTCTTCACTCTTTGGATTGGTTCATTTTCTCTAAGTTACACCTTTCCAATCATGAATGAAGGAATTGGAACAGCCTGGACTTTCTGGATTTATGGAATCATCTGCTTTGTCGGATTTTTTATCATCCGCAGAAATCTGGTTGAAACCAAAGGTAAATCGCTGGAGGAAATTGAACGTGAGTTTGTTAAATAATTTATCAGTTAACTTGCAAAGATTAACGTTATAATGAATAGAAATAGAATTAACGTCACTGGTGTCCGGTTAAGAATTTAGAAAATCCCTAGAACCCTTATAGATAAAGGGTTAGAGGTACGTTCTTTGATTTTTTGATTTGAAATCTCGTTTTTTGATCTTTGCGGTATTAATCCGCAAGACCATGAACCAAGGGAAGACTGTTTTATCACAACTGATGTCATTTTTGCCTGAGTATGAGTTCAACAAATGTGTTGACACTTATAATGGTAATTA
>Ga0209430_1002817_pt1 | contig 10696 bp, 13 predicted proteins | sample BarGraIncub1133A_FD_184504 | JGI IMG/M metagenome (GOLD analysis project Ga0209430, IMG submission 184504) | Arctic peat soil microbial communities from Barrow, Alaska - Barrow Graham LP Incubations 11-33A (SPAdes) (version 2) | ecosystem: Environmental > Terrestrial > Soil > Wetlands > Peat... | reverse complement strand
TAATCATCCGCTCCACTATCTAGGCCTTCCACTCTATCGCCAATTGAATTCATTGCAGTAAGAATAAGCACAGGAGTTTTTATTCCATTTTTTCTAATTCCTTTTAAAACCTCTAATCCTTCCTTACGCGGCAGCATTCTATCAAGAATTATTAAATCATAAATAGCACTCTCTGCCATATATTGTCCAGTAATTCCATCATAAGCGACATTAACTGTGTAATTGTTTTTCTTTAGGATATAAGACAATGCATCAGAAAGATTAGGCTCATCTTCAACTAATAATATAATCATTTATAGACACCTCCTCGTATAATGTAATACACTTTCCTTAATTTTTCCTTAAAAAATAAAAAATTGTTCAATGATAAGATCCTTTAAAATGTTTAAGGTTGTTTTAAGCTTTGATAGTTAAAATATAGGTATAGGTTAATAAATACACAAAATGTTAAAAAATACTTATGAATGAGGTGTTAAAAAACGGAATATAAGACTACTGTTAAAAATATTTACAATAATCTATTAAATAATAAAAGACTTAAACCTATTATAATATAGGGTTTTAAGCATCTTCTAGCGGCGCTTACATTTATATTTTTTTAATCTTTCATTGAAAGATTAAAAATGTTTAAGAAAAGGTTAAGGTTTGTAGTTTAAGATAGGTTTGTAGGTTAATAAATGCACAATATGCTTAATTATAACATGAAATACTACTAGGAAATTAGAATTTCTAATTTTAGAGGAGGACTAAAATGATTAATAGAATAGTTTATTCTAGTACTTACAGTATACAGTTTTTGTATTTAATTAGGAATGGCCCTTTAAATATAAAAAATAAATATTATTTTAATAATTAAAACTAATTTAATCGCACTAATTGTTATAGTACTGATTTATAAAATTTTAAGTAACAATTTTAATATGAATGTATATATAGTAAAAATAATTGTCACTATTTTTACTTAAGTAACAAATTTTCTATGCAAAATATGAATATTCAATTAAGGAGGACATTAAATTGAAGAAAAAAATAAAAATTAAAAAAGAGACTTTAGGAATATCATTAGTTTTATTATTATCTACATTATTAAATTTTGTCAATTTAGGCTTAGAGGGGTATGCGAACACTTTTTATGCTGCGGGTGTAAAAAGTATGACGATGAATCTTAAAAATTTTTTCTTTGTATCTTTTGATCCTGCAAGTTTTGTAACTATTGATAAACCGCCTCTTGGTTTTTGGATTCAGACTATATCCGCTAAAATATTTGGATTTAACAGCTGGGGAATACTTATTCCAGAGGCTCTTGCAGGAGTCCTTTCAGTTGCAGTAATATATCATCTGGTTAAAAGATCATATGGAAGTACTGCAGCGCTAATTTCTGCATTATGTCTTGCAACAACACCGATTTTTGTTGCGGTAAGCAGAAATAATACTTGCGATAACTTACTTGTTTTAACCTTACTTTTAGCTTGCTGGGCACTTACTATAGCTGCTGAAAAAGGAAAAATAAAATATCTGTTATTAAGTTTAGCGATTGTAGGTCTTGGCTTTAATATAAAGATGCTTCAAGCTTATATGGTAGTTCCAGCTATATACATAACCTATATTCTTTCCACTGCAGTTTCTATGAAGAAGAGAATAATACATCTTCTTATAGGTACACTTGTTCTTCTACTAGTTTCATTTTCATGGGCGTTTATCGTAGACTTAGTGCCTGCAGCAAACAGACCTTATGTTGATAGCAGCACAAATAATTCGGAAATTGAGCTTATAGTTGGTTGGAATGGGTTAAATAGGCTAGGTCTTGGTGGTAATTCCGCAATGGGCGGCAAAATGGGTGATATGCCAAAAAGTGCTAATGGAAAGGAAATGGGAATGCCCGGAGGAATGCAATTTCCAAAAGGAATGGAAATACCAAAAGGAATGAAAATACCTAGCGGTGGCGGCACCGGTGGAGGAAGTATGGGTGGCGGTACTGAAAAATCTAGCCCTATAAGACTATTTACAAATAATAGCTTATCAGATCAAATAATTTGGCTATTCCCATTGGCTCTATTTGGATTAGTGGCAACCGTATTAAAGGAGAAATTTAAAAACCCCTTTAATACTGATAAAAGAAAGTCATCATTAATTCTATGGTCAATGTGGCTCTTACCAGTATTTTCATATTTTAGCTTTACAACAGGAATGTTTCATCCCTACTATTTAACTATGCTTGCACCACCAATTGCGGCTTTATGTGGAATTGGAATTGTATCAATGTGGGCGCTTTATAAAAAAGGTGGATGGGAATCTTGGATTTTGCCGGCAGCATTTATAGTAGATGGCTTAGTTCAGTTACTGATTTTATCTTATTTTTACAAAACCTCTAAGATAACTAAATATTTAATGATTGCTATGGCAATTTTATGTTTTGTATCCTCAATTATACTTATTATTGTAAAATTGACGAAAAATGAAAATATGAGATTAAAGAAAAATCTGATTATAACCGCTGTAGTAGGACTTTTAATAACTCCTACAGTTTGGTCAGGTGTTACAATGTTTTACCCAGTTAATGGAAGTATGCCTTCTGCAGGATTAGAAATTACATCCTCTAAAACTGAAGGTGTAGGTGTAGGTATGGGAATTGAAACTAATGACAACATAAAATTAATAAGATTCTTAGAAACTCATAACACAACTGAAAAATATTCGATTACAGTTTCAACCTCTATGGGTATTGCTTCAGATATAATAATTAAAACTGGAAAATCTGTAATGTCCTTAGGAGGTTTTTTAGGAAGTGATAAAATACTTACTTTAAAGCAATTTAAGTCTCTTGTTGCTAAAGGAGAAATAAGATATGTAATGGTAGGAGGAGGTATGGGCGGATCCATGGGCGGTAGTTCAAGTAGTGATGCAAAGAAACCAGCCACCGAAGATAACTTAAGTAGCGGTGTAAAGGCAGCAGGAGCTGAAAGTACCCAAAACAGCGAAATTATGACATGGGCATCAAAAGCAGGTACTTTGGTTCCAGAAAGTGAATGGAAGGATGCTACTAAACCCTCCGATACACCTAGTATCAATAAAAAATCTTCAGATTTGAGTAATCAGCAATTAGGTGGCATGAGCGGCTTAAATTCAGGAAAATTATATGATTTAAAAAATTATGCTGATTCTATAACAAAAAGATAGCACTTATTTTAATGTTATAGTTGAAAATAGAACCTCTTAATACTAAATAAGATTTTAAAAGATGCCACCAAATTTTGAGGTGGCATCTTTTCTTTTAATAAAACCACTAAAAAATAGTGCAAAAATATGATTAGTTTGGTGTTCTCTTATCGGTGCAAACTAGAAATGAGGTTTTGAAAATTGTTCAAACTAGACATGACAACAAGACTGTAGATCTCTATAAGGCTACAAATTCAGCAAGTATGCTTGAGTCAATTAATCAAGTATTAGGGGTTTTTACAACATTTCTTAGTACAGTTGCAGCTATTTCTCTTTTAGTTGGAGGAATTGGAGTTATGAATATAATGCTTGTTTCTGTAACTGAAAGAACTAAAGAAATCAGTTGAGTTGCAGCTTCAGTATGAAAATAACAGAAAAGACCTCATTTCAAATATTTCACATGATTTAAAAACTCCAGTAACTGCAATTAAAGGGTACGTTGAAGGCCTTAAAGATGGTGTAGCAGATACACCTGAGAAGATGGATAAATATATTAATACTATCTATAAAAAAGCTACAGATATTGACAAAATGATAGATGAATTGTCTCTATTTTCGAAACTTGATTTGAATAAGTTGACTTAAAAAGTTATTGAGTGACATCATTAGAGAGCTTAAGTTTGACTTAGAAAAGAGCAATGTTGAAATACATTTAATTGATGAAATAGAAAATGAAACATCGATCCTTGCCGACCGTGAAAAGCTTAGAAGAGTAATAATAAATATAGTTCAAAACTCTGTAAAATATATGGATAAAGAGATGGGAGAAATACAAATAATACTGAAAGAAATGGGAGGATTTGTGCAATTTGAAATCAAAGACAATGGTAAAGGGATATCGCAAGATGCGCTTCCATTTATATCTGATAGATTTTACAGAGCTGACCCATTAAGAAACTCTATATGTGGTTAAATAAATGTTTATCTATTAATAAAGAAAATACTGATGGATATTTAAATGTCTTAAAAAAGAAAGACGATGAAATATTAACTATATAGATGTACCATGTTTAGAAAAAACAAATCATTCAGGAAAGGAGCTTTTTATATAATGATTGAGGATTCTCCAATAGATTATTGTATCGATGGATTTACCGGAGCATATGTTGAAGAAGAAAATGATAACAATGTAAATAACGGTCCTCCATAAATAGTGAAGATTCAGATGCTTATATCGCTAATGCATTTGTTACAAAGCCTTTTTAAGCAATAGAAACCACTCGATATAATAAAATGTTATCTCGAATGTTTGCCCGATCCTGAAAATGCTTTATTACCTTGGACTGGAAAAAAATTTAAGGAACTAGGAGTAGATAAACCAGTTGTTTTTGATGACGTTGATGGTTTAGATTATGAGGCTATAAGTAATGCTAAACCAGATGTTATATTAGCAGCATACTCAGGACTTACAAAAGAGGAATATGATTTATTAAGCAAAATAGCTCCTGTGGTAGCATATCCTAAACTTGCATGGCAAACATATTGGAGAGATCAAATAACAATTAATGCAACTGCAATGGGCAAAAAGGATGAAGGAACTAAATTAGTTTCAGATTTAGAAAAGTTAATAGCAGAAAAAGCTGCTAAACACCCTAGCATTAAAGGTAAAAAGGTTGCTTTCTGTTACTTTAGTCCTACTGACTTAGCTAAGTTCTACATATATACTTCAGCAGATCCTCGTGCAGCATACTTAAATGATTTAGGCTTAGTAGAGGCTGAAAGTGTTAAAGTACTTGCAAAAACTTCAAATAGCTTTGCTATTACAATTAGTTCTGAAAATATTGATAAATTAACAGATGTAGATATAATTGTAGCGTATGGAAATGATGCATTATTAAAGCAACTTCAATCAGATAAGTTATTAGGCACACTTCCGGCAATTAAAAATGGTGCAGTTGCTCTTATTGAAGATGGATCAACACTCGCAGCATCTGCTACTCCAAGTGCATTATCTATTCCAGCAACTATAGATGAATATTTAATGATAATTGGAGAGGCAGCAGGCAAAGTAAAATGAGATCTACAAAGACAATAGGGATATATTTAGTGAGTATTATTTTCCTAGGTATATGTGTACTTGCATCATTGGCATGGGGGTCAAAAAACATAGAATTTAGTCAGGCTGTAAATGCCGTGCTAAGTTCTAATGATACTTCTTTTGCTGCATTTAGTGGTACGCGCGCGTATCCCAAGAACAATTTTTAGTATTATGGCAGGGGCTTAGCTTGGAGTATCAGGTGCCATTATGCAATCAATAACTAGAAATCCAATAGCTGACCCAAGTATCTTAGGAGTTAATACAGGTGCATCTTTATTTGTTGTAATTGGAATGGCATTTTTCAATATAAATTCAGCAAATCAGTATATCTGGATTGCATTAGCTGGAGCAGGTATAACATCAATATTTGTTTATGGTATAGCATCTATTGGAAGTGGGGGCATGACTCCAATAAAACTTGCTTTAGCAGGCTGTGCCACTAGTGCAGTTTTATCATCTTTAGTAAGTGCAGCTATACTCCCTAGAAGCGAGGTTATGGATGCATATAGATTTTGGCAGGTTGGTAGTGTAAGTGGTGCAACCTGGGGAAGTATTAATTTAATACTACCATTTATAATAATTGGGTTAATAATAAGCATAGCATCAGCACCAGCACTAAATATTTTAGCATTAGGAGATGATGTTGCAACTGGTCTAGGAGTAAATATAGGAATTATTAGAATTATATGTGCAATTGCAGGAGTTATACTATCCGGAGCAACTACTGCAATTGATGGACCTATTGGATTTATAGGATTAATGATACCTCACAACATACGTCTTATTTTTGGATCAAATTTGAGAGGTATAGTTCCAATGTCTGCTATTGGAGGTGCAGCGCTTTTAATAATTTCAGATGTTTTGGGAAGAGTAATTGGAAGTCCAGGTGAAATTCAGGTGGGAATTATTACTGCATTTTTAGGAGCACCAATTCTTATTATCATTGCTAGGAAAGCGAAGGTGAGAGCTATATGATACAAACTACTCGCGCTTCGATTAAACAAGGTTATACTAGAAGGAAAATTCGTTTGATTAGCGTTAACGTCATTCTACTTGTTCTAACAATATGTATTTGTGGCTTGATGCTTTTATATGGTAAAACTCATTATGAATTAAGTACAGTTATAAGAGTTCTTAGTGGTGAACAAATACAAGGCGCCACATTTACTATAGCAACCCTACGTTTACCAAGAATGCTTTGTGGACTTTTAGCAGGGCTCGCTTTTGGTATATCAGGAAATACATTTCAAACTATGCTAAGGAATCCTTTAGCTAGTCCTGATATTATAGGTATAAGTCCAGGTTCTAGTATTGCGGCAGTTTTTTGTATATTAGGTCTTCATATGAGTGGAAGTGGTGTTTCTATAGCAGCAGTAATTTCTGGGATCTTAGTATCAACACTTATATATGTGTTATCAAAAGGCTCAGGACTTTCAGGCAGTAGATTGATACTTATAGGGATTGGAATGCAGGCAATGATAAATGCGCTTATATCATATTTATTGGCTAAAGCTTCACAACATGATGTTTCAACTGCACTTAGATGGTTAAGTGGGAGCTTAAATGGAATGCGTATTGAAGATGTACCAACTTTATTTATCGTGGTTATTATATTTGGAATTATTATTTTATGTTTAACAAAGCAGCTTCAAATATTGGAATTGGGAGATGAATTTGCAACTACACTTGGTATTAAAATAAATTTAATACGGATTATGCTAATTCTAAGTTCTGTATTTTTGATTGCTTTTGCAACGTCTATTACAGGACCTATAGCTTTTGTTGCATTTTTATCTGGGCCCATAGCATCTAGACTTGTTGGACCAGGAGCACCAAATGTTTTAGGATCAGGTTTAGTTGGAGCATTATTAGTACTTGGAGCAGATATGATTGGCCAGTTTGTATTTAGTACAAGATTTCCGGTAGGTGTAGTTACGGGGATTTTAGGAGCGCCATATATGCTATTTCTATTAGTAGTTATAAATAGGAGGGGTCAATCATAATGACTAAAAAACAACAATTATTTGAGGCAAAGGAAATAGTAACTGGATATGGCAAAAATATTATAATCGATGGAATTGATATAACTATTCCAAGTAACAAAATTAGTGTTATTATCGGCGCTAATGCATGCGGTAAATCAACTTTGCTAAAAACACTTTCTAGACTTATTAAACCTATTTCAGGAAAAGTTGTAATTGATGGTAAAAAAATTACTTCAATGCCTTCTAAACAACTAGCACAAGTTTTAGGTCTGCTTCCACAATCGCCAGTAGTTCCAGAAGGTATAACTGTTTGGGATTTAGTGTCAAGAGGTAGATTTCCATATCAATCATTTTTAAAAGGAATGGATAAAACTGATTTTGAAGCTGTAGAAGAAGCATTTGAAATGATGGGAATAACAGAGATTGCTAATCGTAGCGTAGATGAGCTATCGGGAGGTCAACGTCAGAGAGTTTGGATTGCTATGGCACTTGCTCAGCAAACAGATATACTTCTTTTAGATGAGCCAACTACTTTTCTTGACATTGCTTATCAAGTAGAGATTCTTGATTTATTAACAGATTTAAATCGCAAAAGGGGGACTACTATTGTAATGGTACTTCATGACATAAATTTATCTGCTAGATATGCAGATTATATGTTTGCTCTTTATAAGAGAAAATTAATTGATCAGGGTACGCCATCAGAGATTATAACATCAGAATTAATTGGCACAGTATTTGGATTAGATTGTATAGTTATACAAGATCCAGTATCATATTCACCTTTTGTAGTAACAAGAGGAAGACACCATGTCAATATATAAAAGTTAATATATTATCTTTTAAAATACAGCTATAACAGTTTTTATGATTAGAACTGTTATAATTATTTTGAGCCTAATTACATCTTTTTCAAAGATTTTAAGTATACTTATTAATGGTACAGTATCTAAAGCTGAAATAGCGACAACGCTCGGGTATAAGTCAATTGTAGGAAATATTAAAATAGCAGTTAATGAATTGCTTAACAAAAACTTTATTGGGTATACAATACCGCAAAAACCAAGAAGTAAAAATCAAAAGTATTTTATAACACAAAAATCTGTAAAAAAGCTTAAAATATTAAAGAAATAAGATTTACATAGATAGTAGTTAAGTAGAAAAAATCAAATTATAAAGGGTTAAAATTATATTGTAAAATTAAAAATATCAAAAAGGCTAATATGAAAAGAGTTATTAAGTAAGCTTTGGCCCAGGAAAGGGATTTATCAAGCTACTGAATTTCATATATAATAAAGAGGGAGTCAGCTACAAAACGTGGTACATTTGCTTTATTTGCAAACAAAAATCTTATTATAGCTGAAATTGAAACAGGTAGTATTATGCAACAGTAAAGATTTAAAAAAGCTATGGGATAAATATAAGAAAAATTACAGCTATGCAAAAGATATTTCATTCGATGATATAGCGTTTGTTTTGAAAGGATAATAAGTAAATATTTAAATTTTGTATTGGCATGCTAAAGAAAGAATTAAGACAGTAGAACCGTCCTGGTTTTTTTGTTTCTGGACTGCTCTTGAAGGATTTCCTTATTTGAATAGTAGAATTGGAAAAGGAGTATAATAATATATGAAGTTTTGAAAACTTAATTAGGAGGTTTCATTATGAAAAATGGAAAAAGGGAGTTGTCACCAGAACAACGGGGGGAACTACTCAGGGCATTGAAAGCCCGTTTCGAGAAAAATATGAACCGCCATAAAGGTTTTGAATGGGCTAGCGTACAAGCAAAGTTGGAAGCTAATACCGAAAAACTGTGGTCACTCAATGAAATGGAAGGGACTGGCGGTGAACCGGATGCTGTTGGTTATGATAAAGAGACGGGTGAATACATTTTTTATGATTGTTCAGAGGAAAGTCCTAAAGGCCGCAGAAATGTTTGTTACGACCGTGAAGGGCTGGAGTCAAGGAAAGAACATAAACCAGATAATAATGCTATTGATATGGCAGCTGCCATGGGCATTGATCTTTTAACGGAAGAACAATATCGGGAGTTGCAGAAACTTGGAAATTTCGATACGAAAACGTCGAGCTGGGTGAAAACACCTTCTGATATTAGAAAACTCGGTGGCGCTCTCTTTTCTGATCGCCGATACGACAATGTCTTTGTGTATCACAACAGTGCGCCCTCTTACTATGGAGTTAGGGCGTTCCGTGGATCATTAAGGGTCTAAATTTTTCACAGACAGTGAAGTGGGGGTTCCTTGTTACACGTTTCAGAAAAGAAACATAGTTTTAATATATGCATTTAAAGAATATTTTAAGCAGAGTTTCATGTTTTCTCAGACTGCTCACAAAATGACGAAAATTGTTGCTTTAAATAATTAGCATAACTATTGTATTTACATATGTGTATACACTATAATATAACTAGTGTATACACATATGTGTACACACTAGTTATATAAATTTTCAAGTTATAAAATTTATATTATTGCAAGTATTTATGAAGGAAGTGGTTATTGTCGTAGATATGTCAGTTATATTGTACGAAAAACATAAAAGTTATTAGATGGAGAAACGTAGAAAAGAAATATATTAAAGCAGAAAGTGAGATGAATTAAATGAGTAGTATTTCGAAAAGAATTGAAAGATTGCCAGTTACGCCAATGCTTTGGAGAGTGCTGTTTTTAGTAGGTATCGGATGGATGTTTGATGCCATGGATCAAGGGATGGTCGCTGGTGTGATGGCTTCAATTGGAAAGGTATGGAAACTTACTCCCACTGATTTAGGGTTATTGGGCAGTGTTTCGGCGATTGGAATGGCTATTGGTGCTGCTGTTGCTGGAATGGTTGCTGACAAATGGGGTAGAAGAACAGTCGTTACGTTTACCCTTGTGTTATATGGATTAGCTAGTATATTATCTGGCTTCGCACCTAACTTTGGCCTACTGTTGTTCTTCCGGTTTTTAACAGGATTAGGCTTGGGCGGAGAGTTGCCGGCAGCATCTACTTTGGTTAGTGAATTCTCACCTGCTAAATCGCGGGGTAGAATGGTTGTATTGCTCGAGAGTTTCTGGGCTTGGGGATGGATTGTTGCAGCTTTAATTTCATACCTCTTGATTCCGATTTATGGTTGGCGTATTGGCTTTTTATTGGGAGGAGTACCAGCACTGTATGCAGCCTATCTGAGAAGGAATATTCCGGAATCTCCTCTATTCCTGGAACAAAAAGGGCGTTTCAAAGAAGCAGATGAAATTGTAAGTAAAATGGAGAAACAAGCCGGAGTAAAGAATAATGAAGTGGCTATAAACAGCCAGCTGGGAAAGGAGAAAATGAGTAATGCCACGCTTTCGGATTTATGGTCCAAAGCCTATTTTAAGCGTACCCTTGTGTTATGGATTTTATGGATAGGTATTAATTTTGGTTATTACGGGTTTGTTTTATGGACTCCAACTCT
>Ga0209430_1002816_pt1 | contig 10700 bp, 13 predicted proteins | sample BarGraIncub1133A_FD_184504 | JGI IMG/M metagenome (GOLD analysis project Ga0209430, IMG submission 184504) | Arctic peat soil microbial communities from Barrow, Alaska - Barrow Graham LP Incubations 11-33A (SPAdes) (version 2) | ecosystem: Environmental > Terrestrial > Soil > Wetlands > Peat... | reverse complement strand
GTGCAACCAATTTGCATGTTTTCTACCGCTAAAGTACTCCATGCTAGAATATGCATAATTTTGATAGTCATAACCAGCGTCAATGGGATTAAGATGAATATATCGACTAACTTGCCACAAGTAAATATCGTTATCAATACGCGAAGCAAGAAAAACGCCCTCATATAATTTTCCTGTACGTTTGTATTTTTTATTGAAATACATAGTATAGGCCGTCATGACACTTCTCATTAAGTGAATAATACCTTCGGGTTCTTTTAAATAACAAAGTAGATGAAAGTGGTTTGGCATTAAACAAAAAGTAACCAGCTCAACTTCGTCGTTGTACTTGGCAAAAAGTCTGCCCTTTGAGTCCACGCTTGTATCGTCCGATAAGTGACGCTTAAATAAGCTTAAAAAATAGTAGTAATCATCAGGTTCGCAAAAAATATTATTTCGATTTCCACCCCTGTTATAAATGTGATAGTATTGATCAGCCCCATAAAATTTAACTATATTTCTCTTTGGCATAATTCATAGTATAGACCAAATTAGTGTCCTTTCCAAGGTTCCACCTTGGAAAGGATGATCTCTTTATGCGACTGGAATTAGATAGTACGAAAATGTAAATAATCATGCGGTGAAGACAGCAATAAATACATAAGTTACTTTTTATATAGGATTGGGAGGCGGAAACCGAAGGTGCTACCCTTGCCTTCGACAGATTCAAAGATGATTTGGCCGCCGTGGGCGTCAATCACCTTTTTGGCTAGATATATGCCGACTCCGGTACCATCTGGACGCTGTATTTTGGCGTTGGCTGCACGGTAGAATTTCGCAAACAACTTGTCTTTTTCACTCTTCGGCACGCCAATTCCAGTGTCTTTGACAGTGAATACTATCTCGCTGCCTTCAATGCCTAAACTGATAATTATTGAGGAGTTATCATGCGAATAATAAATGGCGTTATCGGCAAAGTTCATTACAACTTGACGCATCTTACCTTCATCAATGTCAATTATTGGGAATTTTTTAGGTTTTTTGTAAACTAATTTCATATTTCGAACTTTTGCGTTAGGGACCAAACTATTAATTTCTTGTTCAACCAATTCCGATAGATCAACTGGGCTTTTATCAATTATGAATTTGCCTGTTTGTATCCTAGAAACATTCAAGAAATCATTGATTAAATGGACCATGTTTTCACTACTCATAAATGCTTGATCAAGCAACTGTTTTTGTGATGGCGTTATCTTGCCGGCGTCACCCTCGATAACCATACTAAGATAACCCTTTACGCTAGTTAACGGGGTACGCAATTGATGACTGGCCATACTGATAAATTCATCTTTTATTTTGTCTAGTTGACGCAGTATGGCATTACTAGAACGAAGTTCTTTGGTGGCATTAGCAATTTTTTGTTGCAAAGATTCGTTCAATTCGCGAATTTCGTGCACGGCCAGCGCGTTCTGAATGGCAATAATTAGCTCGTCCGATAGAGTATTTAATGCCCTAATATCGCGGTTAGTATAGCCAGAAGTTAGATGATAGCCCAGACATAAATAGCCAATAACCGCGTCATCCTGCATTAACGGCAAAATTAATTCAATTCGATGGCTAATCATCATACGCCTAATAGGATCTTTTTCATCCAATGACGACTCCGAGATGATGTTGTCTTTCCCTTGGCTTTTTTGTTCGACTAATATTGCGTCGTGTTTCGGTAGATGATTATGATTATCGGTACCGGCCGATATGTAATTACCATCAGCGTTTGTATAAATAAAGAAGAAAGCTTGTTCGGCTTTTAGGGTGTGGCTAATCTCGTACGCAACTCGCTCTAATAATCCACGCAAATCGGTTGTAACCGACAGAGTTTTGTTCAACCGAGCAAAGAAATCATCAGTATTGTAGTTATCTTTGTAAAAAACTCTGTTCGTAATGCGATCGAAAAATCGTTTGAGTGGTTGGAATATAAACGCCAGCAATAAACTGGTTGCAACACCGCTAACAATTTGCCCAGTGCTTGTTACGCCTGTATTAAAGATGGCTGATATCGCGTATGCGATGGCCAGATAGATTCCCGCAAAGGTAGCTAGAACGAGTGAATATGTTACGCTTCGGACAATTGCAAGTCTAACATCAAAAAGATGATGCTTCACTATTGCGTATGCTGTAAAACCAAAGAATACCATGATGGAATAATCCCCAAGGTAACTAAACTGGTCCAGCTTTACAGCTGGGAGCAGCAAAGTGAACACTACCTCGGAAAGTGAAAAGACAGCAACACCCATAAGAAATAGAGAGATCTTCTGTCTATCTATTCTTGTAGACCTCTGATATTTTTTGATAGCGATCAACAGAATAAGAACAACAATTGCGATTGACGCTATGTCATAAATTAAATCTAAACCACCACCTATAATCTTTGTACCCCAGGTCACACTTTCAGTATTACTAATAATAAAATTAGTAAAGAATGACAGAAATGCTGAAAACACAGAATAGACAACAACCACAGATGAGATGTATAGATTATTGCGGCTCTTAGTAGGGAAATTAAGAATGAAGAAATACAACGACCCAATAACTAACGCAGCGAACCCAAATGATGCACGGATAAGAAAAGTTGAAAAAGGTTTTGGAGTATATGCAGTTAGATAGTCTGAAGCAATAAACAATATGCTTAACAGTATCCCTGCAAATAGCCATTTATTACCTACAGATTTTCTGTCTGAGGAGATAATCCAAAAAACTATTGCGAACCCAGTAATAACAATCAGCACCGTCATTACTGAGTTGATTATTAGATTAACATTCATTGAATTTCCCACCCATTTTACCTAATCCTCTGGCTTCCGTGCGCAAAATGATCCATACAGACCAGAACGATTCTTAAAGAAAAGATATTGGACAACCGATGCCCTGGTACTGGTAACGTTCTCGTCAGATACTAAATGTATTTTGTTTAACGTTTTATCAACCCAAAGCCAAGCGCCAGATGCTTTGGCTATCCGTTTTGAAGATTTTAGTGCTTTGTCGTTCAAGTCTGTAAAATGGATTTCTTTAAATTTATTATCTGATAAATATTTTTTAAATTCAGAAACACTTGCTAGATTCGGCATAGCCCAACCATCGCAAAATGTTTTGTAATTTTTAATGTCAGTATTATTTTCTAGTTTATTTAAGAAATAGTCATAAATACAAAATTTACCACCCGGTTTTAATAATCGATAAACTTCCTTAACAAATGCTGCCTTATCCGTAGCGTGGCAGACACTTTCAAGTGCAAAAATTTTATCAAATGATTTATCGGGAAATTTTGTGTCGCAGTAATCTGCTAATTCAAAATTTACCAAATTACTCACGTGTCTTTGAGTTGCATACTTATTAGCAAGTTTAACCTGCTTTTCTACAATATTTATCCCAACAACTTTGGCCCCGAATTTTTCTGCCATCCAAATCGTTGTTCCACCAACACCACACCCTGCATCCAAAACTATATCCTTAGAGTTTATATCTAAATCACGTGCAATGTATTTATTTTCATTAAATAATGCTTCACTGATATTTTTAGTATCTTTGTCCCAAAGTCCATAGTGCATAGCTAGATTTTTTTTGTTCATCCAGAAAAGTCTGTATAGTATTTGACTATCGTCGTAATATCTTCTTATTTTTGACTTATGGTCACGATTCATAACAAGGTTTTTCCAATCAATATATATGGCAACCAAAAGATAAATTCACCATCCACGACAACGTTATAAAGTATTGTTTGTTTATTAAATAGTCCCCGCTTCCCTAGATATAAGAATGAATATAAAGCCGTTGCTGTTAATGCGATTGAGTAAAACGGTAAAACTTTCCAATAGATTCCTAGAAATATCGGCACAACTGAAAAAATGTTCAGATAAATTAAAATGCTTTTTGTTTTCTTCTCACCAAAGACCACTGGTAATGTTTTTAGACCGTCACTTTTATCAGATTTAATGTCCTTAATATCAAAATACGTGGTGTTGATAAATAATCGAAGGAAATAAAAGATTGCAACCAATACCGTTGCCCAGCTGATAGGAACTCTGTAATAAATAGACATAAATAATACTAAAAGCCCATATGGTAATGCCGTCATCAGGTTTTTAAAACCTATAATTTTTTTAGTAACAGCCTTGAGGTATAAAGAGTAAAAAATGCCAATGCTGAACAGGAACAGCATAAAAATTAGTGCACTTGTAGATGCAGAATACACCGTTATACCCACCGACACAAAGAACAAAGCCGCCATAACAAACGGCATAAACTTAAAGTATTTTTTAACGGAGTCAGACCTTTCTGAGTTGGTCAACTCATCCTGATTTTCGTCTTTGTAGCGATTAAATAAATTCACTGCCAATATTGAAAGATAGACTACTATAAAAAAACTGACCGTAACGTTAATTTTGAGCATCATGGACATTACGTACAGAGCGATAATGTCGCCCAAGGCAACCAAATGACTGCCGTAGACAAATTCGTCCCAGACATTTTTTGAGATATTTTTTACCCTGACGTAGCTTGATTTGCCACCCTTTTTCATATCTAAATCATATCATATAAACAGGTTATGAAGTTAATTTTCTGCCTTGATTATCGCTTCTACAAATTGGCTCTTTTCCTTTTTATACACTTCTCTATCGTAACTAGTTTCTTCAGCGATTTTATATTTTAGTTCAGAATATCTCTTTGCTTCTTCTGGATTTTGACGAAGGAAATCGCGAACTTTTATAAAATCCGTAAAATCTTTACTATTTTTTAAAACTACATGCAAATGAATATCACCGATTGTTGTATCGTCTTCTGTAGACGCCAAAAAAGCTCGATCGCTTCGGCCAGTGCTATTTCTGCCAGCAAAATAACCATTCTTTAGTAATATTTTAATCGCATCATTAATTTGTTTTTTATTCTTAAAGCCGATGAGGATATCAATAATTCCCTTTCCATCAACACCAACAACCGCAGTGCTACCAACATGCTCGATTTCACACAAATCACCTAGAATTTTATGAAGATTTTTTTCGATTTTAGAAAATTCACTAATAAAGGATTTTCGACTCTTGTACAGTCTAAGCATTTTAGTTTCCATATGGCTTATTTTCCAACAATTCTTTATTAAAAGATTTATACCACAACGGTCGGTAGTTTTCCCATCTTCTCGGACGAAGTTTGGTGTCAAACATTACATCTTCTATAACTTTTCTTGCTTGTATATAATATTCGAGTTTCCTAGCATCTTCATCCATAATTTTAACCTGACCCGCGGTCTGAACTTGATATACGTTAATTATAGGAAATTTAGTAATTGATTTTTTTAATTTAATAAATCCTTCTTTCATATCCATAATTGAATCAATGCCCGCAATGTACGCAAAAGTTGTGGACATTCCTCGTTCTTTTGCTAGATCCAAGGTCTGTTTAGCATCATCAATAGTAATTAATGACTTTGATTTCGCTAGAATCTTATCTCTTTTCGTAAAGTTGTCTATCGCATAGACTAATGAAAAATTTCCAAGCTTGGATAACTCATCTAATGCCAATTCGGAATTTACCTCACACCCGAAATACATTAACTCACCCTTAAACCCTCTTTGGCCTGCAACTTCGGATACTAACTTCATATGATCAACTACGGCCCCTTCGCTACCAAATAGACCAGTTACAACTGCAATTTGGTCCAACTTAGAAACGTTAATTTCTGCACTATTTTCGATGTCAAAGAATCTCTCTAGATCCTCTTTCGTCAATAATTGCTTTCCATCATGAATGACAGTCTCGTCATATAAATTTTTATAGTTATGCACGCAAGCACGGCATCCACCACAATTACTTCGACTTCTACTGTTAAGGTTCAGTAAATTTGGGCCTCTTTTGTATGATGACTCACAAGTGTCTAACATTAATTCTTCCACTGAACCAACAATATTATCTTTAAAATATAAACTACCATCAGCTGAATAAAAGTTGGTGTCCAGTGCATTTCGAACAGGCAAGGCATACCATGAAGAAAGACCGTCCCGATACATAATGTCCCCTTTAAATCTAACTCTAAAGTTTTCGATAACTTCATTGTTCGGAAGACATATTCCGCTTCGATTAAAATCAATCAACCCGATTTCTTCAATCGGGACATTATACAATTCTGAAAGGTTATCCCAAGTTTCAATTGAGTCTGTAACTTCAACTCTATTTTCTAGAAATATAGATTTTTCAATAAAGCCGTTAACTCTCTCAATACTCATAAATTCTCCCTGTGAATTTTATTTACCATACCACGCAATTGAATATGAGTCAAGTAACATTACGGATTTAGTACTTGAATTATTATATAATAATGTTTATTATAAACAAATAATATGACAAAATACTACTTTGTTCGTCATGGAGAAAGCGAATCTAATTGTGATGGAGTTTTGGCTGGACACCTTGACTATCCGCTTACTGATAATGGAATACGCCAAGCTATTGATGCGGCTAAAAGTATTAAGGAGTCTGGTGTTAAATTTGATTCGATGCTATCATCACCTCTGTCTCGTGCATATGATACTGCAAAAATAATAGCCAGCTTTAATCAATACAAGGAAGAAGATATCTAAATTATTGATGATCTAAAAGGAGGTGGCGGAGGCGATTTAGAAGGACTTGCATATAAATATTGGTATGAAACGCCGGAGGAAGAAATTGTAGAACTTCATGGTGGAGAAGGTGCAGAAACGCTTCGCAGAAGGGTTGGAAAAGCAATAATTAGAATTTGCGAATTAACAAGTATAAGTGATAAGACACTTATTGTTTCACATGCTGCAATATATCAAATGATGATTGCAATTAACAAAAAGGTCGAGCCAGCAACTGAAACATACGAAATTGCAAAAATAAAACACGGCGAATTTGCAAAAATCGATATTAGACCTTAGATTAACGTATGAACAGCATAGGGAAGAACGTTCTATGAAGCCAACTTGTTAGACGCTATTGTTTTTCGGCTTTGGAGATTTTATTTACTAACGTTCTGACAAACAATAAACCTGTTATTATCACAAAGGCAATAAATATTAGTAGTATGCCAAATGGTAATTTACCAAATAGTAAAACATAAACATATGGTACCAACCAGGCGACGCAGGATACGATAATGCCAAACCTTAAACCGACTTTGTCAATATTTATTCTGATTAATTTACCTTTTTCAAATTTAACAATGGATCTGGCAATCCGATAGTATCCATAATAGAGAGGAATTGCACTACCAAAAAATAAAATTCCAAATACCCATGGATTAACGTGATAAGCCGCCTCGGACGTGGCCGCGAAGTCTGTTAGGTATTTTATTATCGAATTAATAACATCCATTGTGAAGTTTTTATTATTCTCCTAATACCTGCATTTGAACTTTTCGTGGACGAGTATGATCAAGCTCTATTAAGAAAACTCGTTGCCATTGTCCAAAAGTTACCTTGTTATCAACAACATTCAAAGTAACACTAGTAGTTAAATACGCATTCAAGCAATGCGAATGACCATTTTTACATTCATCTAGACCACACATATTCACTGTGCGGATATTAAAGTCATTGTGTCCATAATATATGTCTTTTTTGGCAATATCGCGAAAGTTATTTTTCATATCTTCAATCAACAATGGTTCGTTCTCGTTAACAATTACTGCGGCGGTTGTATGAAGAGATTGAACATTAATTAGGCCGTTTTTAACACCTGATTTTTCTACAAATTCAATAACTTCATCGGTGATATCTTCGAATTCATACTCACCTTTTGTTTTATATTCCAACATTTTGTTTTTGATAATCACTTTAATCCTCCTGCTTTATTCGGCCATTTTCAATCAACCTATTAAGGGCGATTTTGAACCATTTAGTATACTTTTCGGGCTGATGACTCATATCAGTTTTTATATCATCAACACTCATCCACCTGTAATCCGCAATTTCACTGGCGACTGGATAAATCTCACCATCATATTCCCCGACTAGAGTTGTGCAGAGTTCATTTTCGCTACCAATATTGTCGAACTTATCCGAATACTGAAATCGGTCAGCAATTTCAAGATGACAAGTAAAGCCCAATTCTTCACTTAACCTGCGTTCGCCTGCCGCTTCGTAGCTTTCGTGTTGTGGAGGATGACTGGAACAAGTATTATCCAAAAATAAAGGCCACAGCATTTTTTCTGCGCTTCGACGTGTAACTAATAATTCGCCCTTCGAGTTAAATACAAATGCAGCAAAAGCCCGATGAAGGCTGCCTGCGCCTAAATGCGCAGTTACTTTATCCATAAAGCCAACTTGTTTGTCGTTCTCGTCAACTAGGATAACTTCTGTCATCTACTTGGTTCTTCCGACAACGTAATCGGCAACTTCAGAAAGCGTGTCATTATATTCATTTTTGGGAAGTTTTTCGAGTGCAGATAATGCTTTCTGAACATATGAATTTGCAGTATCTAATGCGACTTGTTTGGCATTAGTTTTGTTAATTAAAAATGTAATTGTGGCGATATCTTCATCTGAAATCTCTTTCGAATTCTCAAGTAATTGATTAATGATGTTCCTGTCATCACTTTCAAGCCGTTCGAGAGCTGACAAAATTACGTAATTGCCCATCTTTTTCTCAATAATATCTTTACCGATTTTCTTACCGAACTCTTTTTCATCACCAAATATGTCTAGAATGTCATCACGAATCTGGAATGCTATGCCTAGGTTATATCCGAAATCACCAATTATCTCAATTTGTTCATCATTAGTATTGGCGACTATAGCACCAGCTTTACAGCAGGCCTGTAATAATACGGCGGTTTTCTGGCTAATCATTACCAAATAGTCTTCTTTTGAAATTGTTTTGTATCTATTTTCGACCACAAAATCTTCGTCCTCACGGCCCGAACGTTCGAATAATATATCTTTGACTTCACCATCGATAATCGTTTTGATAGTTTGGGCGTATAAATCAATTAGTTTTGAGCTGTTATTCGAATGATTTATGCCTTCAAAAATTGAGGCGATATATATAAATGAGGTACATTCTGCAATCGATTTTCCAAACTTATGCCAACATGTAGGCTGGTCGCGCCTAAATTCTGAATGATCTATAATATCATCAACAATTAATGTTGAATTATGGAGAATCTCGATTGAAGCGGCTGGCCCAAGCAAGTCACTCTCGTTAGCGCCAAAAAGTAAACCACTCAGAACAACTAATGCTGGTCGAATTCGCTTGCCACCAACTCGACATTGGTAAAAAACAGCATCAGCGTTATGTTCTTCAACGCCATGAGTCAACAACTGCCTAATAACAGGCTCGACAAGTTCATTAATTTCAACAAGTTTTTCTTTTAGATTTGTGTTTTGCATTTAATCCTCATTCTGTTGTTGAAGCAGATGATTGGTGAGCTTCTATGGTAATTATTCGAAGTTTATTATAACATCAAAGTATGACAAAAATAGCTATTATCGAAGATGACGTTGTAATTAGCCAAATGTATCGAATGAAATTTGAGGCTGCTGAATTTGAAGTCGGACTAGCTAATAATGGCAAACGTGGTGTTGAATTGGTTGAAACCTTCAATCCAGATATCATATTGCTTGACCTGCAAATGCCCGAAATGGGTGGTGCCGAGGCATTAGAGATTATTCGCAAAAACGACTGGGGTAAAACCATACCAGTTATTATCTTGACTAACCTAGGCGAGGAAGAATCACCAAAATCACTCAAGGCACTTGGAATTCATAGCTACATCGTCAAAGCTAATTTAACACCAAATCAAGTCCTTGAACGTGTTAAACAAGCATTAGATATCGTCTAGATATCCTGTTGGCCTTTTTGGTCAGCCACTTTTCGCGCCGCTGCAATGACATTATCGAATAAAGCCGTGACGGTTAGCGGACCAACACCACCTTTTAATGGTGTAATAGTTAGGTCCTGTCGATTGCGAACATCGTCTGCTAAATCGCCAACAATCTTGCCATGTTCGGATGCTGTACCAGCATCAACTACAACTGCATCTTGACGAATCATGTTTCCTTTGATCAAACCCGGTACTCCCGTGGCCGTCACAATCACTTCAGCCGGCTCTAGCGTAGTCGCAAGGTCAGTTGTCTGATCATCATAAACCGACACATCGTAACCTGAACTTTTCCACAACCTGGAAAGTGGCGCACCAACTAAGCAACCATTTCCAACAATTGCAATTTTTTTGCCAGATAATTCGATATTGTATCCCGCCAATAACCAATCAATCGCCATTGCAGTAGCTGGCGTGAACAATGACTTATTACCTAGCCCATCAACGTCTTTTTCAGGCGCGACTGCATTTATGGCAATATCTGTTAATTCCGGATTGGCAAGTGGTAACTGAATAATTATTCCATGTACAGTTTCGTCGTGATTAAGCAATTCGATTTGTTTTAACAGTTCCTCGTCAGATGGCGTATAGACATCGACTTCAACCGTAATATCTTCACCGTAAACAGACTTAAGTCGAACATACATGTCTATTACTGGATTATCGCCTGTTCGTATAATTGCAAGACGCGGAATAGTTCGCCACGACAAGCGGAGTGCCCGCACTTGTTTAAGTTGACGTTCCTCAATATAGCCGGCCAGTTCTGATCCATCTAATATCTTCATTACGCTCAGTTTAACAGATATAGACCCCTGATGCAATTAATCTTTAG